>Ga0307488_10001352_pt1 | contig 20509 bp, 21 predicted proteins | sample SB02metaG_FD_202248 | JGI IMG/M metagenome (GOLD analysis project Ga0307488, IMG submission 202248) | Sea-ice brine microbial communities from Beaufort Sea near Barrow, Alaska, United States - SB 0.2 | ecosystem: Environmental > Aquatic > Marine > Coastal | place: USA: Alaska | collected... | reverse complement strand
ATACTCCTCCTAAACTACCCCATGTACCTCTATAACCTTCAAATACTGAATCATCTGAATTAAAACGAATTGCACCAGTTACATCTACTCTGTCTAGACTTGTACCAACTGGTATGATAATACCATCAGTTGCATTAATATGCACTGAAGTCAATGGATTTATTGTATTCAATGATAATTTAGAAGCGTTTGATTCAAAACTTGTAGTACCCATATAAATATTACCACTAATATCTAAATCATTATCTACTATTAGATTATTTTTAACAGTTATATCACCACCGATATCTATCAATAATCTTTCTATTCCAGCTGTATAAAATTGTAATTGATCATTATCTGCACCAGTTGTTGTTTCTGCTGTTATATAAGTGTCTAAATCTTTATCAGATACTCCTCCTAAACTACCCCATGTACCTCTATAACCTTCAAATACTGAATCATCTGAATTAAAACGAATTGCACCAGTTACATCTACTCTGTCTAGACTTGTACCAACTGGTATGATAATACCATCGGTTGCATTAATATGCACCGAAGTCAATGGATTTGTTGTATTCAATGATATTTTTGCAGCATTTGATTCAAAACTTGTAGTACCCATATAAATATTACCAGTAATACCTAAATCACCACTAATATCCATTGTACGTCTTGGTTGTGTAACATTTAATCCAACACTATTATCTTCTGAAAAGATTTCTACTCCATTTGCAAATGTAAAAGACATAATAATATATAATAATTATATATTATTATTTAGTTAAATTACTATTTTAATTATTAGCAACAGTATTTCTGACATATTCTAATAAATCTTTCTTTAAATCATATTCTGCAGATAAACTATTTTTATTTTTTGGATAACTATGATGAATTTTTATTTTTTCATCTCCTTGTTTATGAATAATATCTAATTGCATTTTTTTTTTATTATTTTTTATTTTATATTCGATTTTTTCTTGTGAATTTTTATATATTTTTTGTTTTTTAACATTATCTATTTTGATAAATTTCATTGGCTCTTTTTTGACTAATTGTTTTGGTTTTTTATTTTTATTATGTTCTCTAATTGCAATATAGTCTTTTTTATTTGGTATATCTTTATATAAAGATTTTGCATTCGATCTATTTTTTTTTTTATTTGCTTTTATCTGAATTAATTCATTTTTTCTTTTTATTCTTTCATCATCACTTCTTCCTTTAATATTATTATTTTCATTATTTTCTAAATCGAATACTACTTTTTTTTCTACAATATTAGCATCAATATATTTTATCATTACTACTTTCTTATGTTTCATATTAATATTTGCCTTAGTATTTACTTTTTTTTCATGTTTTCGAATTCTTTTTAATAATACTGGTTTTGTTAATTGTTTTAATTTATTTTGTCTTGTTAATCCCCCACCTTTTTGTAGATCTTTTTTATTTTGTCTTTTTAATTGTCCTCCGGTTTGTTGATCTTTATCATTTAATGCATTTAACATATTTTGTTCAGTTCTTTCACCATTATATATATCACCAATTTTACCATTCTTATGTACATATCTAATTTGCGGCACACCTTGAATTAAAAAATGTTCATATAATTTATGATTTGTTGGATTTTCTCCATGAATAGCATAGAAATTATATTTATCATTTTTCGAAAGTTTTATTATTTCTGGTTTTACTAATTGACAATAACCACACCAAAAATTATAGAAAATCACCAAACCTGCTTTATTATTTTTTATTATTATAACATCATTTTTAATTATATAATCTTTAGAAGATAATTCTTTTACAGTTGTATTTTTATATTCGTCAGTATCCATTATATATTAATTATATATTATTATTTTAATATTAACATTAATTTTATTCCTAAAAAAATATCATTTATTGGTTTATATTCAGTTTTTTCTTCTATATTTCTACATAATGGACAATTATCTTTTATACATTGCCATTTCCATAAACATTTTAAATGAAAATCATTTCTACAACAATCTAATTGTATTTTTTCTGATGATTTGATATTTTCTAAACATATTGAACACATTGGTTTTTCTGTTGCCATTATTATTTATATCTATATTTTATATTTTATATTGTTTTATTATTATATATGACTACCAATCCTTTATCTTTATTACCTTTGGAAATTTCGATTATTTTTTTCACTTTATTTAGAATTTTCAATACTAATAATAATATCGAATTAATTACTTCTTATTTTGCTTTTATTTTACATTTACATCGTTTTAAAAATAATATTAGTGAAATTTTAAAAATAAGTAAAGAAAATTGGAAATATTGTATAATAATTTCAATTTGTATATTATATATTATATATGGTGTTTTTTTTAGCAAAATTTCTTTGTATTTTTTATTATTTATATCTTCTATATGTGAAATATTATCTTATTATATTTTTGAAAAAAAATCTATAAAAAAAATCAATTGGTTTCAAATAGAAATAGATATCCCCATATTATTTTTATCTTCTTTAAATACTTATTTATTATATAATAAAAATAATAGATTATCTATTATTTGGTTATCGAATGTTATTTATCATATTTGGGAATTTTTATTCTTTATGTATAAAATCTAATATATTAAATTGATATTTATGATTATTTATTAATTTAACAATTCTATTTAGAATTTGTTGATTTAAATTTAATTCTTCTAATTTTTCTAAATTAATATTCTCTTTTTTAAGATTTAAATCCTTTTTATTCTTTATTAATATTTCTGGACTTTCTATAAACATATTTAATGAATCTGTATATTTGAAATTAATCGGAACTCTGATTTTTGATTTTTCTGATAATTCTGTAAAACTATTGTATTCGGTGATTAACTTATATCCTGTTACTGGACCAAAACCTGGTATCTTACAAGAATAATCACAACCTAACATAATACATAAATCTACAAATGATTCATAACTCAATTCTAAATCTTTCAGTACTTTTTCTAAATTATATAATGTCATCTTACTTGATGAATAACTATAATTGTATAATATGTTTTTACAACCGTGTGTTAAAAAATCTAAATCCTCGGTAATGACATAATCTACTAATTTATTTTGAGAAAAAACTTTCATATATATATCAGCTTCTCCATCACATTCATAATAATATATTCCTAAATTTTTTAATATTTCTTTCAAATCTCCTAATTCACTCTTATTAATTCGAATCGTACCTTTCTCTTTTTTAATTATTGTGATTTCCATTAATTGAATTTGTAATAATATTTCATCTGATGGATCTTCTATATTTTCTAATTCATCTAATTCTTTTTTAAGAAGAACAATTTTCTCTAATGATTTTTTATGTATATCATTCCTTTTTTCTATCAATTTCATTTTTTCTTGAGTAGGTTTTCCATCAAAAAAATATATTGGTGTTATTCCATAACTTAATAAATGTTCTATTTGTTTTAAAAAACATTCTAACATATTTCCAATATATGTGTATTTATATAAATATATACTTGTATCAATTCCAATATGTTTGTTTCTTAATTTTTTAATACTAATATTACTTATTCCAGTTTTACATTGTTTTTTTAATAATTTATTGACTCCTTTAATCCCCATTATTTAAAATATTAATATTATAAATTTTATTTATTTAATATCCATCAAAAAATAAACATTTTCTTATTATTTATTTATCTGGTATTTTATTCTATATTTTTTCATATTTTTTCTAAAATAAAATTCAATTCTTATTTTTCTAAACTACATCCGTTACAAGTTTTCATTTAATATTATATATCATAATATAAAAAATTAAATTTTAAAAATTAATACTACTTAATTTACTCCAATCACTTAATGGCATTTCATTATTAAAATAATCAAATGAATTAACTATTCCCATTCCTCCACCTTCTTGTTTTAATATTTCATTTGTCAATTCGATTTTATTATAAGATAAATAATCTTTTATTTTTCTCAAATATACTCCTAAAAATGTATATTTATATATAAATCTTATAAAAATATCATTTAAAAGTATTTTAAAAAATACTATGATTAAAATGAAATTTAATGATAAAATTAAAAGTAAATAACTATAATCTAAATCAATTAATTCTTTATTATCATCTTTTTCTGTAATTTTTTTTTCATTTTGTTTCATTAAAAAAAATAAAAATATAATTACGGAAATTAATATAATTATTAAAAATAGAGAATTGAATTTCATTTTAATATTCAATATATATTATTAATATATAATTTATTTAAAAATATTACGTATTTTTTCCATTAAAGATTTTTTTATTCCATTAATTTTTCTACTTATTACATTACTTATTTCACTAATATTTGATTGTAATTCTATTCTTGAACTTTTTCCATTTTCATTTCCATCTACAATTATCATTATTTTATTCATATTTGTATATAATGATGATTCAAATATAATATTATTATCATCAATATTACAACTATATTCCCAAATATCATCTTGAAATAATATTGGGCTATTTTGAATTTTAATATTATTTGTTTTTATTGTATGTCTAATTTGATCTTTATTTATAAATTGGATAATGTCTCCTTTTTTTACATTTATACTTTCTTTATCAAATAGATGATTTTTTATAAAAACTCTCTTACGCATTCTATTTTGTGTAACAAATGGTCCCTTATTTAATCTATCAAATAAATAAATAATAAATACTATTGATAACAAAAAACTAATAAAATTCATTATATATATATATATATAATAATTAAAATAATTAAAATTTATTTTTATTAAATAATAATAAAATGTTAGATTTTTTTTATATTCATCTTATAAATCCAATATTTTATTATTATGATATTTTTTATGAATATTATTACAATAAAAAAATAGAAAAAATAGAAAATGAATTTTGTAATTATTATGATATTGAAAATAATAAAATCATAATTAATTATCATAATGATAATAATGATGAATATAAATTAATAATTAATAGAAATAATGAAAATAATTTAAAAGAAGAAATTGGAAAATTAAAAAAACTAATAAATCAAGAAGATTTATTAGTTAATGTAACTTTTAATAATATTGATATTACAAAAAGAGTATTATCAATTATTGGCCCAAATGGTAAACATAATTTATTATATAAAATAAAAGTTGAGGATATTTTAAATAATTATGAAAAAAATAATTTTGATAGTTTTGAAATAATGGATGATATGTGTGATATAAAAAATTTAAAATTAGAAGATTATATTTTATAAATCGTTTCTTTCAAATTCTAAATTACAACCGTAAAATAAAAAATCAGAAGTTGCAGCAGAAGATATTGATAATTCTATATTCAAAATATTATCATTTTGAATATAAAAAGGTGAGCCAATTTCTATACCTCGATAATGTTCTGATATATTTATTCCAACTTCTAAATTTATATCATTATAACCAATTTGTGTTATAGTTAATGGCGTAACATTTGTTGGATCAAATGTCTTTTGTGTTATTATTGTATTTAAATCAAATATATCAGTATTTTCTATTTTATAACCAAAATATATATATTTTAATTTATATCCTTTTAAACTTGTTAATCTTGATGATAAATCAACATCAACATATATTGTACTATATTCTTCATTTCTTTCTTTTTTCCAATAATGAATTGGTAATCCAGTAATTAAACTACGATTGGTAAACCAATAACCATCAATTGCATCAAAATCTTTAAAAGAAATCCATTTTTGAAAATCTGTTTTCGCGATATTACTTGTTAAACCATTTGTTTCATCAAATAATAATTCTTTACCACTATTTGTTGTAACTTTCATACTTTCTGCTGTCATTAAGACTCCTCCATCAGTATCTATATGAACAGAATCTATATTTGTAGAACCTGTAACAATATTAATATCTCCTAATGAGTTTTGAATAATAATAAGATCTGATGAATCACCAACAACTTGCATATCTATTGAACCATTATATACATCTAAATTCATATCTCCACTTGATACTGTTAGATTGATATTACTAGTAATTGATGTTAAATCAATATTTGATAGATTATTTACTAAACTATAACCACCTGATATATTATAATTTACGTTTGTTCCATAAAAATTTAAATCACCACCAGATATTATATTTAAATCATTTGTTGATTGAAATGTTAATCCAGTTAATGAGTCATCATGTTCTATAATTTTACTTACATATAAAGCATGGATTTCTAAATCACCAAATTCATTATGTCCAGATTCACCATTATCAACTACTATTTTATCATTAAATGTTCCCTTGGATATTCCTGTTAAAAATCTCATTCTATTTGTTTCACCATCCATACCAAAAAAAGCTTGTTGTGTTCCTAAATAATCTACATTCCAATATTGCATTATCATACCTATATCTGTATTATATTCTTCTTGTGGTATACCAAAATTATCAGATGGATAATTTAAATGTATAAATGATCTTCCAACTTTCATATTTGCATCAACATTTAATGTAGATGTTGAAGAATCCCATAAAAATTGATCAGAATCATCTAATGAACCTTTGAATGATACATTATTATTAGGTCTAACTATAAAACTATTTATATATGATGCTGATAATTCATAACATGATATAGTATTACACGTTAATTCGGATATTGTACCTACATCAGATTCTATATTTTCAAGACCAAGTAATATTGTAGTATTTATTGTACCGCCGCTACCACCACCACTACCAGTAAAAGTACTAGTATCACTGATAATATTTGAATTGACTGTTGTAATGATATATGGTCTTATATCTTGACTATAATCATATTTATTAAACTCTCTATTTGAATTGACTCGTTGACCAGTAGACATAATAATAATATATAATTATAATTTATTTAAATTAATTTGTTTTATTAATTAAAAGATAAAAAAAGATAAATATTTAATCTTTTGAATTTAATAAAGTATTCATAAAATGATATTTTTTATATAATTTATTAAAATGATTTTTTTTTGATTTTTCTTCATTAATTATTCTAATTTGTTCCTTTAATAAAAATTTAAAATTTTGTACTTCTTTAAAATTTTTATCTAATTTTTCCCGCATTTCTTTTTTTAATTCAAATATATCGTTATTTTTTTTTAATATTTCGCCTCTCAATTTACTATTATCATCAATTATTTGATTATAATCATTAGAAATGTTATCTAATAATAATTGGATATCATCAATATGATTTTTATAAATATTTAATTTAGAATCATATTGATCTGAATTAGATTCTACTAATTTAGTTAAATCTTTGATTTTTTGTTTTTTTACGCTTTCTTTTTTTTTATTTTTAAAAAAATTTTTCATATTATATTATAAATATTATATTATAAATATTAATTTAAAATTTATCATCTTATTAAATTTTAAATGAAAAATATTTCAAATATTTGAAATATGTTAAGTTATTTTCAAATATTAATATACAAAATTTATTGTTTTATAATGAATATAAACCAAAAACAATTTAATAAAGTGTTAAATTATGAAAAACGATATCCAGTTATTAAATGTATTAATAATAGTTATTTAAATGAAAATAATATTGTAAAAGATTTACTAATAAATTATTTATATGGTGATTTTATTATATTAAGATTTGAAAATAATATAGATGTTATTTTTTTTGAAGATATAAATTATATAAAATCAAAATTATTAGTAAATTTTTTAAAAAAAAAAAAGGAAAATATAAAAAATAAATTTAAAATAAATTTAACTTATGAAGATTTTTATATAAATTTAATATTAAAATATTTAATTTATTTTGAAAATGATACAGTTGAACTTATTTATAATAATAATAATATGATTCCTTTTATCTTTAAAGATAATTTTTTAAATGGAATTATATTTAATTTAAATTATCAAGAATTAAATCATCTTAGAATATTAACCGAATATTTTGGTATCGATTCTTTAAATTCTAAAATAAATATTATTTTAGAAATGATAAATACAACTATACAAGAAACAGATTTTGTAATAAATATAAAAGAATCATTGTCAGTATATATAATATAATAAAATTTATTATTATATTATTATAATACTAATATGAAGGATGAATTTATTTCAAGGAAAAAAAATATAATTGTTCAAGAATTGATATGTTGTGCTTTAGATAGTGATTTAAGGAGTAAACATGGAGCTTGTTTAGTAAGAAATAATAAAATTTTGTGTATAGAAAACAATCAATATCAATATGGTAATGATTTAACCTCATTTTCTCATCATGCAGAAGTAATGATTGGTAGAAGATTAAAAAAACAAATAAAAGAGAAATCTTATAAAAAATTCACATATGATTTATGGGTAATTAGATATTCTAAAGATATTGAATCATGTATTAGTTCCAAACCATGTTTTAATTGTATCAAACATATTAAAAAAAATATGCCATATGTTAATAATATTATATATTCTGCAGATAATGGTAAATTTATTAAAGAAAATATCTCTAATATAAAAAATAAACATGTTTCTTTGGGATTTAGATCAATGAGAACATTAAGATATGGGTAATATGTTTTTTGTTAATAATTCATCTATAGCGTTTTTTCTAATATTTGTTTTAATAACATGGCGTATTTTTAGATCTAATTCAGTAATTCCGATTTTTTTTGCTCTTAAGTTTTTAATAATATCTTCTATACTACGTTTCTTATCATATTTATTATAATATAAATATGTTAATAATTTCCAACCTTTATTAAAAGGTAATCCACTCTGACCACAATTTCTTGTACCTCTTCCAATTAATTGTTGCATCTCTGTTTCAAATAAATATGAATCTAAAATATGAAAATATTTCACATCATATAAATCTATTCCTTCTTTATAATTATAATCAATTAATATAAATCTACATTTTTCTCCATTTATATTATGTGGTCTTTCATTATATAAATTGTTTATTTGTTTAGTTATTTTTTTATTAAATGATTTATCATATATATCCCCACTAGTTAATGTTAAAAAATTTTGAGAACTATTTTTTTCTTCTATAATCAATTTGTTATTTTCTTTTTTTAATAAAAAATTATAATTTTTTGCTATCATACAACTTATTAATAATTTCATTCCTTGATAACCATTATTATGAACATAAATAATATGTTTATATAATTTTCCGTTTTTTTCTAATGTTTTTTTATCAATTCGATCGATATTTTGAAATAATAAATCTATTTTGTCTGAATGTTTTTTAATATTGTTTTTTAATAATTCTTTTTTGAAATTTTTATTTTCAAATCTAAATTGTTTTGATAAATCTTTATCTGAATTCCATAAATCTTTTTTTTGTAAACATTTAATATTTTTATTAATATTATCTTTATTTTCTATTTGACATTTTTTAATTTGATAATCTAATTTACCAATATTTGTTTCTAATAATTCTTTTTTATTTTTTATTTTTTTATTAATTTCTTCTTTTTTTATTTTTTTTAAATTTTTTAAAATTTCATTTTTATTTTGAAAAGTATTTTGTATATTATCTTTTATTTCTTTAATTATTATTTTATCTTCTTTATCAGGTTTATTTTTTTTAAATAATATTATTTGTTCTTTACTAATTGGATTTTCTAAAAACATATTAATTTTATCATTCATATTTTCTTCATTATTATTTTTTATATAATTTATTAATTCTTTTTGATTTTTAAAATCAAAATTCATTTCTAATTTTATATTATTTTCTAAATCGGTATTCTCTTTTCTTAATTCTTTTATTTCTTCTTTTAGATCCCCATCAGTTATTTCTTCAATCATTGATGATTTTTCTAATATAACCGGTTGTGCGAATTTATTTATATTTTTTGATAAATCTAATAATGATACTAATCTTGATGAATTTTTATTAAATAATTGTAATCCTCTATCACTGAACTTATTATCTTTTAAATATTTTTGTGAAAATATTTTTAAATCTGTACTAAACCTATTTCTTTTCAATGGTATTATTAAATTAATTAATTTGAAATATGACATTACATCATCTAATAATGGTGTTGCCGTTAATAATATTAATTTTACAGATTTTTCTTTTGATAAATTATATGATTCATAGATTTTTTTTTTTATTATTGACATATTTGGTTTTTGATGCTCTGGTAATGATTTATTAAATAAATTATGTGATTCATCTATTATTACTAAAACTCTTTCTAATGGATCTATTTCATTTCTCGTATAAAAGTCTATACCCATTTGATTTTTTTTCAATAATAAATTTGAAAATTGTTTATATGTAATTGGTGGATACCATGCTTTTTTCGTAATTTTATTAAATATTTTTTTTTGTTTATCATAATCATCTGGTATTTTCATTTTTTCTTGGAAATTTCTATAACCTTCGTGACAACTAAATTGTCCTAATATATTTTTCCACATATCATTCTTTAATTTATGTTGCGTTACCCATAAGATTTTATAATTCTTTTTATCAAATGTTGATCCCATTGCTACCGCACTACAAGTATTATGAGTAACAGTAAAATCTCCCATTAAATATCTATTATTTCTATCTATTGTAAAACCATAATAATTATCTATTGATTTTTCTATTACTTTAAAACCTGTTACTAATACATCTTTTTTTTGTTTTCTACTCGAAGCAATTTTTCTTTTAATTTTTACTGGAACTTCATCAATATCACCCGATATTGATACATTATATACTTTACCATATTTTTTAACACCTTTATAAGCCCAAGATGTTTTTTTCTCTTTTTTATAAGCAGCAAATCCTAAACTTCTACATAAAAATACTATATCATCTGCTATTATTTCTAACTTTTGCACAATTGAATAACCTCCTTTTTTATCATAGTGTCCATCAGAATCAATTAAACCTGCTAATACTTGTAATCTAACTTCTCTTGAATTAATTTTATAAATATCTGGTATATGTTTATTATTTATTAAGTTTTGTTTTTTTAATTCTTTCATAAATCTATTTGTATTACCAGTATGTTGATTACCACCTTTATTTAGTGAGTTTATTCTATAGTCATAGTTTTTATGATATTGTAAATATAAATCATATTTTGGTAATGTTTCTTTTAAATATTTTAATACTGTAGCATCCTGATTTGCTATACAAGTATCTTTTTTACTTCCGTCACCAATCCAAAATCCTATTATATAAGGGTCAAAATCTACTTTTTTTATTTTAAAATCTACTCCTTTTCTATATAATTTTAATTCTTTTTGAGTTGATTTTGGTAATTCTAAAAAATCATTAATTGATAATTCTACTATTTTATCTTCTTCTTTTTTTATTTTTGTTTTTATATAATCTTCGCCTTCTTTTTTTGTTTCAAAATATTTAGATTTATATTTTATAGTTTCTTTATCCAAATATACAGCGCAATATTTTTTCTTTTTATTTTTAGATATATATTTAACCCCACGGTTTGTTACCTTTAAACACAAAATATGTTCTGAATTAACAGTAAAACTTTCACCTTTTACTGGTTTTATTTCATACATAGTATCTTTACCTCTACCTAAACTTAAAACTTTTCTTGGTTTAGAATCATCACCCATTAGTTTCTCTCCAACTTTAATATTCTGAACCTTTTTAATCTCCCCATTTGCCATTAAAATAGGCGTATTGAAACTATGACATTTGCCCGATCCGACACTATGATTTATGATCATTCCCTTTGAAAGATTTTTTGGTGTAAAATAATCTTTTAAAAAAAGTTGAGAATTATGAAAATTTAATTTTTCATCAGGTTTATTTTTTTTAATTTTTTGTTCACAACCATTTTGTATTGGTTCTTTTCTCCATTTTAAATTTTTATATTGTTCTGCTATTTTTTTTTGAATAACTTTTGAATCTGTTTCCATATATGTTTTTGGAATATATACAATTAATCCATTTTTAAGTAAATAATTCATTCAATATATATTATATATTAATATAAAAATAAAATTTATTCATATTTTTATATTAATAAAATAATATCATTTCTTATATTTTAAATTATTAAATTTCATTATTATAATTATGTCTAAAATTAATATCAGTAAAGATAAAGTTTATGGTTCAATTTATGGCGGGTTTATTGGTGATGCATTAGGTTTTCCAGTAGAAGGACATTCTAGAAAATTTATAGTTGATTATTATATTCCTAAAATTTTAAATAATGAAATTTTTAAAATGGGAAGAGGTTATAATAAAGAAACAAAGATAAATGGTCCGATTTTTGATTCTCAAGAACATAAATGTTCTTGGTTTTATAAATTTGGTCAATATACTGATGATTCTCAATTATCTAGATTAGTTTTAGAAACTATTTGTGAAAATAATGGTGTTTTTAATTATAGAAAATATGGTAAGAAAATTGGTGAAATTTTTGATACTGGTAAAATAGTTGGTCTTGGAAAATCTACACAAACTGCTGCAAAAAAACTTATGAATAGTAAAATAGATTATAGATTTTCTGGTACTCAAAATGCTATGACAAATGGTTCAGCAATGCGTTCTGATATTTTAGGTGTATTATTCAACCAAGATCCATATACACTTTATCAAGTTGTAACAACTTGTTCAATGATGACTCATATGAGCTCTACAGCTGCAGCTGGTTCATTATGCATAGCTACATTTGTAGCAACTGCTTTAAATTTCAAAAGTACAGATATATTCGACCCAATTCTTTTTATTAATAATGCAATACATTTAATCAAAAATATTGATGAAGAATATACTAGTTATTTATTACAATTCCCAACAATTTTAAAAATGGATGAAAATGATGCTTATAATATGATAAAAAGCTTTGATAAAGTTACATGGGGCAAAAATAAAATTTCCGCAGGCGTAGTTAGTTCTACTTTATATAGCATTTATTGTTTTTTAAAAAATCATAATAGTTATAGTAAATGCATAATTATGGCATTGAGTGCAGGTGGTGATGTAGATACTATTGCTAAAATGGCAGGTTCTATTTCTGGTGCTTTTTTAGGTATAAATCATATTCCTAATGATTTTATAAATAGATTAAATGATAATAATAAATGGAATGGAAAAGATATACGGAAACTAATAGATGAAGTTTATAATTATGAAATAAAAATTGAAAAATAAATTAAAATATATATAATTTTATATATTTTATATATATATGGATCCATTAATTTTTGAGTTTAATGATACATGTGATTTTATAAATAAAGAATATAAAAAATATGGTGATTTTAAAATTCAATATAAACATCCAGATGAAAAATTTAATCATCATACATCTAATGTTTTTGATCATTCAATTTGGACTACAAGAGCTGTTGATAATTTTTGGAATAAAAAAACAAATCATTGGATTAAAAGTAAAATCATTAATGATATTAATTTAAAATATAAAAATTTATCTTTATTACTTGCTTTTTTTCATGATATTGGTAAAATAGATAATCGAACTAATGTATTATATAAACCAAAACATCCAGAACATGGCTTCGATTCAATATATAAACATTTTCAAGAAATATCCAATCAGATATTTCCTTGTATAAAATATGATTATTCAAACGAATCTTATCATATTCATAAAATCTCTGGATTTTTGGCAATTATTTCATTATGTCATCAGGATATTGGAAAAATCATGAAGGGGAAAATGACAATACAAGATTTCATTGAAAAAATTAGTAATGCTGTTTCAACTTTCGAACCTTATCGTTTTCATGTTTTAGATTTTAAATTAATTGTCAGATTAGTATTATTAATTTCATTTTCTGATGTAATTGGTGCACGACCAGTAAAACTTATATCAAAAAGTAAATGGGAAATTTTAAATACAGATTTGAAAATTAAATCACACCCTATAAAAGAAAAAGAACCATGGGCTTTTTATAAATATGATGTAAAAGGTGAAAAATTATGTGATGAATTATTAAAATATTTAGATAAATATACAAATAATATATTAAATACTGAAAAAAAGGGGTTAGCTTATAATATACCTAGAATTAAAAAGGAAATTTATATGAATAATAAAAAATATAATATACTTGTTGGAATTATTAAAAAAAAAACTTTATTTTATAAAGCAACCAATAGTTTTTTAACACAAAAAATGCATAAATCATGGAATAAACCATCTTGGTTTTCATCTAGTCATACAGCAGATGGTTATTTAAAAATAGAATATTTTGGTGGATTCAAATATGTTTTTGAAGTAGAAAACGATATAGAATTGTTTTTTTTAGATGAACCACAAAATATGCTCACTTTATATCAAATGGTATTAGATACACCAAATACTAATAAACAGAAAGATTATATTATTCATTTATTACAATATGCTTTTGGTATAAATGCTGATTTAAGTTTACAAAAAAAAATACAAAAAACTTTATTTGATGGGCGTAGAAAATTTGAAGATATACCAAATACATATAGCATTTTTAGTAGTGAATTTAAAAGAAAGAGCGAACATTCAATTGATAAAATAATAATGGATATTATATTATGTCCATTAAATAATAATTTTAAATTAGATGGTTATATGGCTACTAGATTAAGAATTGATGAAAATAAAACTTTTCATGAAGAAATCGCATTATGTAAACCAAATGAAAATTTAAAAATAATACAATTGGAAAAAATATATGATGTTAAAAATAAAAAACAATTAAATAATAGTGAAGATATATTAAGATATATATTAAAAGAACCTAAAATATTAGAAAATTTAATTGAATATAAATTAGGTGGTGGTAAAAAATTAACTAAAAATGAAAAAATGAAAAATATCCAAAAAATGATCGGATATAAAGTTGGTAGAAAAAATAAAAAAATAAAAAATATAAGAAAACATAAAGGAATAAATCAACAAACTGGTAGATTAAATAATGGATATAAATATTCTAAAGAAGTTTTGAAAAATGGTTTCAAACAAATTATTAAAATTAATTAATTTTTTTAAACATATCCATTAATAATTATTAATATTTTTATTAATAATTATTATCATGAATTAATATATAACTATGACACGAGAAACTGATTATAATATTGATTATACAGATGCAAATTTAAATGATTATGAAAGAATTACTAACTGGATACAAATGAATTCTCCAAGCGAGATTATTTATTTCAAAGAATTAGGAAAAAAACTTGAAGAAAAAATTGGAAAGAGTTTAAAAAATAAAAAAATATCATTTGATAAAAAGAAAGGAAATGGATTTGAAGTTGCAAGAAATGGAAAAAATCCACACAGAATTGTATTTTCCGTAATCGCAGATAGAAAAGATTTTGAAAATGAAAAAGATTTTATGAATACTATATTGAAGATTTTGATAAAAAATAAACATATTATGGTTATTCGTAGAATTTTTAGTAGAAGTAGAACTGAATATAATGGTCAATTTTTTATCATTATTGAAGATTGGCCAATAGACAATCCAAAATTTATAATAGTTAAAAAATTTTATGAAAAATTACTATCAGAAGATTTGAAATTAGATGCAGAATCTATGACAGATTCTGTTTATGAACGTGATGAAAATTGGAGAATAACCGGAAAATTTTATGTAACTTTACCAGAAGAACTACCAGAAGAACGCGAGGAGTTCGATAATCAGGTTTTTGATTATATTGGAAATACAATAAATGATATTGTGCAATCAAGTAATAAAATTAATTTCGTAAATTTAGCAATGGAAGTGTTCAATTCTCTCCCAGATAATAAACAAGTTTATGATTTCGAATTTACTTTCTCAATTGACGAAATCCCAGATATATCAAAAAAGGAAATTGAAACAGCCAGAAAAAAAATGGAAGAACAAAATAAAGGAGAATCAATAAGAGCAAAAGCAAATGTCGCCAAACAGAATAAACGAACTAAAAATATACAATGTCATAATGATATTGAATTTATTTTACAAGAAAATATTGAGGATTTTGACCCAACTGAATTGACACAACTTACATTGAACAAAAAGATATATTGTTTTGAAAACTCATCGTTCGTTAATATGATTAAATATGCAAAAGATCAAAAAGTTAGAGGTGATTGTAAACCACAAGTAGATGGTAAACCATTAGAATGTAAATGGTTTTATCCAATTAATATTGGGTTTAATGTTTTTATCGATTCAGATAATTATGATAATCTATTAAAAAACAATGATAAGCGATTATTTGAATTTAAAAATAAAAGAGTAATTGACTTTACAACTGGATTACATATCATGTCGGAAAAATCTGGTAAAGACAATGTATATGATATAGTTACAGTATCTCAAAAAGGAGGTAAAGTATTAAATAGAAGAAAAAAATATATGGTTGTTATGAAGAAGAATAAAGTAGTCATAAAAGTAACTAAGAAACCAGTCAAAAAACTAATGAAGAAACCAGTTAAGAAAGTAACTAAGAAACCAGTTAAGAAAGTAACTAAGAAACCAGTTAAGAAAGTAACTAAGAAACCAGTTAAGAAAGTAACGAAGAAAGTAACGAAGAAACCAGTCAATAAATAAAATAATTCATAAATATTTAGAAATTATTTAATTTTTAAAAATATCTTTCATAATTGTCTTATATTATTTTTTCAAAATAAAAAATATATCCATCATTTATAATATCTATATTATTTAATTTTTTAACTAATATATCATCATATTTATACCATATATTCATTAAATTTTTTCCTATAAAATAATAATGTCCACCAGTTACTGTTCCAGAATGAATTATTACACCTCTTAATTCATAATCGTTTTTATTTATAGTTATTAAATCTGGACAAATAATTTTCGATCTATCTTTGATATAAAGATTATTCACATCTTTAAATCTTTTTAAATGTATAATTAAATTTTCTGATAATTTATTAATTTCATATTTTTTATATGTTTCAGTCTTTTCATTACAATTATCACAAGTTATTTTATCTTCTAATTTTTCTTTTTTTAAAAAACTTTTTATTGAATCATTTATATGATGTTTTAGTTCTACACTAATAATATTAAATTTTTCGTTTTTTTTTCTTATTTGTTTACATTTTTGACATTGTAAACTAGAATCAATATTACTATGAAATATCGTAGATAGATTTATATTTAATAAATCAATTATATATATCATTGATTCGCTACTATCATTCTGATTACAATATTCTGGATTAAATAAATCATTTTCTAATGATATTTCCAATTGAATTTTCAATGGATTATATTTAATTTCATTGGTAAACCATTTATTAATTATTAAATATAACAATGTCTTTTCTATATTTGTTAATGTTTTTATATCTTTCGTTTTCATATGATTATATAATTTCATAATGAAATTTCCACTATGTGTTAATAATTGCAAACATGAATTTAAATAACATGTATTTCCATTATTTTCTAAACCAATCATTCCAATTTTATTATAATGTAACATATTATGATAAAATTATATATATTATAGTATTTAATTAAATTTCTTCTACTAATGGATATACTTGTGCGATTTCTCCTAAATATTTATCTTCTTGAGATAAACCAGATTCTATTTGATTTTTAATATCATTTTCATCTAATTGAATAATTTCCATATTTTTATTATTCCATAATTTCAATAAAAAATATATTGAAAAAATAATTAATAATGTAAAAAACAAATAATTAAACATTTTATATTATATATTAAATATATATTTTTATATTAAATTTTTTCATAAGAATCTTCTGAAAATAAATCAATGACTATATATTCTTCTTCGATTTTTTCTTCGATTTTTATATTTATTACTAATTGATTAATGATTATTTTAATCTCTCTATTTATTATTTCGTCTTTCATTATTTTCAATAATCTTTTTCTATTTTGTAATATTTCATTTTGAAAATATTCAATTTTTTTCATTTTTGAATATGTCATATATTTTTCTATAAATTTTTGTTGTTTTTTTACTTCATTTTGTTTATTTAGTAATTGATATAAAATTATTGATGATGGTATAAAAAATAACATTTTTGTTTTAAGATTATCCATAATACTTTTTAATAAAATAAACAATTAAATTTTATTAAGTTATTTTAGAGAGATAATAGTTTTAAAAATCAAATTATAAAATAAACTACCTACAATATTGTAAGATAATAATGAAAACGCATTATATTTTTGTACTGGTTCTAATAATACTAAGAAAATTAAACTAAAAAATATTTTTAGTAATTCATCAATAATTTGCATATATTCTTCATCTAATCCTAAATTTATTTCATATAGACTCGTCATTTTTAGTTTATTATATATTTTTATAATATTTTTTTTTTATTAATAGAATATAATTAAAATGACATACTATATTTCATATATTTGACTAAATCATTATATGATCGATCACCATTATATTCTGTAATTTTTTTATTATCTTTTGTATATATTATTGATGGAAATCCTTGAATTCCAAATAATTCAACTAATTCTGGGTTTTCATTGGATACAACATTAATTAGTTCAATATCTTTAATATCACCATAATTTTTCATTAATAAATCCCAAGTTGGTTTTAATTTTTCACAATGACCACAACCAGGCATAGAAAATAAAATTAATTCTCTATGTGGATTATAAGAGAATGATTCTTTTTTTAAAGTTTTTAATAAATAGAAAATTATTATTGGAATAGAAATGATTGATCCGACCATTAATACTAAAGAAAGTCTTTCATTTTTAATAAAAAAATCGGAAATTTGAGTAAATAATTTTTTAAACATTTTTATTTTATATTAAATGTTAATAAAATAAAAAAATAAAATTTAATTGTTTATTTTATTAAAAAGTATTATGGATAATCTTAAAACACAAAAATCTAAGTTATTAAATTATAATGAACTATTGAGTTTATCATTTGATGATTTTAACAAACGTATTATTGATAAAAGTTATATTCATAATGTAACTTTATTTTTAAATGAAGTAATGAAAAAAGTCAATACATTATATCGTTTTGATAATAAAACAACTAAAGTTTTTTTAATGTCTTATATTATATTATTTCATAGTGAAATTATTAATAATAGAAAAGATGATTTCTCACAAAAACTTACATTATATACACAAAAATTAGCTTCATCATTTGAAGATTTATTTAAAAAAAATTTAAGTATGAAATCTTATGAAATTTTTCATAAGAATTTACGAGAATATTATCTTTTTTTCGAAGAATGGAAACAAAGAGATGCTTTAATTTTGATTAGACCAATGTTAGAAACTTGTTTTAATATTGACTTATATATTGAACAATTAAAAAAAACAGAAAATAAAGAACAAGATATTTTAGATTTAGAAAGACAAAAAAAAAGAATTTTGACCAATATTCGAATTCTAAGTGGTAAAAGTGGATTACAATTTTATAAGATTAAACAACTTCCAATCTTTCTTGATGAAAAGATTTTTTCAGATACAGAAAAGGTAGTTCGTAAAGCTTTTTGGGATATTTTTGAAGAAAATCTTAATGAAAAAAAATATAAACAAGTTCCTGATTTATTAAATGATATCAAAGAATTAATTAAACAAATTGTTAATAATGAAAAATTTGTAGTTGATTTTAATAACAATATTGATATAGAACTCGTTTCTTCGACTATTGATAATAATCAATTTGTTGTTGATAATATTAAAGTATATATTTATTATTTAATTAATAAATTAACAGAATTGCAACAACCTTCTGAAGATAAAAATACAAAAACCTTCCTTGATAATATCAATCAAATGATTGATAACAATCAAGATTTGGGTAAAATCTTAAGATATTTTTTTGAAAATTTTTTTGAAAAATTAGAAAAAATTAAATATGTTATGTCATATATTAATAAAAAAAATAAAATTGAAACTATTTAAAAAAATAAATATAAAAATATTTTAATAAAATTTATAAAATAATATAAGTTTTATTTTTTAACATTATATGTCTAATAGACACATATCGTCGTGATATCCGACACAAAACATTATCATTTTTACAAAAAAAAAACATAAAAAAATATAAATGGAAAGTAATATCTCCATTGTCTTCTTTATTTTATGTAAGGGTTATTTCTTATAATGGGTATGGATTATATTTTTGTCTTTTCAGACGTTAACTGATATTTTGTATTATATTTAATAATGATAATCGTCATAAAATAGATGATTTATTTATATATATATTTGTTTTAATTATATATAAATCTTTTAATAGTCCGAGATGACTAAAAACTAAAAAATGCTTCTATGGCTCAGTTGGTAGAGCGATCGGCTGTTAACCGATAGGTCCTCGGTTCGAACCCGAGTGGAAGCGTTTTACAAACAATATTTTGTTTTAAAATAATATGTTTTGTTTTAAAAATAAATCTTTTAATAGTCCGAGATGAATAAAAACTAAAAATGCTTCTATGGCTCAGTTGGTAGAGCGATCGGCTGTTAACCGATAGGTCCTCGGTTCGAACCCGAGTGGAAGCGTTTTACAAACAATATTTTG
>Ga0307488_10001351_pt1 | contig 20513 bp, 12 predicted proteins | sample SB02metaG_FD_202248 | JGI IMG/M metagenome (GOLD analysis project Ga0307488, IMG submission 202248) | Sea-ice brine microbial communities from Beaufort Sea near Barrow, Alaska, United States - SB 0.2 | ecosystem: Environmental > Aquatic > Marine > Coastal | place: USA: Alaska | collected... | reverse complement strand
TACGTAGTGCCGCACCTGAATTAGGTTTGTACATGAGGGCGACTACAAATCCCGGAGGGCCGGGACATGCTTGGGTCAAGAAGATGTTTATTGATCCTTCTACTCCTAACGTACCTTTCTGGGCTACAGACATAGAGACAAGTGAAGTACTAGCCTACCCTAAAGGTCACAGTAGAGAAGGTGAACCATTATTTAAACGCAAGTTTATACCTGCTAGTTTGTTTGACAATCCTTACTTAGCTGATACAGGAGACTATGAGGCTATGCTTCTGTCCTTACCTGAGCATCAGCGTAAGCAGTTACTCGAAGGTGATTGGGATATTAATGAAGGGGCGGCTTTCCCTGAGTTTAATCGTAAGATACATGTAGTTGAACCTTACGAAATACCTAATGGATGGGCTAAGTTTAGAGCCTGTGACTATGGTTACGGAAGTTATACAGGAGTTGTATGGTTTGCTGTAGCTCCAGATGAACAACTGATTGTCTATAGAGAGATGTATTGCTCTAAGGTTACAGCTACAGACTTAGCTGATATGATTTTAGATGCTGAGTCAGAAGATGGTACTATAAGATACGGTGTACTTGATTCATCTTTATGGCACAAACGAGGTGATACAGGGCCGAGCCTAGCAGAGCAGATGATAATGAAGGGTTGCAGATGGAGGCCTTCTGATAGATCAAAAGGTTCACGTATTGCTGGTAAGAATGAAATACACAGAAGATTACAAGTAGATGAGTTTACTGAGCAACCTAGACTAGTAATGTTTAACAATTGTACTAACCTCGTAGCTCAACTTCCTAGTATTCCTTTAGATAAACGAAACCCAGAAGACGTTGATACACATGCCGAAGATCACTTATATGACGCTTTACGTTACGGTATAATGACACGCCCACGCAGTTCTATTTTTGATTATGACCCTGCAACATCAAGATCAGGCTTTCAAGCGTCTGACCCAACATTTGGATATTAAGTATGAAACCTAAAGACTTTGACGAAGACTACGAAGAAAACATTGAATCTGCAGACTCTTCTTATATTGAGGATGTAAAGGAAGATGATATACATTCAGATCCTTCTGTAGGTAACATCATAGGTTTTATTAATGAACGCTTTACTAAAGCAGAAGATGCTAGGCGTGTTGATGAAGATCGGTGGATGCAAGCCTATAGAAACTATAGAGGATTATATAGTCCTAATGTACAGTTCACTGAAGCTGAACGATCTCGTGTATTCGTAAAAGTAACTAAGACTAAAACCTTAGCGGCTTACGGACAGATTGTAGATGTACTATTCGGTAACAACAAGTTTCCTATTAATGTAGATCCTACTACATTGCCTGAAGGTATAGCTGACACAGTACACTTCAACTTAGATCCTGCGGCTGATGATGCTACAGAAGAACTAAAAGAAGTCTTTACACCTTTCTCTAGTGAAGAATCTAAACTACAACCGGGCGAGACTATGCAACAGTTGTCAGAACGATTAGGCGGTATGTCTGGTAAGTTAGCTCCTGTTATGGATAAACTAATTGAAGGGCCGGGAACTACACCTTCTACTGTTACTGTTAAGCCAGCAATGGTTGCGGCTAAGAAGATGCAGAAGAAGATACACGATCAGTTAGAAGAGAGTGGAGCTAACAAACAGTTACGCTTAGCGGCATTTGAGTGTTCCTTGTTTGGTACAGGTATAATGAAAGGCCCGTTTGCTACTAACAAAGAATATCCACGATGGGATGACGAGGGTAACTACGATCCTGTAATCAAGACTGTACCATCTACTAGCAACGTATCTATATGGGACTTCTATCCTGATCCTGATGCGGCTAACATGGATGAAGCTGAATACATTATAGAACGTCATAAGATGTCTAGATCACAACTCCGTGCTCTTAAAGGTCGTCCTTTCTTCCGTGATAACTCTATAGACAATGCCATTAGATTAGGCGAGTCTTACGAGAAGAAGTGGTGGGAACAAGTAATGGAAGACGATGAGCAAGGCTCTAAAGCAGAACGTTATGAAGTAAAAGAGTTCTGGGGTTTTGTTGATCGTGAGATATTAGAAGACCATGATCTTAAGATACCTAGAGAACTTAAAGATGCAGAACAAGTAAACGTAAACTTGTGGGCATGTAATGGTCAGATCATTCGTATGGTTATGAATCCTTTCAAGCCAGCCCTTATACCTTACTATGCTATGCCTTACGAGATCAATCCTTACAGCTTCTTTGGTGTAGGTATTGCAGAAAACATGGATGACACTCAAACTCTAATGAATGGCTTCATGCGTATGGCTGTTGACAATGCTGTGCTGTCTGGTAACTTACTGATTGAAGTTGATGAGACTAACTTAGTTCCGGGACAAGACCTATCTGTGTACCCCGGCAAAGTGTTTCGGAGACAGGGGGGTGCACCCGGACAGGCCATCTTCGGCACAAAGTTCCCTAACGTAGCTGGAGAGAACATGCAGTTGTTCGATAAGGCACGAGTACTGTCAGACGAATCTACAGGCTTCCCTTCCTTTGCTCACGGTCAAACTGGCGTGTCAGGCGTAGGTCGTACCGCTTCAGGTATTTCTATGCTTATGTCTGCGGCTAACGGTTCAATCCGTACAGTTATTAAGAACGTAGATGACTATTTATTAAACCCACTAGGTAAAGCTTTCTTTAGTTTCAACATGCAGTTTGACTATGACCCTAGCATTAAAGGTGACTTAGATGTTAAGGCTCAAGGTACTGCTTCTCTTATGGCTAACGAAGTAAGATCGCAAAGACTAATGCAGTTCTTACAAGTTGCACAAAACCCTACACTTGCTCCATTCGCTAAGATGGACTATATCATTCGTGAGATTGCTGTAAGCATGGACTTAGATCCTGACAAGGTGACTAACTCTATGGAAGATGCGGCAATACAGGCTGAGATTCTCAAGGGCTTCCAAGCACCGCCAGAACCGCCTCAGCCGGGTGTACCACCTACAGGGCCACAAGGAGGCCCAGCGCCTCAAGGACAAGCTCCTACCGGCCCTCAGGACATGACAGGTGGAGGTGGTGGCAACATCGGTGTTGGAGCTGCTGCTACGCCCGGAGAGCCGGGATTTAGTGGGAACGTACAGTAATGGGAGCACTCAGTAAACTTATAGCTAAGGAGTTAAGTTCTGCTTTTGGGTTAACCAAGAAGGTTGAGGATATTAAAACTGAACCTGCTTTAGGTATAGTCGATAATCCTAAGTATAACCCTGCGTTTAAAGAAAGGGTTGAAAAGTTATCTGATGAGGATGTTGATATAGATGATTTTAATTTAGATGATGCTTTCGATGACTATAGTTTAACAGATGATGATGTCTTAGGTGATATTGATATGTTTGCTGATGTTATAGATGATGACTTCCGTGTAGATGCAGATGGCAACCGCCTTTTGCTCGATACTGATGGAAATACTATGGTCGATGCTAATGGAAACCCTATGCTCGAACGATTAGATTATGATAGTGAAGGTAATATTATGGATCTAGACGCTATTGATGCTAGTGTAGAGAATGAAATGTTTTTCCTAGATAATGCTACAGAAGATGAATATACTAGACATTCTGAATTTATACAAAATTCAACTAGGGAAGAAATAGACGATTATTATGCTCAATATAGACTACGGTTTGATGCTGAGGCTGGCGACTTCGATGACCCTCGAAATCCTGACTTAGGGGCAGAGATGATGAGACAAATAGGAGAAGAAGCAGAGCCTCTTAGTAGTCGTATTGAAAAAGCAGAACAAGAAAATACTATAGCTACTTTTTATAGCCCCTTAATGTCAGCCCTAGACGAAGCCCCTATATCTGACAAAGGAACTATGGGTAAAAACATAATGGCGTTTATACGTAAACGTTCTCCTAAAATGAGTGAGGGTGAGTTAAACTATACAGGTAACTTTTTAGATCCTAATAAAAAATATACAAGGAAAGAAGCTAAAGATCTAGCTTACGAAAAAGGTATTACGGTAAAGGCTGTAATAAACAAAGGAGGTGATTATCAAGATACCCAACGTCAAAGACTTTCATACAACGATTATATGGAGATGGATGATGATTATGTTGAAATTCTCTTAGAAGGACAGAAAAATACATACAGAGGAAAAGATATAAGAGTTAGAGGTTCTCACCATAATAGTAATACAATAGCTCATGCTAGGCTTAGTCTTCACGTTGACCTTGAAGAATACAATGAGGGAGTATATAATGCAATTCAGAAAGCCGAACCTAAAGATGTACCCGAATACCCTGATGTATCAGAATTTGAAGAAGGTAACGCTTTTTTGTTGATAGGAGAATTACAAAGTGATATGCTTCAAAAAGCAGGTCAAAGTGGGCAAAGTCCTACTAAAGAAAGATTACCCATAAATAAAGACAAAGATTATTTAAGAAACTTATTACAGTCTATCTTTATATATGCTAAGAATAATAATATAAATAATATAGTATTGCCTCCTGTAAAAAAACTTAGAGAAAAAAGACTTGATGACCTACGTATTAGCTCTAAGGATGAGGGTCAGAAAATGTTTGATGTGACTTATAATAAAGCTTTCAGAAAAGCTCTAAAATCTTTACAAGATGAATATCCTAAAGGTACAATTAAAACTAGAGAAAAAAAGTTAAAGTTTATGGATGTTCCTAATAAAGATACTATTAGCGACAAAGAATTTTTTATGCAAAATGCATCAGAGAAGCAAAAACGAGATCATCTTAGAATGAATCCATACGATCATATAGATCAGGTGCAACATAAATATGCACGGTATAGAGAAAACTTTTATAACAATAAATTTAAAAATTATACTTTTAATGATGAAGACATTTCAACTGAGACAGCTTTAGAGATAGACATATCTGACTTACTCATAGGCAATACTGTACCTCGTCTTAACAAAGGCGGCTTAATTAAGAAGCCCGGCTTAATGCAAAGATCCTTATAATGCAAATAAAGAAATTAGTAAACGATAAACCCTTATGGGATTCTTTCTGTGAAACTCTTGATGCTAAGATAGCACAGTCACACAAGAAGATGGAACAAGTTACAACTACAGATGATATGTTTCGTTGTCAAGGCGAGATAGCAGGGCTACGAAAACTTAAATACTTAAGGGATGAAGTAAATGGCAGTACATAGAAATACCCAAGGAGCAACTCAATGAGCAGACAAATGGAAATGGCATTAACTGGTGGATCTAATGACGTAGACCCAGTAAGCGGAAACGAAGTTCCTCCGGGATCTTTACCTGAAGAGGTGCGTGACGATATAGACGCTAGGCTTAGTGAAGGTGAATACGTTGTACCTGCAGATGTCGTTCGTTACTTTGGTGTGAAGGTCTTCGAAGATATGCGTATGGAAGCTAAGATGGGTCTATCCCAGATGGATGCAGATGGACGTATAGGTGGAGAGCCTATGCCAGCCGAAGGTGGTATGGAGGGTATGCAAAACATAACGGAAGAAGACTTAGCCTCACTCGAACAAGCTATGGCTACGGGTGTAGCTGATGGTGGCTTGATGGATAAGTTAGCTACTGTTGCTAAGAGTGATAAGTTAATCAATGCTCGTATGAATGCTAAAGGTATGTCTGTAGGTTATGCAGAAGGCGGTGCAGTATCTGCACTAAACGCTGACCCTACAAGAGTAGATGCCCTTATTGATAAGTTTATGGTAGCCGCACAGAATAGCCCTACGTTAATGGGAGAACTAGGTAAGAGAGGCGTTACTCTAAATACTACGGGTGCTAACATGAATCCTCAAGAGATGAAGTCAGCTAATAGTCAGACTGAAAGAGCTTTTAATACTGGAGGATTAGGTTTTACTCCTAGTAATTACGGCTTAGGTTTTTCTGCCTTTGGCGGAGGGGCAGGATCAGGAACTTCTCCCGTACAAGAGATTGAAACAATCATGGTAGAGTATCACAACCCTACTACAAGAGACACTATGATGATAGCTCACGATAAAGCTACCAATCAACCTACACAGGCTGTACCTGAAGGTTATATAATGGGGCCACTTCCTGTAGAAACAGTAGTACCTGAATATAGTAGTAAAGAAGAGGACACTCGTAGTGACGCTACAAAGTTGTATGACGAGTCCAAGAAAGACACTGATTGGATGAATAGGTATGACTACAGTAGTACTGAAGGTCTTTACGAGAGTACAAAACGAGCTATGGAAGCTGAACTAGAGGCTCAACATGGTGTTATACAAGCCCTTAGTAAGTTTGATAGGACAGGGATTATGGCTAAAAGACCAGAAATTATGATACTTAGTCAGACTAACGCACACATACGTATGTTAGAAAAACAAGGAGAGACATCTCCCGAAGAGATTGCAGAGCTTAAGGAGCTAGCCGCACAATATAAAAAATCAAATGGCTTAGACAGTATGGGCTTATTAACTAATGGTTGGGGTCTATCTGATATAATTAATGATACGCTTGGAGATGATTTGTTTGCTAAGAAGGGTATTAATAGAGTAGAAATTACTACACCGAGAGAAAAGGTTCAAGCTAGAGAAGCCTTTAAAGCTTCAGAAAAAGTAAAAGCAAAGAACAAAGAACTAGCATCTGCAGCATTAGCTCCTAGATCAAGAGGACAAGCAGAAGCTAAACAAATAGTAGCAACATCTAAAAAAAGAAAAACAAAATCAGGAGCTACTGTTGGCGGTAAAGCTGACACTCAGAAGAATTTAAACAAAGTAAATGCCCAACTTAAAAATATAGCAAGTGGTGGTGGTGGTGGCTTTAATAAAGGCGGCCTGATGAAGAAGAAAAAGAAATAACACAAAGACTATCCTATAAAAAACTATAAGGCTACCCAGCTTAGGCTGGCCCCAACATAAAGGAAAACAATATGCCTGAATTAGAAACAATATCGTCACCCAAAATTGCAGGGTTCGTTGATCCAAAGTATAACAATAAAGCTAATCAACGGCGAATACAAGAAGAAGAAGAAGCACTAGAAAAGCTTATGGAAGGACAATCAAATGAGGAAGATACTTCAGAAGATAAAGAACCTGATGGTGAATCTAAAGAACTCAGTAAAGAATCTGTTGAAGAAGATGAAGCGCTAACCAGTGAAGAACGTACTTATAAGAAACGTTACAGTGACTTACGTGATCATTTAAATAAACAATCTGCAGAGATTAAACAATTACAAACTAAACTAGAAAATGCTGAAACCAGTGGTACTCTTAGGCCGCCTAAGTCTGATGAAGACATTGAGGCATGGGCAAGCGAGTTCCCTGATATTGCCGCTATAGTAGAAACTATTGCATCTAAGAAAGCAGAGGAACGATTCTCTGGTGCTGAAGCAAGACTACAAGAGATTGATCGTATTAGTGAAGAAGCTACTCGTAGTAAGTTAGAGCAAGAAATCAGGGCTATACATCCTGACTTTGATGAACTACGTGACAGTGACGCTTTCCACGATTGGGCTAAGAAAGAACCTAAGTGGGTCAAAGATGCCTTATATGACAACTCTGAAGATCCTGCATCAGTCGCTCGTGTAATAGATCTATACAAGATGCACAATGGTTTAGATACTAAGTCTAAGAAGAAATCTAATAAAGATGCGGCTTCTGCAGTAGTAACTAAACGTTCTACTAAGCCTGACTCTAACGAAGGTACTATCGAGTACAGCGAGTCTCAGGTACACAAGATGTCGTCTGATCAGTATGAAAAACATTCTGATGCTATCATGGAAGCAATACGTGCAGGTAAGTTTGCCTACGATATGACAGGCGGTGCACGTTAATTGCAAATAAAGTATTGACATCTATAGTCTATAACGTATAACTATAGGTGTCTTTAAGATGTAGTAAGCCTCACACTGTGACCACCTTACTATTAAGACACTATCTCATCAAGTCTAAACATACCAATAATAAGACCTACCTGAACAAGTATAGGCCCGTGGTGTTTAAGATCTGTAACTGATCCTTACAACTTAAATATACATGCACCCTAAAAAGTACAGCCTCTTATCGGTTCGTTTAGCTTACTTAAAAATAAGCCAAACACCTAACGGAGGATTTACTCATGGCTTTTGCATCCGCAACCGGACACGGAAATTTACCTAACGGCAATTTCAGTTCAATTATTTATTCTAAAAAAGTACAACTTGCATTCCGCAAGTCCACAGTATGTGGCGATATAACTAACTCTGATTATTTCGGTGAGATCGCTGCACAAGGCGATACAGTGAAAATTATAAAAGAACCTGAGGTGAGTGTAAAAAGTTACTCTCGTGGTACTCAAGTATCTGCACAAGATTTAGATGACGAAGATTTTTCACTTACAATCGACAAAGCAAACTACTTTGCATTTAAGATTGATGATATTGAAGAAGCGCATAGTCATTTGAATTTTATGGACATGGCAACCAACCGTGCGGCTTACCGCTTGGCTGATAATCATGACCAAGAAGTACTAGGTTACTTATCAGGTTATAAGCAAGGCACTGTTCACGCAAATGCTGACGCTGTTAACACTACTGTAAACGGCACTGTTGCTGTAGCTACTGCTGGTACTGACGAGTTATTGTCATCAATGAAGTTAATTAAAGGTTCATTTGGTAACATAACAACAAGTTCTGCTGGCGATCACTCGATCCCATTAGCACCACGTTTACCGGGAGCAACTGCTCTTCCAACTGCTGTTGCATCTCCTGCAATGATCGTTGCACGTATGAAGCGTTTACTAGACCAACAGCAAGTTGACTCACAAGGTCGTTGGCTTGTAGTAGATCCAGTGTTTTTAGAAATCCTCGCAGACGAAGATTCTAGATTCATGAATGCTGACTTCGGTGAATCAGGTGCGTTACGTAACGGATTAGTTATTAATAACTTCCACGGCTTCCGTTTGTATTCTTCAAGTAACTTACCAGCCGTAGGCACAGGGCCGGGAACATCAGGCTCTGCAAATCAAAACACTAACTTTGGTGTTCTGGTAGCTGGACATGACTCTGCTGTAGCGACTGCTGAGCAGATCAATAAAACCGAATCGTATCGAGATCCTGACAGCTTTGCTGACATCGTTCGTGGTATGCATTTATACGGTAGGAAGATTCTTCGTCCAGAAGCAATCGTTACTGCTAAATATAACGCAGCATAAGGGAGGAAATAACTTATGGCTACTCTTACTACATTTCTAAAATCCGCCCACGGAAAAGGAAATCCTTCACGTAAACCTTACTTAATTGAGAATGTTATTGATCTTACTGAAAGTGCGATTGATTGTTCTTCAGGTGACATTGTGCAAGCTTTGACTGTTCCTACAGACACTGTAATTCTATGGGCTGGTATTCAGGTCAAAGAAAGCGCAACTATGAACACTGGCACTAACGCCACTGCTGTTCTTGGTACTGCAGTTGATCCTAATGAGTACGTTACCGCATTTGATATTGATGGTGCAACTGACGGTGTTTATGCACCAACAGTAGCGCAAGCCGGTGTGCTTGTTGCGTCTGCTGCAGATACACTTGATGTGACATTTGCAGGTGATGGTGCTACATTTACAGCAGGTAAACTACGTGTGTTTGCTATGTTGATGGATGTCAGCGAAATAGGTGACTTTACGGCTAACGAAGTTGACCGTGACTATTTAGCATAAAAATCTTTAGGGGCTGGCTTAACAGTTAGCCCCTTTATCACATCTTGAGGTAACATAATGACACTTACATATCTTACATTAGCTAATGATGTTATTACCCGTATGAACGAAGTCTCACTAACTTCCGCTAATTTTACTAATGCTAGAGGTATACAGATACAATGTAAGAACGCAGTCAACGAAGCAATACGTTACATTAATCAAAGAGAATTTGCTTACCCTTTTAATCATGCAAACAATTCTTCTACGCTAGTTCCCGGAGTACCACGTTATACTTTACCTACGGATACAAAGCATGTAGATTATAATACTGCAAGAATAAAAAAAGATTCTACTCTAGGTTCTTCAGGTAATAGCTTGTCGATACTTAGTTACAATGAATATATTAGTAAAGATCTTGTAAACAAAGAAGATGAAATTATTACTACTACTTTAAATGGTTCACATTCAAACTCAGTAGAAACACTTACATTAACTTCTACAACAGGTCTTTCTGCAACAGGTTTTATTTATATAGGAGGTGAGCAAGTTACATACACTGCAATCTCCGGTAATGATATTACAGGTTGTACACGAGGTGCTAATAGCACTACAGCTTCAGCCCATGCTAGTGGCGTAACAGTAACGCAATTTAGTAGTGGTGGTGTACCTAGAAATATAGTTCGCACTTTAGATAACAACTATCTATTGTACCCTTTTCCTGATAAAGAGTATGAATTAGTTTTTGATTACTTTACATTTCCTAGTGACTTATCTGCACATGGAGATACAACAACAATCCCAGATAGATTTAAACCTGTTATTATAGATGGTGCTACTGCATTTGTTTATCAATATAGAGGTGAGTTAAATCAATACCAATTAAACTTTTCTAGGTTTGAGCAAGGTATTAAGAATATGCAAACATTACTTATTAATAAATTTGAATACCTTAGTTCTACAGTAATAGATAATAATAATGTAGCAGGTAGTAGTAGGTTGTTAAGTTAATGCCAGATAGTTCTCAAACACAACCATCGTCATTTAACTGTGAGGGTGGTTTAGTTTTAAATCGCTCTACGTTTCAAATGGAGGCAGGTCAAGCTTTAGTTTTAGAAAACTTTGAGCCTGACATTGAAGGTGGGTACAGACGAATAAATGGCTTTCGTAAGTACGTTAATGTTATTGTACCTCAAACTTTAAATGCAAGTGAAACTGTAATAGGATTGGCTAACTTTAATAATGTAGTTATAGCCTGTAGAGGTGAAAAGATATACTACGCCGCTTCTACTGAATTAGCTATAGCTATTAATCAAGATGATACAATGTCTGGTTCTGGTGTAATTAAAGTAGATAGTGCTATTGGTTTTCCTACAAGCGGTACGCTAACACTGGCAGGAGCTACAACTGAAGATGGTAGTACTGGTGTAACTGAAACGTTTGATTACACAGGAGTTAGCCTAACAGCAAGCCCTAATGAATTTACTGGTGTAACACGATCTGGTGATAGTCAAAGCACCTTAGGTAAACATTTAGCTAATGTAACTGTATCTTCTGCGTGGACAGAAATAGACTCAGGAAGAACTGGTGCAACAAAATATAGACACGAAAGATTTAACTATGATGGTAACGAAAAGATAATCTTCGTTGATGGCGATAATGCACCTGTAGTTTTTAATACTTCTTTTAGTGCTACTGATGTAACTACTACTGCAGTTGTAGGTTCTAAGTTTATAGCCTCTTTTAAATCTCACATGTTTTACGCAGGTAAATCTACTACTCCAGAAGAGTTAGTATTTAGTGCACCTTTTGATGAAGATGATTTTACTTCTGGTAATGGTGCAGGTAGTATTAGAGTAGACGATACTATTACAGGAATAAAAGTATTCCGTGATTCATTGTTTATATTCTGTGAGAATAGGATATTTAAACTGGTAGGAAACACTTCGAGTGATTTTCAAATGATTCCAGTTACTAGAAATATTGGTTGTCTTAATGGTGATACTATACAAGAATTTGCAGGAGACTTAATTTTTCTTGCGGCAGATGGCCTTAGAACTGTTGCCGCTACTACAAAGATTGGTGATACAGAGCTTGGTACAATAAGCCGTAACGTTCAAAGTCTTTTTGATACAAACATTATTAACTCCTCTTTATTTGAAAGTGTTGTTATAGCTGACAAGACACAGTACAGAATATTCTTTACAAAAGATGGTCAAGCTGATAATATTACAAAGTGTGTTGTATGTGTTAAAAAAGAACAAGGTTATGAGTTTTCAGAAATAAGAGGGTTCAAACCTATTGTTACAGATACACTTGTAAAAGCAGGAGATGTATTAGTATTACATGGAGACTCTGCAGGATTTGTACACAGACAAGAAAAAGGGGATACCTTAGACGGTACTCCTATTCTAGGAAGATACAGAAGTCCAGATTTAAGTTTTGGTGATAGTGGTATACGTAAGCATATGCAAAGAGTTATTCTTAATTTTAAACCTGAGTCATCTATTAGTGCAGATTTATTAGTAAGATATGACAATGAGAACGCAGACTCTGCTAGACCTCCAGCTTACTCTATTAGTTCAAAAGATGTAGCTTCTCAATTTGGTATAGCTGTATTTAGTACTATAAGTAGTACAATAAGAAATGTATTTGGAGGGCCATCACAGCCACTCATAAGACAGCCAGTAGAAGGCTCAGGTTTTTCTACAGTTTTAAGAATAAATGATAACGGTGAATCTAGACCATATTCACTAAAAGGGTTTCAGCTAGAATACCAATTAGGAGCAAGACGTTAAATGGGCGCTACATATACAAGACAATCTACCTTTACTGATGGCGATGTTATTGACTCAGATATATTTAATAATGAGTTTGACCAATTATTAGCGGCTTTTGCTTCTAGTACAGGACACACTCACGATGGTACTGCAGGTGAAGGCGGCCCTATTACGGGCTTAATAACTGATGGCATTGTATTTGGTACAAACACTGGAGACATTACATTAACTTGGAATGGTGGTAGTAATGACGGTTTAATTACTTGGAAAGAAGACGAAGATTATTTTGAGTTTAATGACGATTTACTTATTGCTACTACTGAGAAGATACAGTTTCGTGATACTGGCATATACATTAATTCATCTGCTGATGGTCAACTTGATCTCGTAGCTGATACTGAGATACAGATTGCCGCTACTACAATAGACATAAACGGTAACGTAAATGTAAGTGGTACTCTGACTATTGGTAGTGCAGGTATATCGGAAGCTGAGTTAGAAATACTTGATGGTGCTACTGTAACTACAGATGAACTTAATATCTTAGATGGTGTTACAGCTACAGCATCAGAAATAAATACGTTAGACGGTATTACTTCAACAGTTGCAGAACTAAACATCTTAGATGGTGTTACAGCTACTGCGGCAGAACTAAACATACTTGATGGAGTTACAAGTACTTTTGCAGAACTTAATATCCTAGATGGTGTTACAGCTACTACTGCTGAACTTAATATTTTAGATGGCGTTACAGCTACAGCCGCAGAACTAAACATCTTAGATGGTGTTACAGCTACTACTACTGAATTAAACTTACTTGATGGTAAAGCTTTCCTTGATGAAGATAACATGGCATCTAACAGTGCTACAGGTATTGCTTCTCAACAAAGTATTAAAGCTTATGTAGATAGCCAAGTAACTGCTCAAGACCTAGACCTAACTGATGGCACAACAAGCATTGCAATTGATTTAGATTCGGAAGCTTTAAGTGTATTAGGTGGAACTGGTGTAACTTCTACTGCAAGTGGAAACGGCGTAACACTCGCAATAGACTCTACAGTAGCAACACTTACAGGCTCACAAACTCTTACAAACAAATCTCTAACTTCTCCTACTCTTACAGGCACGGCTGTAGTAGCTTCTTTAGATATCTCAGGTGATGTAGATGTTGATGGTACTTTAGAGACAGATGCTTTGTCTATTAATGGTACTGCAATTACTTCAACAGCCGCTGAGTTAAACATACTTGACGGTAAAGCTTTTCTTGACGAAGATAATTTAGCAAGTGACTCAGCTACTGGTATAGCTAGTCAGCAGTCTATCAAAGCATATGTAGATGGTCTTACTACAACTAGCATTACAGCAACTGGTGCATTAAATAGTGGTAGCATAACGTCAGGCTTTGGTAACATAGATAATGGATCATCTACTATAACTACAACTGGTGCTATAACTGGTGGTAGTTTTGTAATAGGTAGTGCTGATATTAATGAGAATGACTTAGAGAGCATTGACGGTATTACTGCTGGTACAGTAGCCGCCTCTAAAGCTGTCGTAGTAGATGCAAACAAAGACGCAACAGGCTTCCGTAATATTACACTTACTGGCGAGTTAGATGCAGGTTCACTAGATGTCTCTGGGAATGTAGATGTTGACGGTACTTTAGAAACGGATGCATTATCTATTAATGGAACTGTAGTTACAAGTACGGCAGCAGAACTAAACATACTTGATGGTGTTACATCTACTGCCGTTGAGTTAAATGCTCTTGATGGAATTACTGCAGTCGTAGGTGAGCTTAATGCACTAGACTTAGGTAGCACTGCTACAGGAACAGCTATTGCATCTAAAGCTGTCGTAATAGACGCAAACAAAGATTACACAGGTATTCGTAACTTTAGTATTACAGGTAACTTGTCTGTTGGTGGTACTACTACTGTAGTAGATACAGTAACAATGAATGCACAGAATGCTGTTCTTTTTGAAGGTGCTACTGCTGACGCACATGAAACTACTCTTACTATTGTAGATCCTACTGCTGACAGAACTATTAGTCTCCCAAACCAAAGCGGTACAGTGCCTGTATTAGCCGCATCTAGTAATACTGCTATTACATCTACTCCTGAAGAACTTAATATACTTGATGGTGTAACAGCTACCGCAACAGAACTAAACATACTTGATGGCGTTACAGCTACAACTGCAGAACTTAATATTATTGATGGAGTTACGGCTACAACAGCAGAGTTGAACATACTGGATGGTGTTACATCCACTGCAACAGAATTAAACATACTTGATGGCGTTACATCTACAACTGCAGAATTAAATATACTAGATGGTGTAACTTCTACTGCGACTGAACTTAACATCTTAGACGGTAAAGCATTCCTTGATGAAGATAACTTTGCAAGTAACTCAGCTACAGGTATTGCAAGTCAACAATCTATTAAAGCCTATGTAGACGGTATTACAGCTACTAATATTACTTCTACTGGTGCATTGAACTCAGGCTCTATTACATCTGGTTTTGGCAATATAAATACTGGTTCAAGTACAATTACTACTACAGGTCTTATTTCAGGTGGATCACTAGATATAGACAATGTACTTATTAATGGTACTACTATTGGACACACTGATGATACAGATTTAATTACTCTTGCTAATGGTGTAGTAACCGTAGCTGGTGAAGTATCTATGACTACATTAGATATTGGTGGCACTAACGTAACTTCTACTGCGGCTGAACTTAACATATTAGACGGTGTTACTAGCACTACAGCAGAATTAAATATACTTGATGGCGTAACCTCTACTGCCACTGAACTAAATCTACTTGATGGTGTTACAGCTACAACAGCAGAGTTAAACATACTGGATGGTGTTACATCTACTGCGACTGAATTAAATCTTCTTGACGGTGTTACTAGCACTACAGCAGAATTAAATATACTCGACGGTGTAACAGCTACTGCGGCAGAACTAAACATACTTGACGTAAACAATAGTACAATAGGTGATCTATCTGAGATAAGCACTGTAGCAAATGACGATGTGTTTCTTGCTATAGACACTTCTGGAGGAGGACTTAAACGTCTTACAAGAAGTGCTATTGTTTCTGGTCTTGCTACAAGTTCTGCTTTATCAAACGTAGTAGAAGACACTACCCCTCAACTAGGTGGTAACTTAGACGTTTTAGCCCGTACTATTACAACATCTACAACTAATGGTAACATTGCCCTAACACCTAATGGCACTGGTGTTGTTATGATAGACGGTAATGTTGGTATTGATACTGGTAAAATTGACCTCAAGAATGGCGGTACAGCATCACAGATTTTATTCTATTGTGAATCCTCAAATGCACATGCTCAAACACTTCAAGGAGCACCTCACTCTCAAAGTGCAACAAATACTCTTTTATTACCTGATGGCGAAAATGGAACTTTATTATCAACAGTATCAGTTGCAACTCTTACAAACAAAACTCTTACATCACCTAAAATTAACGAAGACGTAGCAGTAACTTCAACAGCTACAGAGCTAAACCTACTTGATGGTGTTACAGCTACAACAGCAGAGTTAAACATACTAGATGGCGTAACCTCTACTGCGGCTGAGTTAAATATACTGGATGGTGTTACATCTACTACGGCTGAGTTAAATATACTGGATGGTGTTACATCTACTGCGGCGGAGCTTAACATCTTAGATGGGGCTACAGTAGTTGTAGGCGAAATTAATGCCTTAGACCTTGGTACTACAGCAGTAGGTACAGCAATAGCTTCTAAGGCTGTTATACTTGATTCTAATAAAGATTATACTGGTATAAGAAACCTTACTATAAGCGGCGAGATAGATGCTGCAACAGGAGACTTTTCTGGTAATGTTGATGTAGATGGAACATTAGAAGCAGATGCAATAACAGTTAATGGTACAGCATTAGCTACAGTCATTGCCGGTACAACAGTTACAAACGCAACAAACTCCGCACATGTTCTAGTTACTGATAATGAAAGCACGAATGAAGAAAACTTAATTGCTTTTGTAGAAGGTGCAACATCAACCACAGGCAATGTTGGTTTAGAAATGGATGGTAACTTTGCCTATAATCCAAGCTCAGGAACAGTTAGTGCCACCGTTTTTAAAGGTAATATTGATGCTGTAGATGGTGATTTTGATGGTACATTAGAAGCTGATACGCTATCGTTAAACGGTACAACAGTTACTTCTACTGCGGCGGAGTTAAATATACTTGATGGCGTAACCTCTACTGCAACTGAATTAAATCTTCTTGATGGTGTTACGAGTACCACCGCAGAGCTTAACATCTTAGACGGTGTTACTTCTACTGCCGCTGAGTTAAATGCTCTTGATGGCATAACTGCCGTGGTAGGTGAATTAAATGCCTTAGACTTAGGTACTACTGCTGTAGGCACTGCTATTGCATCTAAAGCAATGGTGCTAGATTCAAACAAAGATTATACTGGAGTACGTAACTTTACCTTATCTGGTGAGTTAGACGCAGGTTCATTAGACATATCAGGTAACGTTGATATTGATGGGACACTAGAAACAGATGCTTTGTCTATTAATGGTACTGCAGTAACTTCAACAGCCGCTGAGTTAAACCTTTTAGATGGTGTTACTTCTACAACGGCAGAACTCAATGCCCTTGATGGCATTACCGCAGTAGTAGGAGAGTTAAACGCACTAGACTTAGGTAGTACAGCGGTTGGTACTGCTATTGCTTCTAAAGCTGTAGTATTAGATTCAAACAAAGATTATACTGGAGTACGTAACTTTAGTATTACAGGCAATTTGTCTGTCGGTGGCACTACAACAGTAGTTGACACTGTAACAATGAATGCACAAAATGCTGTGTTGTTTGAGGGAGCTACGGCTGATGCACACGAAACTACACTTACAATTGTAGACCCTACAGCAGACAGAACAATTAATCTTCCAAATCAAAGTGGAACTGTGGCGTTATTAGCAGCAGCAAGTAATACTGCAGTTACTTCAACGCCAGAAGAGCTTAATATTCTTGATGGGGTAACTTCAACAACCGCTGAATTAAACATACTTGATGGGGTAACTTCAACAACCGCTGAGTTAAACATATTAGATGGTGTTACTTCTACTGCGGCTGAGTTAAACATATTAGACGGAGTTACTACAACAGCCGCTGAGATTAATCTTATTGATGGTGGTACTGCCAGAGGAACTACAGCCGTAGCAGATGGCGATGGTGTGCTAATAAATGATGGCGGTACAATGCGAATGACTAAAGTAGATACGCTTTCTACTTATATGTCTGGAAAAAGTGTTGGTGGAGCTAACATTGTTACAACTGGTGCATTAAACTCAGGAACTATAACAAGTGGTTTTGGTACTATTGATACTGGTTCGTCAACTATTACAACGACAGGTACAGTTGCTACAGGTGCAATTACTGCTGGAGGTAATCTTACCAGAGGTGGTACGGTTATATTAGACGGATCAATAACAGACACAGGCGATTTTACGATTGATGTAGCTGGCGATATTATACTTGATGCTGATGGTGGTGATGTACGATTAGCAGATGCTGGAACTCAATTTGCCAGACTTTCTGATGGTGATGAATTTACTATATCAGCAATGGGTACAGATAAAGATATAAAATTTGCAGGGAATGATGGTGGGAGTGCTATCACAGCCCTCACCCTTGATATGTCTGATGCTGGTACTGCTATTTTTAACCATGACGTTAAATTAGGTGATAATAGTAAAGCTATCTTCGGTGCTGGGTCTGACCTACAGATTTACCATGATGGGGATAATAGCTACATAACAGATTCAGGAACAGGTCAACTCTACATTAGAGGAGCTGCTGCAACTCACTTAGAAAGCGCTAATGGACTTAAAAAGTATGCACGTTTTGTTGATGGTGCTGCGGCAGAACTATTTTACAACAACGCCGAAAAACTAGCTACAACATCAACAGGCATAGCTGTTACAGGTAATATAGCTAATACTTCTGGTGATTTTACCCTTGATGTTGCAGGAGATATTATTCTTGATGCTGATGGTGGGGATATAAAGCTTAAGGATGCTGGAACACAATTCGCTAGTTTTACGAACAACTCTGGTAGTTTAAGCATAGTAGCTGTCGGCGCAGATAATGATATAAGGTTTTTTGGTAATGATGGTGGTGCAAGTGTTACAGCCCTCACCCTTGATATGTCTGAGGCTGGTGCGGCTACGTTTAACAATAAAATTATAGCAACAGAATTAGACATATCAGGTAATGCAGATATTGATGGTACTCTAGAAGCTGATGCTATTACAGTTAATGGTACAGCTTTAGCTGAAGTTATTTCCGATACTGTAGGAGCTATGGTTAGTTCTAATACGGAATCAGGTATTACAGTTACTTATCAAGACGCTGATAATACTTTAGACTTTACAGTAGGAACTCTCAATCAAAACACAACAGGTTCAGCCGCTACACTAACAACAGCTAGAGCTATTGCGGTAGCTGGTGATGTTACAGGTACAGCAAACTTTGATGGTTCAGCAGGTATTTCTATAACAACTACCCTAGCCACTAATGCTATTGTAACTGCCAATATTACAGACGGAAATATTACACAAGCTAAGATGGCGGCTAACAGTATTGACAGTGCTCAGTATGTAGATGGCTCAATAGACACAGCTCATTACGCAGCCGATTCAATTAATACTAATAAGATTGCAGATAATGCAATTAACTCTAGACATTATGTAGACGGTTCTATTGACCAAGTACATCTAGCTAATGCTATAGTTAATGAAGCTAAGATGCAGATTTCTAACGCCCCTACTAATGGTTACTTCTTATCAGCACAGTCAGGTAATACAGGTGGTTTAACTTGGGCGCAAGCTGGCTCTAGTACAGACGCTGGTGCTGTTGGTACTTACACTTGGTTATACCATAATAACAATACTCTTTCTGCTGGTGCTACTGTTTCGGGTTCTACTTTAAGAGACCATAATACTAACGACTACGCCGCAACCCACAATCATTGGAATAGTTCGTCAGTGCTTTACAACTATGGAACTTGGAGAAATATGACAGGTGATACTGGATACGCTAACGCAACTTACGGAAGCCCCTCGCTGTTTGTGCGAGTATCTTGATAAACAATGACAACAATAGGAGGCGTTTATGCCAACAGTAACAATAACAGAAGTGCGTAACGCACAATCCCTTAACGCAGAGAATACTGTATTTGATGTAGAGATTAACCATCCAGAATATTCGTGGATACCCTACACACTAAACCCTGATGATACAGATATGACTGTAGACAACAGCGTATTGCTAGAACTTATAGGCACAGACTATGCGGCTTATGTAGCACCCACAGCAGAAGAAATTGCAACGGCATTAGCGGATAGTGAACGTGCTAAAAGAGATAGTTTACTTGCATCTGATGTAGACCCTATAGCTGGTAATGCTTTACGTTGGGCAGCACTTACAGATTCTGAACGTACTGCATGGACTAACTATAGAACTGCGTTGTTAGACGTACCAGCACAGGCTGGATTTCCTAGCACAATTACATGGCCTACTAAACCATGACGGAGAGTTGGCATCTTTCTAAGTCAGTACCAGTTAGCTTAATAATAGCTATAGTACTGCAAACTATATCACTGGTATGGTATGTGTCTTCATTAGACTCAGCCGTCAAAAATAATGCTCGTGATCTAGTTCGTCAAGAAACTCGCATCGGTACAATAGAAAAGACTGTGCAATCACAAGCTGTGTCTCTAGGTCGTATTGATGAAAACATAAAAGCTATTCGTAACCTAGTTGAAAGAATGGCAGAACAAGATAAGAAATGAAACGATTACTTATATTACTTACCTTACTAATCGGCACTGCTACATATGCCAATGAGGATGACACTATTAGGTCAGAAAGCACAGTAATATCTGATGGCACTATGGAGACTACTATTAATAGTCCACCACCATCAGCTATATCTCCACAGATAAGTGCAAGTAACTCTGACTTATGTACTGTAGGTGTAGCAGGGGCGGTACAGACACAGATACTGGGCATCTCAGCAGGTCGTACAGTACGTG
>Ga0307488_10001350_pt1 | contig 20517 bp, 31 predicted proteins | sample SB02metaG_FD_202248 | JGI IMG/M metagenome (GOLD analysis project Ga0307488, IMG submission 202248) | Sea-ice brine microbial communities from Beaufort Sea near Barrow, Alaska, United States - SB 0.2 | ecosystem: Environmental > Aquatic > Marine > Coastal | place: USA: Alaska | collected... | reverse complement strand
TGCTGACTCATTAGAGCAGTGGGCTGGCCAACTGCGCCATATTTTCCAACAAGCGCTGGTAGAAGGGTCGTTGATGCCAATCGCTGAGCAATACTTGTTCAGAACGCAGGCAGTAGTCATCGGTAATGGCGCGCATCTGTTCGCAGAAGGCAATATCGTCGACCACTAGGGTGGCTTCAAAGTTTAGCCAGATTGAGCGCATATCCAGATTCACCGAGCCGATCAAGACAAGGTGATCGTCGACAATCACCGTCTTGGTATGTAAAAGACCATGGGTAAAGCGACGAATGGTGACTCCAGCCAGCAATAATTCTTCATAAAAGGATCGACCGGCATATTGGGCCAGCTTACTGTCATTTTTTAAGGGCACAATCACGGTCACCTCGAGGCCACGCTTGCCGGCCGACTTTAGGGCCTGTAACAGGGATTCATCGGGGACGAAGTAGGGTGAGGTGAGAACGATCCGCTCGCGGGCATTGTGGATCGCTGTGAGCAGCACCTGTAACAGTATGTCTTCGTCCAGGGCCGGGCCACTAGGTAACAGCTGCATCAGTGGTGGATTGTTGTCGCTGAAAGTGGGCGCCGCCAGATAAGCTTCCAGACGGACACCGGTCTCCATTTCCCAATCGAAGATGAGCGTGCCCTGGATCAGCCGGGCTATATCGCCTTGCAGCTTAACCATGATATCGACCCAGGGGCCGACGCCGAGCTGAGTATTGAAAAATGCCGGGTCGGCGAGGTTCATTGAGCCGGTGTAGGCGATCCGGTTGTCGATCGCGATTAACTTGCGATGTTGACGCAGATCCTGGCGGCGCAGGGTCATGCGTAACAGGTTGGCGTGCAACACGTCCAAGATATTTACCCCAGCAGCGATCAGTCGCTGGCAGCGGCGGCTGCCGAGGAAGCGATGCGAACCGACACTGTCGAGCATAAGGTACACCTGTACCCCGCGTTTCGCTGCGGCCGCCAGCGCGGCCAGTATGTTTAATACCTGGCCCTGGTCATCGAGGATGTAAAATTCCAGGAAGATCGTTCTTTGGGCTTGGTCGATGTCTTTTTTGAGGCTTTCAAACAGACCATCTGCGCTATCGAACAGGGCCCATTGGCCACCGGTCAATGCAGGCATGCCGATACTCCCGCGGGTCAGTTCCATTACCGGGCGTAGTAGGGGGTTGAGCGGATAAAGGGTACGTTGAGTCTTTAAAATACGCTGCAACCAGAGCGAATAGAACTGGAACTGACGCTTGGCCCGCTCCGCGCGGAGTCGGCCGAGATACCGTTCACCGAATAATAGATAGAAAAAAATACCCAGAACGGGCAGGGTGTAGACAAACAACAGCCAGGCCAGCGTGCCACCGATGGGCCGCCGTTTCATTAGAATGCGCAGACTGAGTGCGAGCAGTGCCGCGCCGTATACGACCAGACCAAGTGATACCAGCCAATCCCATGTCATCGTCACCAACACCCTTGTAAGCCAAGTCGCAGTTTAGCCTAAAAGCAACGGCTGGAACCAGCCTTCGCTTGTTTATGGGCCATCGAGAGGCTGGTGCTGGCGGGGTATGGTAAACATAGTGGGGAATGAAGGTGCGAAGCTAATTGACCAACAACTGACGGGTATATTCCGCCATATATATGCCAAAGCTGCCATCGTGCAGCATGTTTTTGATTCGAACCCTGGGTTTGCCTTGGGCGTCGAGGATGGTGCGCAGGTTCGCGACTGTTTCACGGACTGGATTCTTATTGCGATCGCGAATAATGGCTATCTTGGGCAATAGGCGGGCATCGTTATTCTGTCCGATAATGACCGCCACCTCACCGCTGGTGAGTTCGACTATGGTACCAACCGGATACACCCCGATCATAGCAATAAACTGGTCGACCAGTTGGGCATCGAACTCGCTGTTGCGCCCCCGATAGAGCACACGGGTCGCTTCAAAAACCGTGCGCTGCTGGGCATAGGGCCGATAACTGATCATAGCATCGTAAGCGTCTAGAATGTGAATCAGCCGGGCTATCTGAGGACTCTGGCCGCCGATGTGGGTGTTTGGGTAGCCGGTGCCATCTGGCCGTTCATGGTGCGAGTAGGCCGCCGAGATAACCTCCTGACTGAAGCCAGATTTCTCTAAAAAGTAACGCCCCCACTTAGGATGTTCGTGAATCCAGGTCCATTCGGATTCCGAGAGTGGGCCCGGCTTATTGAGAATATGTTTCGGGACGCGCAGCTTGCCCAAATCGAACATCAGACCGGCCAGACCGGCCGTTTTGGCCTCCTCGTTGCTCCAGCCGCAATGAACAGCAAAGACCATGGCCAACAGACTGACGTGCATCGAATGATCACTGGCATAGCTCTGGTGTGACTTGACGCGCGAGAGCCAGGACATGGCCGAGGTGTTGGAGAGCACTGCGCTCAGGCAGGTATTGACTTGCTGTTCAAGCATGGGTGCGCTAATCAGCTGCTCTTGGACACAGGCCCTAAAGCAACTGCGCATCGCCTTGATGGTCTGGCTGTATACCGGAAGGGCGCTGATCAAGCCTTGACGGGCCAGATCGCGATCGACTGATGGCGAGAACTCCAGAGTGGGCTCCGGCTGCCGGCGACTGAACAGACCTACTTTGCGTGGCTTGGCATCGAGCGTAACCAGGCTCTTGTCGGTATCGACATAGACCTGCTCGCAGTATTCGCGCACCAAACGAAGTTCTTCATCGGTCTGAAGTAAAAACCCCTGCATCAAAAAAGGGGTACCAAGCCAGGGTCGATCGAGTCGACAGACAAATATGCCCGGTCGCAGGGCATCGACCGATACGCGCACAGTAGTTTCGTTTATCTGTTGGGAGTGGCGGCTCACGTTTATATCATCAATCCTAAAGATATTTAATATTAGCACAGGCCCGCGTTTTTTGTAGCTGCTTGTGGTGGCCCGGGATGTGGGCAGTAGCGGGGTGTACATCCAGGAAGGGCTGGATCTGAGCTGGTTTAAGTCTTCTAACCAAAAAGTTTGGCGCGTTAGGCTAATATAACTTAGGTAGAGGCCTTTGAGGTGTTCGGGATATCCTATATCGGGCTCTAGTGCGGGCTTTCGCAGGGTTGGCACGCTAATTGGAATGGTTTACTGCACAGAAACCAACACGAGGCAGTAACTATGACCACCCATACTCACCAGCATGGCCCAGAATTTTCCTCAAATGCCAATTCATCCAGCGCCAATTCATCTGGTACCAGCGAAGAACGCAAAGCCAAAAGAGCAGGCTTTGTAGGCCGGCAACGTGCCACGGGCTTCGGTGTTGGCCTGTACCGTAATATAGAGGACGGCAAGCTGGCCGGGGTCTGTGCCGGCGTAGCGGACTATGTTGAGGTGGACCGTGGCATGCTGCGGCTGATATTTTTGGCTAGTCTGCTCTTTTCCGGTGGCTTGGCGGTCATGATCTACTTGGGTGCCTGGTTGATTCTGGCGCCGGCCCAGACCCTGCCAACGACTGACGGCGAAACGCTGGACCCTTCCTTGTCGGCCCATTAAGATACCCAAGCTTCTACCGGCGAACGCTAAGCGAAGCATCACCAGAGGGCAATAGCCCGCTGGTGCTAGGCTCCGCGCGCGACCCTTAACGACCTCTCGGCTCGGCTTTTGTACTTTGCCTGGGCCGGTTTAAGCTCCCTTTAGGCGCATTTAAATTCAGCTCGCTGGCCGCCCAAACCCCCCAAAACCAGACTAAGTTATTGTTTTGTAGAGCCTTTATTTAACTGCACAGGTGCATTGACTCTGCTGCTCAGTATACATACAATACGCCTCCCTCAAATTTGGGGGTATAACGCTGTTTAACAATCTTGGAGCTTTGGTCACATGCAGAACCAAAAGATCAGAATTCGCTTGAAAGCTTTCGATCATCGTTTGATTGATGCGTCGACTCAAGAAATTGTCGACACGGCGAAGCGTACGGGTGCGCAGGTACGTGGACCTATTCCACTGCCTACACGCAAGGAGCGTTTCACTGTGCTGGTCTCTCCGCACGTGAACAAGGATGCGCGTGATCAGTACGAAATTCGTACTCACAAGCGCATGCTGGACATTGTCGAACCAACCGAAAAAACAGTGGATGCACTGCGGAAGTTGGATTTGGCAGCAGGTGTGGATATTCAAATTAGTCTTGGCTAATTTCAAGTAAAAAGTAGATATCTCTACTGTAACGGCCCTGTGCTGTCGAAAGGCGGTCCGGGGCGGCCATAGCGGGTTTTAGCCCCGTACATAGAGGAAATAAAGATGTCAATTGGTTTGATTGGCCGAAAAACGGGTATGACTCGTGTCTTCACTGAAGAAGGCAGTTCCATACCGGTAACGGTCGTAGAAGTTAGGCCTAACCGTATTTCACAGATTAAATCTGTCGAAGTCGATGGCTATGTCGCCCTCCAGCTCACTGCTGGTACGAAGCGTACAAATCAGATTAGCAAAGCAGAGGCAGGTCATTTTGCGAAGTCTAATGTTGAGATGGGTGTGTTGACACGCGAATTCACAGTTGCAGATGCTTCCGAATACGAAGCAGGTAAAGAGCTGACTGTTGAATTGTTTACCGCGGGTCAAAAAGTTGATGTGACCGGAACCTCCAAGGGTAAAGGCTTCGCGGGTGCAATTAAGCGCCACAACTTTAGCATGCAAGACGCCACTCACGGTAACTCCCTTTCTCACCGCGCTCCCGGTTCTATCGGTCAGTGCCAGACGCCGGGTCGGGTCTGGAAAGGTAAGAAAATGGCGGGTCACATGGGTGCTGAGCGTTCAACAACTCAATCATTAGAAGTCGTCCGTGTCGATGTCGAGCGCAATTTGCTGCTCATCAAGGGTGCTGTTCCAGGTGCAACTGGTTCACACGTTTTCGTTCAACCTGCGGTTAAGAGCTGAGAGAGGTAGCAATGGATATTCAAGTTGCTGGCAATGCTAGCGCCAAGGTTGAGTTAAACGAAGCAACCTTCGGTAACGAATTTAATGAAGCATTAGTTCATCAGGTCGTCACAGCGTTTTTAGCCGGTGCCCGTCAAGGCACAGTCGGTACGAAAACTCGCTCTGAAGTTGCTGGTGGTGGTGCCAAGCCCTGGCGTCAGAAAGGTACAGGCCGCGCACGCGCCGGTACCATTCGTTCGCCTATATGGGTTGGCGGCGGTCATACCTTTGCCCGTAAAGCACAAGACTGGTCACAGAAAGTTAACCGCAAAATGTATCGCGGTGCTATGAAGTCGATCCTGTCTGAACTGGTGCGTCAAGAGCGCTTAATTGTTGTGGCCGATATGACTTTCGATCAGCCTAAAACAAAAGCGTTTTTGGCAAAAATGAAAGAAATCAATGTTACAAGTGCATTGATTATTGCAGAAGATGTTGATCAGAATCTGTATCTGTCTTCACGTAACGTTCCACACGTTGAAGTGAGCGATGTCGCCGGACTGAATCCAGTGAATCTCGTTGCTTATGATAAGGTTGTTATCACTGTTGCGGCGATTGAGAAGCTTCAGGAGGTGTTCGCATGAACCAGGAACGTATCTATCAGGTCGTTTTCGGTCCTCACATCTCGGAAAAGGCAACAATCGTAGCGGAAGGCAATAGTCAGTACGTATTTCGTGTGGCTAACGACGCTTCTAAACTTGAAATTAAAAAAGCGGTAGAACAGCTTTTTGAAGTGAAGGTTGATTGTGTCCGTACTCTTATACAAAAGGGTAAAACCAAGCGCACACAACGTGGTGTCGGCAAGCGCAATGACATCAAAAAAGCTTACGTTCGTCTAGCTGCAGGTCAGGAAATTGATTTCCTGGCAGCAGAATAAGGTAGGGGTCTCGAGCAATGGCAATAGTCAAAGCAAAACCGACGTCCCCTGGACGTCGTCACCTCACTAAGGTAGTTGGCGCTGAGTTGCACAAAGGTGCACCTCACGCAGCCCTTCTTGAGAAGAAGTCCAAATCCGGTGGTCGTAATAACAACGGTCGCATTACGACTCGTCACATTGGTGGCGGTCATAAGCAGCACTATCGTTTAGTTGACTTCAAACGCAACAAAGACGGCATTGTCGCAAATGTTGAACGTCTGGAATACGATCCAAACCGTACCGCACACATCGCATTGGTTTGCTATTTAGATGGTGAGCGTCGCTATATTTTGGCACCGACTGGCTTGAAAGCTGGTGACAAGATAGTTTCTGGTGATCACGCTCCGATCAAAATTGGTAACTCCATGCCGTTGCGCAGTATTCCGGTCGGCTCGGTCATCCATAACGTTGAGATGAAGCCAGGTAAAGGCGGCCAGATGGGTCGTTCAGCCGGTACATCGATTCAGTTGGTTGCCCGTGAAGGTGCCTACGCTACCTTACGTCTTCGCTCCGGCGAAATGCGTAGAGTGCTTGCTGACTGCCGCGCTACGTTAGGCGTAGTGAGCAACTCAGAACACAGCTTACGCCAACTCGGCAAAGCAGGTGCTTCTCGCTGGCGCGGTATACGTCCAACGGTCCGTGGTGTTGCCATGAACCCGGTGGATCACCCGCACGGTGGTGGTGAAGGTCGTACTTCTGGTGGCCGACACCCAGTTACTCCTTGGGGTGTTCCAACCAAGGGTTACAAAACACGCTCGAACAAGCGCACAGACAAGTATATTGTCCGTCGTCGTTCTAAGTAATTATTTAAGAGGAAAAGGCTGTGCCACGTTCACTTAAGAAAGGTCCATTTGTCGACCTGCACTTGATGAAAAAGGTAGAGGCTGCACTGGAAGCGGGCGAAAAGCGACCAATTAAGACTTGGTCGCGTCGCTCCACAATCTTCCCAGATTTTGTTGGGTTGACCTTTGCAGTCCATAATGGCCGTCAACATGTACCGGTGTTTGTTACCGAAGATATGGTCGGTCACAAATTGGGCGAGTTTGCATTAACTCGCACTTTCAAAGGTCATGCTGCGGACAAAAAGGCTAAGCGCTAAGGGGCGGATATGATGGAAACACAAGCTGTATTACGCGGTGCACGTCTGTCTGCTCAGAAGGGCCGTCTAATCGCGGGCTTGATTCGCGGTAAGTCGGTTGCTGAAGCTTTGGACATATTAACGTTCTGCCCCAAAAAAGGCGCAGAGCTTGTTAAGAAGGTTTTAGAGTCTGCAATTGCAAACGCTGAGCATAACAATGGTGCGGACGTAGATGAACTCGCAGTAACGACGGTCTTCATTGATGAAGGCGTGACGATGAAGCGAATTAGCCCACGTGCGAAGGGCCGAGCGGATCGTATCTTAAAACGTACGAGCCATATTACGGTCAAAGTTGCCGAGCTGAATTAAGAGGAGACATTCTAATGGGTCAAAAGGTTCATCCGACTGGTATCCGTCTCGGCATCACCAAAGACCATAATTCGGTCTGGTATGCAGGTTCAGATACCTATTCTGAGAAGCTGCTGAACGACATTAAAGTTCGTCGCTACTTAGAAAAGAAATTAGAGAAGGCTTCTGTTAGCAAGATCGTTATTGAACGACCTGCGCAGAACGCGAAAATCTTCATTCATACCGCTCGACCGGGTATTGTCATCGGTAAGAAAGGTGAAGATGTTGAAGTGCTGCGTCAAGAATTGACCAAAATGATGGGCATTCCTGTACACATCAACATCGAAGAGATTCGCAAGCCCGACTTAGACGGTAAATTGGTTGCTCAGTCAATCGCTAGCCAATTGGAACGACGCGTTATGTTTCGTCGTGCCATGAAGCGTGCGATGCAGAATGCAATGCGTTCGGGTGCTCAAGGTATCCGTGTTCAGGTAAGTGGTCGTTTAGGCGGCGCTGAAATCGCTCGTAATGAGTGGTACCTGGAAGGTCGCGTGCCATTGCACACTCTGCGTGCCGATATCGATTACTCGACTGCCGAAGCGCACACTACTTATGGTGTGATTGGCGTAAAAGTTTGGATTTTCAAAGGTGAAATTTTGGGTGGCATAGAAACTGTTCGTGCTCAAGCCAAAAGTCAGCCTAAGAAAGCCGTTAAGCGATAAGGGGTACGTAGATGTTACAACCAAAACGTACAAAGTTTCGTAAGATGATGAAAGGCCGCAACCGCGGCCTGGCAGAACGTGGTAGTAAGGTAAGCTTCGGTGAGTACGCACTGAAGTCGGTCGGTCGTGGTCGACTTACTGCACGTCAAATCGAAGCGGGACGTCGAGCTATGACACGTCACGTTAAGCGGGGCGGTAAGATCTGGATTCGCGTATTCCCAGATAAGCCAATTACCAAGAAGCCTCTCGAGGTTCGTCAAGGTAAGGGTAAGGGTAACGTTGAGTATTGGGTTTGCCAGATTCAGCCCGGTAAAGTTCTTTTTGAAATGGCTGGTGTAACTGAAGAAATCGCACGCGAAGCGTTCCGCTTAGCAGCTGCGAAGATTCCAGTCCCAACCATTTTTGTTAAGCGACAGGTGATGTGATGAACGCTAAAGATCTTCGTGAAAAGTCTGTAGAAGAGCTTAAAGGCACTCTGTTGGACTTGCTGCGCGGTCAATTTAAATATCGCATGCAACGGGCGACGGGCCAATTGACCCAGAACCATTTGCTTAAGCAGGTCCGTAGGGACATTGCTCGCGTTAAAACTGTACTGAACGAGAAAGCAGGTGCCTGATATGTCTGAAACTACAGCTCGTACCGTAACTGGTCAAGTGGTCAGCTCTAAAGCTGACAAGACTGTCACTATATTGCTCGAACGCAAAGTGAAGCACCCGATTTACGGGAAATTCGTTAAGCGTTCAACCAAGCTTCATGCTCATGATGAAAAGAATGAGTGTGGCCTGGGCGATACAGTAACAGTCGAAGAGTGCCGTCCTATGTCCAAGACTAAGACTTGGCGGTTGGTTCGTATTGATGAACGCGCAGTCCGCGTATAATTCGGGAGTTTGAGAGATGATCCAAACAGAATCCGTATTGGATGTAGCTGACAACAGCGGTGCCAAACGTGTCCAATGCATTAAAGTTTTAGGTGGTTCACACCGTCGTTACGCCAACGTTGGCGACTTGATCAAGGTTTCTGTAAAAGAAGCCGTTCCTCGCGGAAAAGTGAAGAAAGGTCAAGTAATGAACGCGGTCGTAGTGCGCACTAAGAAAGGTGTTCGTCGTGCGGATGGTTCCGTTATCCGTTTCGATGTGAACTCAGCGGTATTGTTAAACGCCAACCTGGCGCCGGTAGGTACTCGTATCTTCGGTCCAGTGACGCGCGAACTCCGTACTGAAAAATTCATGAAAATCATTTCCCTGGCACCGGAAGTATTATAAGCCCCTTAGGGGGCTGTTTTACGAGACGGAAGCAGGAAGTAGAGACTATAAATGCGTAAATTGATCAAAGGCGACGAAGTCATCGTTATCGCCGGCAAAGACAAAGGTAAGCGCGGCAAGATCTCTAAAGTGATCTTGGGTGACAAGAACGGCACCAAATTTCTAGTAGCAGGTATTAACCTGAACAAGAAACACGTGAAACCGAATCCCCAGGCCGGTGTGCAGGGCGGAATCGTTGAGCGTGAAGCGCCGATTCAAGCATCAAATGTTGCTATCTTTAACCCAGAAACCAACAAGGGCGACCGTGTTGGTTTTGATGTTAAAGAAGATGGTAGCAAGGTCCGCGTTTTTAAATCCACGCAAAAGGTTATTGGTGAATAAGGGGTACGACTATGTCTAGACTTAAAGCTCTATACAAAAGTGACGTTGTAGCCGCACTGCAAGCAGAGTTCGGATACGAGAACGTTATGCAAGTTCCTCGCGTCACCAAAGTAACCTTGAACATGGGTGTCGGTGAAGCGATTGGCGACAAAAAACAGATGGATAACGCTGTTCGAGATTTGGAAGCTATATCGGGTCAAAAGATAGTAGTGACGAACGCTCGTAAATCTGTTGCCGGATTCAAAATTCGTGAAGGTTGGCCAATCGGCGCCAAGGTTACCCTGCGCAAAGCGCGTATGTGGGAATTCCTGGATCGTCTGGTTGACATCTCTCTGCCGCGTGTACGCGACTTTCGGGGTATTAACCCTAAGTCATTTGATGGTCGTGGCAACTACAGCATGGGTGTTAAAGAGCAGATTATCTTTCCTGAGATCGAGTACGATAAGGTAGATAAGCTGCGTGGTTTGGATATCACTATCACAACCACAGCTCGCACCAATGATGAAGGCCTCGCTCTATTGAAAGCGTTGTCCTTTCCGTTTAAAAGTTAAGGGGTAGGTACATGGCTAAAGAGAGTATGAAAGCTCGCGAAGCGAAGCGTGCTAAGACAGTTGCCAAATATGCGGTCAAACGCGCAGCACTGAAAGCAACGATCAAAGACCCAAGTACTTCAGATGAAGATACCTGGACTGCACAAATTGCGCTGCAAAAGCTTCCAAAAGACGCAAGTCCTGTTAGAATGCAGCGCCGTTGTCAGATGACGGGTCGACCACACGGCGTTTATCGCAAGTTTGGTCTTTCTCGAAACATGCTCCGTGAACAAGCTATGTTAGGCAATGTTCCGGGGCTTAAAAAAGCAAGTTGGTAAGCAAAACGGCCTGGGCTGGGGGTTTTAGACTCCCAGCTACCGCGTTTTAGCTGAACTTAGAGGTTATATTCAAATGAGTATGCAAGATACGCTTGCGGATATGTTAACTCGTATTCGTAACGCCCAGCGTTCCGGCCATGCTGCTGTCGTAATGCCATCTTCTAAACAGAAGGTTGCAGTCGCGGAAGTATTGAAGCAAGAGGGTTTTATCGGTGTCTTCTCCGTAGAAGGTGAAGCCAAGCGGATACTAACCATCGAATTGAAATATTTCGAAGGCAGACCGGTCATAGAGTCAATCAAACGTGTTTCCCGTCCTGGCCTACGTCAATACTGTGGCTCACAGGATCTGCCTAATGTATCAGGCGGATTGGGTATCGCTATTATTTCCACTTCTAAGGGTGTCATGACTGACCGCGCAGCTCGTTCTGCTGGTGTCGGTGGTGAAGTCCTTTGTGAAGTCTTCTAAGGAGTATATTAGCGATGTCTAGAATAGCAAAATCTCCTGTGACAATACCGTCAGGTGTTGAGGTTACGTTGACTAGTAATTCTATTACGGTCAAAAGCAGTACGGGTACCCTGGTTCAGGCTCTGCACGCTTCTGTTGAAGTGAAGCAAGAAGGTGAAATACTGACCTTTGAGCCACGTGATGGTGGCAAGATTGCTCACGCAATGTCAGGCACCATGCGTGCACTGATAAATAACATGATGGTGGGTGTGACCACTGGCTTTGTGAAGAAGCTTACGTTGATTGGTGTTGGTTACCGAGCTAAGGCCGGTGATACATCTGTTAACTTGACCTTGGGTTTTTCACATCCAGTCGACTACGCGCTGCCAACAGGTGTAATTGCCGAAACACCAACCAACACAGAAATTGTGTTGAAAAGTGCCGACAAGCAGTTGCTCGGACAAGCCGCCGCAGAAATCCGTGCGTTCCGTCCGCCAGAGCCTTATAAAGGCAAGGGTGTCCGCTACTCTGACGAGTCCGTTCGTCGTAAAGAAGCTAAGAAAAAGTAAGGGCATAGGTTATGAGCGAAAAGAAAGTTTCCCGTTTACGCCGTGCTCGTCGAAGCCGCGTAAAAATTTCAGATTTGCGAGTGCATCGCTTGTGTGTCAGCCGCACAAACCTGCACATCTATGCGCAAATCATTGCACCGAGTGGTAGTGAGATACTGGCCAATGCTTCAACATTGGACGTAACACTACGAACCGGCGCAACCAGTAACGTCGATGCCGCAACCAAAGTTGGCGCTTTAATAGCAGAACGTGCTAAAGCAGCGGGTATCGAACAGGTAGCTTTTGATCGGTCAGGGTTTAAATACCATGGTCGAATTAAAGCATTAGCAGACGCGGCCCGTGAAGGCGGCCTGAAATTCTAAGGTGTGAATGATGGCGAATAATGATCAATCCCAAGCTGCCGGCGATCTGCTAGAAAAATTAGTTCAGGTTAACCGAGTCGCAAAAGTGGTTAAAGGTGGCCGTATTTTCGGTTTCACAGCTTTGACCGTCGTGGGTGATGGCAATGGTAAAGTCGGCTTTGGTCGCGGTAAGGCTAAAGAAGTCCCAGTCGCAATTCAAAAAGCTATGGACGCTGCTCGCCGAAACATGGTGGAAGTGAATATAGTCGACGGTACCTTGCAGTATCCTGTAACAGCACGTCATGGCGGATCCAAGATCTTCATGAAGCCTGCTACTGATGGTACCGGTGTAATTGCCGGCGGCGCGATGCGTGCCGTACTTGAAGTTGCTGGTGTTCATAATATCCTGGCGAAATGCTATGGCTCGACTAACCCGGCTAACGTTGTTCGCGCAACGGTTAAGGGTTTGTCGATGATGCGTTCACCCGAAGACATTGCTGCGAAACGCGGTTTGTCTGTTGAAAAGTTACGAGGGTAAACCATGGCTAACAAGACAGTGAAAGTGCAATTGTTCCGTAGTCCGATTGGCGCCCAACCCAAGCACCGTTTATCGGTTAAAGGCTTGGGTTTGAGCAAAATCAATCAGGTTCGTGAATTGGAAGATACACCTTCCGTTCGCGGCATGATCAACAAAGTGCACTATTTAGTGCGCGTAGTTGAGGGATAATAGAATGTATTTAAATACTTTAAGCCCAGCCGATGGTGCTAAAAAAGCTCCTAAACGTGTTGGCCGCGGTATCGGTTCTGGTACAGGTAAGACTGCCGGACGCGGACATAAAGGTTTGAAATCGCGCTCAGGTGGTTCGGTTAAACCCGGTTTTGAAGGCGGTCAAATGCCATTGCAGCGTCGTCTGCCAAAATTTGGTTTTAACTCGCGCAAGGCAGCTTTTGTTGCCGAGATTCGTTTACACGAATTGACCATGGTTGAAGGCGATGTTGTGGACCTGAATGCGTTGAAAGATGCTGATTTAGTCGGGCATAAAATTCTCCGCGCTCGCGTTATCCTTTCTGGTGAAATCAAGTCTGCTGTTACAGTTAAAGGCTTGAAAGTTACCAAGGGTGCAAGAGCAGCAATCGAAGCAGCAGGCGGCAAGGTAGAGGAATAGCACCTTATGACCAAACAAGGACTACCGTCAGGAACTAGTGGTGGTGGGTTGGGTGAGCTTTGGGCTCGCCTTCGTTTCGTTTTACTGGCTTTGCTGGTATATCGGATCGGTGCCCACATACCGGTACCTGGGATAAACCCGGATCAGTTAGCAGCCCTATTTGAGCGTAACCAAGATACCATTTTGAGCATGATCAATATGTTTTCTGGGGGATCGCTTGAACGGATGAGTATCTTTGCACTGGGTATTATGCCCTACATTAGTGCATCGATTATCATGCAGCTACTAACTGTCGTAAGCCCACAGCTTGAGCAATTGAAGAAAGAGGGTGAATCGGGCCGTCGTAAGATGTCTCAGTACACCCGCTACTTTACCCTCGTGTTGGCATTGATTCAGTCCTTTGCTATCTCGGCGGGTTTGGCCAGCCAAGGGATCGCGTTCGCACCGGGCCTCAGTTTTTACTTCGTTGCCGTAATTACCTTTACGACAGGAACGATGTTTTTAATGTGGTTAGGTGAACAGATTACAGAACGTGGTATCGGAAATGGTATTTCCTTGTTGATCTTTGCCGGTATTGTTGCGGGTTTACCCGGCGCAATCGGGCAAAGTTTTGAGTCAGCCCGTCTGGGTGATCTGAGTATCATAGCGCTGTTGGTCGTCGGGCTGCTTGCGATAGCCGTTGTTGCCTTTATTGTCTTTATTGAGCGTGGGCAACGCCGGATTACTATCAATTACGCCAAGCGTCAGCAGGGTCGGAAAGTGTTTCAGGCGCAAAGCAGTCATTTACCCCTCAAGGTTAATATGGCTGGTGTGATCCCACCAATTTTTGCATCCAGTATATTGCTGTTTCCAGCATCACTGGGTAATTGGTTTGGTCAGAACGAAGGTATGGGATGGTTGCAGGACATGGCAATATTGCTCGGTCCAAATCAGCCGCTCTATTTGGTGTTGTTTGCATTAGCAGTCGTATTCTTCTGCTATTTCTACACCGCCGTCACCTTTAACCCTAAAGACGTAGCCGAGAACCTAAAACGTTCTGGTGCGTTCATCCCAGGCATCCGCCCAGGTGAACAAACTTCACGCTATATCGATGGTGTTTCAGCGCGACTGACCTTCTTTGGTGCTCTGTACATTACCGCTGTGTCCCTATTGCCCCAAGGCCTGGTCATGGCAGTGAATGTACCCTTTTACCTAGGTGGTACGTCTTTGCTGATCGTGGTTGTTGTTGTCATGGACTTCATGGCTCAAGTACAAAGTCACTTGATGTCGCATCAGTACTCATCGCTGATGAAGAAGGCAAATTTGAAATCAACCGGAAATCTTTTTTAAGAACCGGTCATTTGGTGGAGTTAAGCATGAAAGTACGTGCATCCGTAAAGAAAATCTGCCGTAACTGCAAGATCGTTCGCCGAAACGGCGCGGTGCGTGTGATCTGTACGGATCCCAAGCACAAGCAACGTCAAGGGTAAGTAGCAATTACTCGGATATGGCTTGCTTTTAGTTCGAGCAAACGGTATCCTTTCGCGCCCCCAGATACCTGGGGGGAATATGCATATAGATAAGGTAGCTGCCTTGTTAATCTTATTACTAGACGGAGTAAGTTGAATGGCCCGTATAGCAGGCGTCAATATACCTGACAATAAGCATGCGGTGATTTCCCTGACCTATATCTTCGGAATTGGTCGCACCCGTGCTAATGAACTTTGTAAGTCAGTAGGCATAGAGCCAACGACTAAAGTGTTTAACCTCGATGAAGCTAAGCTTGACGAGATTCGCACAGCTGTTAGTGGTCTCACTGTTGAAGGTGATCTGCGCCGTGACGTTCAAATGAACATTAAGCGCTTGATGGATTTGGGATGTAATCGCGGAATACGTCATCGTCGTAATCTGCCCGTTCGCGGACAGAACACGAAGAATAACGCCCGTACCCGTAAAGGTCCTAAGAAGCCTATCAAACGATAAGTTTGATTTGCACAAACAAGTTTTTAACATAGGAAATCGAAGATGGCAAAGCCAGGTACGAAGGCACGAAAGAAGGTGAAAAAGCAAGTGGCGGATGGCATTGCGCATATCCACGCTTCTTTTAATAACACCATCGTGACCATCACGGACCGCCAAGGCAATACCCTGAGTTGGGCAACTGCTGGTGGCTCCGGTTTCCGTGGATCGCGCAAGAGCACTCCATTTGCAGCACAGATCGCCGCCGAGCGAGCTGGTACCGCTGCACAGGAATATGGTCTTAAGAATCTGGACGTGGAAGTTAAAGGTCCAGGTCCGGGTCGTGAATCTGCGGTACGCGCATTAAACGCGGTGGGATATCGCATCAGTAACATTACTGATGTAACACCGATTCCTCATAACGGATGTCGCCCGCCCAAGAAGCGTCGCGTTTAATATAGGAGACAGAGAGTAATGGCACGTTATATTGGCCCAAAGTGTAAACTGTCTCGTCGCGAAGGCACTGACCTATTCCTGAAAAGTGGAGTTCGCGCACTGGATTCAAAGTGCAAGATCGAAACAGTTCCAGGCGTTCATGGTGCACGTCGTACTCGGTTATCCGATTACGGTATTCAGCTTCGTGAAAAGCAGAAAGTCCGGCGTATTTATGGAGTTCTGGAAAAGCAATTCCGTAACTATTACGCACATGCCGCTCGAATTAAGGGTGCAACCGGTGAGAACCTGCTGCAACTGTTAGAGCGACGTTTAGATAATGTTGTTTATCGAATGGGTTTTGGTGTTACTCGCGCGGAATCGCGCCAGTTGGTATCACACAAAGCAATTTTGGTAAATGGCCAAGCGGTTAACATTCCGTCATACCAAGTCGGACCTGGAGATATCGTTTCTGTTCGTGAAAAGTCACTCACTCAATTGCGCGTAAAAAACGCATTGGATGTAGCCGCTTCACGTACTACGGTAACTTGGGTTGAAGTTGATGCCAAGAAAATGGAAGGTAAGTTCAACTCTGTTCCAGAGCGTTCTGAGCTTTCACAAGACATCAACGAAAACTTGATTGTGGAATTGTACTCTAAGTAATCTCACTGCAAATAGGGGCAACTATGCAGCGTTCAGTTAACGACTTTTTGACGCCACGTCACATCGATGTGCAGGAAGTAAGTGCGAACCGTGCCAAGATCACGCTTGAACCTCTCGAACGTGGTTTTGGTCATACCTTAGGCAACGCACTGCGTCGTATTCTGCTATCGTCTATGCCAGGCGCGGCGATCACCGAAGTTGAAATCGACGGTGTGTTACACGAATACAGCACCATCGAAGGCGTTCAGGAAGATGTTCAAGAACTCCTGCTCAACCTGAAAGACGTTGCTGTTAAGCTATTCGATCGTGAAGAGTGCACACTGACCTTGAAGAAGGTCGGTGCCGGTACCCTGACGGCTGGAGACATCCAGCTGGATCACGGTGTTGAAATAGCCAACCCGGAACATGTGATTGCGCATATGGGCAGTTCCGCCAACGTCAGTATGACGTTGAAGGTCACTGTCGGTCGCGGTTACGTTCCGGCTGAATCCCGAAGCAGCGAAGAAGGCGAGAGTAAACCAATTGGTCGCTTGCAGTTGGATGCTACTTATAGCCCGGTCGTGCGGGTTGCTTACAGCGTCGAAAGCGCGCGTGTTGAGCAACGCACCGATTTAGATAAATTGATTATCGAACTGGAAACCAACGGTACACTGGATCCTGAAGAAGCCATTCGTCGTTCTGCGACTATCTTGCAACAGCAAGTAGCTGCGTTTGTCGATTTGGACCATCAGGCTGAAGCGGTACAAGAGAAAGAAGAAGATAAGATTGATCCTATTCTTCTTCGTCCGGTCGATGATCTTGAACTCACTGTACGTAGTGCAAACTGCCTCAAAGCAGAGAACATTTACTACATTGGGGATCTGATTCAGCGCACCGAGGTTGAACTGCTAAAAACCCCGAACTTAGGGAAGAAGTCTTTGACCGAAATTAAAGACGTTTTAGCATCCAAGGGTCTGTCACTGGGTATGGTCCTAGAGTCATGGCCGCCTGCAAGTTTAAAGAACGACGACAAGGTACTTGCGTGACCTTGAGTCTGGCTGGTAAGGAATTTAGAAATGCGTCATCGTAAAATTGGTCGTCACTTTAACCGTACCAGTGCTCACCGTAAGGCCATGTTTCAGAACATGGCTAACAGTCTATTTGAGCACGAAGTAATTAAAACGACCCTGCCTAAGGCAAAAGAACTGCGCCGTTTTGCGGAGCCATTGATAACATTAGCGAAGATTGATTCTGTTGCTAACCGTCGTCTGGCTTTCGACCGCACTCGGTCAAAGGAAATTGTCGGTAAGTTGTTCACCGATCTGGGTCCCCGTTTCCAGGGTCGTCCCGGCGGTTATCTGCGTGTACTGAAGTGCGGTTTCCGCGCTGGTGACAGTGCACCGATGGCTATCGTTGAATTGGTTGTACGAACTGTAGACGAAGCTGAAGTTGTCAGCGAAGACTAGTTCGGAAGCAACTTTCTGTAAAAAACCCGGTTCTTACCGGGTTTTTTTTGTCTGGAGAAAAGTGTGTCGGTTTAGCGAATTTTGCGCAGACGTTGGGCTCGCTGGGCTTGAACTATAGCCTGATCGCGACTGCTGACCTGCAGTTTTCGATTGATATTTTTCATGTGGCTGCGCACCGTCGTGGGCGCAATAGCCAGACTGGCGGCAATTTCCTCGTTCTTCCGGCGCTCAGCGAGCAGCGCCAGGACTGACCACTCCTTGGGCGTCAGTAGCGCGATTCGTTCTGTCAGTTGCTGCCGGATCAATTCTGTGTGAGTTTGCCGTGTCAAGAACAGCAGGGTGGCTAACGGCGTATGGTCGGCCAGGTCCTCGTCCAACAGCAGCGGTAACCCGAGGGTATTTTTATAGCACTCAATTAAACCAATATTCATCTCCGGTCCGTTCGAACTCAGGGCGATCAATAGTGCTTCTTTAGCGGGCTGGGTCTGCCCGAGCTGCGTTAGACAGATGGCGAGCAATAGTCTTAGTTTTAACGCCGGCAACTTTGCCTCCAGGCACTCACAACGCACCAGTAGCTTGCCGATGTCTCGGACTGTGGAGCTGCGAACTGAATCTGTCGCTGCTGCCGTAAGGATTCGGTTTAGGTCCTGGGCCAAGCCTGCGGATGTATTGGTCAGCGCTGCAAGGCGACTGTCGGTCTGCCTGGCGGGTTGAGCAGCACTGGTTTTGGCCTGATACAGGAGCATGGCTTCGTCTGCCTCGGCGATCCATGGAGTCTTAGGGCAATCCGCCGTGCGGGCCTGTACCAATTGCTCGGCGGTTTGCGCCACTGTCCTTGGGTCGGTGTCGAGAATGAGCTGTAGTTTTAAGCGTTGTGTCACTAAGGGCAAGTGCCAAGCAGCGCCGACTTCATGCAGCGAACCGTCCAGCGGGTCCAGTAGGATAACAGCGGCGGAGTATTGAGCGCGGGCCAGCAACAGCCTGGCCTGGCAATGGATCAGTGTTTGCCTGGTAAACAGGCGCGACAGACCGCCGATGTCGGCAATAGCCAGGGCCTGGTCCAGGGCCAGCGCGGTGGCATTGAAGTCTCCGACTGCCATATGCGCCTGGGCGATCAGGTAGTGAGACTGTGCCCGCTGTGTCTGAAATTGGCGCGCTGCACAGATGCCGACTGCTTGTTCAGCGCTGTCGATTGACGCGAAGTAATGGCCCTGGGATTGAAGAACTTCTGCCCTGATCAGCAAGCAGTGCACGCGCTCCCAATACAAGTCGTCGCCCAGCATAGGCAGTGCCAATTGCACCCACTCCAAGGACAATTCTGTGTCCCCATTTAACAAGGCTAGTAGCGCATCCAGGGTGTATAACGAGCCTATCTCAGCCATGTCCTGTAAACCTTGTGCCCGGGCCGTAGCCAGGCACTCACGGGCAAGATCATGTTGTTGCTCATGCACTACTGTCCAGCAGAACAACAGCGTTAACGGGGCGTCGTTTATTATCGTCGCCCGCGCCAAGCCGCCAAAACATTGCTGCAAGGTGCGCAGTTGGTTGCTGTGGTAAAGGAGCCAGCCGTATTGATGTAAAAAGCCTTGCAGCGCTAGACCGTCGCCCGAGGACACTAGGTGTTCGGCCGCTTCGGAGTAGTACTGACGATCGACCCACCACTGGGCCGCTTTGAGATGTAAGGCACTAATGGCCTTGGGCGTTTTGCCGTTCGCGATGGCCAATAGGCTGTGGCGGAACATGCTGTGGTAGCGGTACCAGGGCTCGGCTGTGCCCTCTGGCAGAATAAACAGTTGGTCGCGTTGCAACTGATCGATGACAAGGTCGGCGTCCTGGCCCGCTGTTAATTCGTTTGCCAGGTCAACACTGAAGCGACGACAGATAACCGTTGCAAATAGAAAAGCCAAGGTCCGTTTATCGGTGTGTTTAAGTACTTCCTCGATCAGATAGTCTTGCATCAGGCGCTGGCTTTGCAGGTTGACACCAGGTGCTACGACCGGCCTCAGGCGATATTGATTATGACTGATCAGACTGAGTTGCAGCCCGGCTATCCAGCCGCTGATTTCCGTATTAATCAATTGCTGGGACTGTTCGAGGCTGTATTGGGGTAAGTTCTTGAGCAGAAACTGTTCGGTTTCTAGCGGGCTGAATTTAATGTCAAGGATGTCAAACTCTTGGATCTGCCCGGCTTTCTGCAATCGACTCAAGCCGATGGGCGATTTGCTGCGCGAGCCCAGGACCCAGCACAGATGGCTGGGCAGCTGGGCCAGGGTTTGCTCGATAATCTGCCAAATAATTGGATTGGTGATGGTCTGACAGTCGTCTAGGATCAGGGCAGTAGGCCAAGGAATCGCCGCCAATAACTGCACCAGGTGGCGCACGATAGTATCTCGGTTGGCAGCGTTAAGATTCTCTTCTTGCTCGAAAAATTGGCTATGCAGTTGGGGGAACTGTTTGCGCACCGCGACAAAAAGATAGCTGCAGAATCGACTCAGCTCATTGTCCAATTCATCCAAGCTATACCATAGAGTGCTCTGGTTGGCTTGATTGGCCCATTCGGCCAGTAAGGTCGATTTGCCAAAGCCCGCAGGCGCCAGCAGCACAACGCACCGCTTGGTTTGTGCCAGATTTAGCAGGGTAACAAGTCGCGCGCGCGGGACATGGCCTTTGGGCAGCGGCGGTCGGTTGATCTTGGACGGCAGAATGCGGTATTTGCTTTGCAGCCTATCAATCGAATACATGGGTGGGCTTGCCTTGCTGCGAGTTGGTTGAGCATTTTAGCGGTAAAACATACCCATTGGGTACATAGGTGGAGCTTTATTGGCCCATTTAGGCCAGTTGCTGGCTTAATTCTGAGATTAAAAAAGGCGCCCTAAGGCGCCTAATCCAGGTAAACGGCACGCTAGCCAAAGATGCCTTTGAAGATAAAGAAAAACAGGATCGACAGCATGGCACCCGCCGGTAGGGTAATGACCCAGCTAGTCGCGATATGCCCGATGACGCGCAAGTTCAGCGCT
>Ga0307488_10001349_pt1 | contig 20520 bp, 17 predicted proteins | sample SB02metaG_FD_202248 | JGI IMG/M metagenome (GOLD analysis project Ga0307488, IMG submission 202248) | Sea-ice brine microbial communities from Beaufort Sea near Barrow, Alaska, United States - SB 0.2 | ecosystem: Environmental > Aquatic > Marine > Coastal | place: USA: Alaska | collected... | reverse complement strand
CAGCAACGGCGGAATCTATAGAGGTGGGCTATGCAGTGCGGCGGCCCTGGCGGCAGGTCATTGCGTCGAGGAATCGGTGCTGGTGTGGGACTCGACCCGCATTACCCGCAGCACCACCTTTATGGCCCTGACGCCGTCCGATAGCGGTAATTGGGATGTGACCACGGGCGCTGGTGGTGCGCAAACCTTTAGCGTGGCCGTGAGCGATCTAAACGGCAATCTGCCGCCCGCCGGCACAACGTTGACAGCGACCTCGGATACGGTGGATATCGAGGTGCTGAATGGTGCTTCGCCCAACTACTGCCCCGGTGGGCCGGGCAGTCATCAGTTCTTTGTGCGAGTGAAGCCTAAGGCCGCCGATGGCGCCAGTTCTCCGGTTAAGCTCTCGGTATCTGCCGGTGGCGAGGTGACATTGGATTACAGCGCGACCGCGACCGACGACGATTAGGTGATGGTGTGTTATGAATCCGGCTAGGTCGGGTTTTTATTACCTCACCCATTGGATCTTGTGCCCGCTGTGAGGCAGCTCTAAACCCTAAGTTGAGTGTAGGGAGGGCTCGAATAGAATCCAAGGAATAGCTCTGATCAAAGGGTCGGCACCTAACCCAGCCGGTGGTTGCGCCTATCCAATTCCAGGTGTTCTTCGAGGATTCTATTCCAGTATTTTTTCATTTAGTGCCGACGCGTCGAGACCATTGGACCCAAATACCCTCAGTTTGCAGGGAATCTTAATCAACTCGATGGGCTTAGTTTCATCGCCAATAAGGTCAAAGACCCGGTCAAGCATCGCCTCTACATCCTGCTCCACCATACCTACGTTACCTGGCAAAAATGATCCGAATGGGTCCCAATCAAAGCAACCATAGCGAATCATGTTTGCCGCTTCTGGCAGGTTGCTTTGCCATCTCACAACGCCTTCCAGGGAAATGGTAGAATTAACAAACAAGCCTGTTGGGCAGGATGGTTTGAAGTCGGCGAGCAAGTTCTCTGCTTTATTGGACGAGTACCCTACTGCCATAATGTATTCGTCTGGAACGATTATGCCCCGTTCTTTTTGTGCAAACAGGAAACCCTCAAGTCGCGCCGCCGTGTTGTGATCCGACAGGCGCCCGCCGACAAAACGCAATGGACCTGTCCAACCCAGGTCCGCTTCACAGCGATCAAGAATGAGCCTGGTAAGATTTACCGCACCAGTATAGTTATCGGAGATGACCGAGGTAGTTTTTTGCCCCGGTAAATCCATGTTAATGGATTGAACTCCAGAGGCATGACAAAAATCTGAGATTCTGTCAGGGTCTGTGGCACCGGTGGAAATTAGGCACTCTACCTGATACGACACCAGTTCTTTGGCCGCTTCAAATTCCAACTGTGGACTTCGTTGAGTACAGGTGACAATTGGCACCATGCCACGGGAACGAGCTATTAATTCGAATTTTTGGGCAATATCGCCAAAATATCGGTTATCGTATTTGGGCACAATCATTCCAACTATATTGGATTTTTCGCGTCGTAAGATACTCGCCTGGGTGTTGACCGCATAGCCTTCTTCATTGGCAAGCTGCATAACCCGTTCGGCCAGCCCAGCACTGATCCTTCTCTTTTTCCAAGTGCCATTAAGCACCGAGCTGACCGAGCTGGGCGACGCGCCAAGGCGGGATGCGAGGTCGTATATGGTTGTGCGTTTAGAATTTCTTTTCATTTGAGTAAGGGTCACCGCTGAAAGGAAGGATCGGCAGTCTAGGTCCAATCATAATCATAGTTAAATTCAGATGTTGACACAGCAAAATCGATTGTGCAAGAATGCACAATCGATTGCGCAACTGCTTGTAGTGTTGCACAACCGATTGTGCGTAAAGTTTCCATATTATTTAGCATCCAGTAGACTGCGTAGCCTAACAAGAGGTTTAGACAATGGGTTGTTGATTAGTCAATAGCTCTCAAATGGGCAGCTGCGCCTACGTAAGCATAACGGAGAATAAAAATGACTAAGTTTACCAAGATCGCTGCAATGTCAACTCTTGCCGCAACAATACTCGCGACCGGGGCCATGGCTGAGACCGTCGCATTCCTTATGCCAGACCAGGCATCCACTCGCTATGAACAGCACGACTGGCCAGGCTTTGAAAGCGCCATGGGCGCGCTTTGCGCAGATTGTAAGCTTATCTACCAAAACGGTAATGGGGATGTCGCGCTGCAGCAACAGCAGTTCAATTCGGTGATCGCACAGGGTGCTAAAGTGATCGTTCTCGATCCAGTCGATTCGGCTGCCGCCGCAGCGCTAGTCGAAATTGCACATTCGCAGGGCGTTAAGGTTATTGCCTATGACCGTCCAATCCCAGACTCACCCGCTGATTTCTATGTGTCATTTGATAACGAAGGCATTGGCTATGCAATTGCCCAATCGCTGATCGATCAGTTGAAGCGAGATGGTGTGCCATCTGGAGCTGGTGTTCTTCAAATTAACGGTTCACCAACAGACGCCGCCGCTGGCTTAATTCGAGACGGGGTCGATCGAGCCCTTGACGCGTCGCCGTACATTACCCTGTCAGAATTTGATACCCCTGAGTGGGCGCCACCGAAGGCACAGGAATGGGCTGCCGGTCAGGTAACTCGATTTGGTAATAAGATTCATGGCATTGTTGCTGCGAATGATGGAACTGGCGGTGGCGCAATTGCTGCACTAAAAGCGGCCGGAGTTACGCCGTTACCTCCAGTAACCGGTAATGATGCAACCATCGCGGCACTTCAACTGATCATCTCGGGCGACCAATACAATACGATCTCCAAGCCTTCAGAGATTGTTGCTGCTGCTGCGGCAGAACTCGCGGTTACGCTTCTTAACGGTGGAACACCTGTTGCCAGCACAACCTTGTATAACACGCCCTCACAATTGTTCGTACCGGCGGTTGTTACCCAAGATAATATCAAAGAGCTTATTTTTGATACTGGCATTCAGACCGCAGACCAAGTTTGCACAGCAGAATATGCAGCTGCCTGTGCTCAACTGGGTATCGCTAAGTAGTTAAAATCACCGCGTCGCCATCCTCTGGCGGCGCGACTTCAGTACTTTGGTGGAGAAGACCATGGATCCGGTTGATTCTGTCCCTATTGGCGGAGATTTACTTCTTAGCCTAAGGGGTGTGAGTAAGCAATTTGGCGCGGTAACTGCGCTCGAAAATATAGATCTTGATGTCTACGCTGGCGAAGTCGTCGCCCTAGTGGGTGATAACGGCGCTGGCAAATCAACCCTGGTTAAGGTTCTGGCGGGTGTTCATCAGCCAACGTCCGGGACTATCGAATATATGGGCCAGGAAGTGTCTTTCGATACCCCTGGAAAGGCACTGCAGATGGGCATCGCGACCGTATTTCAAGACCTCGCATTGTGCGAGAACTTAGATGTCGTCTCAAACCTCTTTCTTGGCAATGAAATATCCCCTTGGCACATGGATGAGGTTGAGATGGAGGTGCGTGCATGGAAGCTTTTGCAAGAATTGGCTGCAAGAATTCCGTCAGTACGTGAGCCAGTTGCCTCGCTATCGGGCGGTCAACGGCAAACGGTGGCAATCGCGCGTTCGCTTTTGCTTGACCCAAAAATCATAATGTTGGATGAACCCACTGCGGCCTTGGGCGTTGCCCAGACGGCGGAGGTTTTGAATTTGATCGAGCGGGTTCGCGACCGTGGCCACGGCGTCATCCTGATCTCTCATAATATGGAGGACGTACGCGCCGTTGCCGATCGTATTGTGGTGTTAAGGCTCGGCCAGAACAATGGTGTCTTTACGTCCGATACCTCGCCACATGAACTAGTTGCCGCCATTACAGGGGCAAGCGAGAATTCGGTGTCACGGCGAGAAGCAAGAATTATAGCGGCTGGGGAGGAAATTCAATGACTCAGAATAATCGAACAGATCCGAACATACCTAAATTCGACCGGGCTGACTCCCGTGTGCGTTATGATAGCGGCCTGACCGGGGCATTGCGTGGGTTCCTTGATCGAGTGAGATCAGGCGATTTAGGTATGTTACCTGTGGTTATCGGCCTGCTGTTAATTTCCACCGTATTCACTATATTGAATCCAATCTTCCTAGCACCTAATAATTTGGTTAATTTGCTGTTCGATGCCGCAGCGGTTGGTCTGATTTCCCTGGGTGTGGTGTGCGTGCTGTTACTGGGTGAAATCGATCTCTCGATTGGCTCAATGAGCGGCCTATCGTCAGCGGTGATCGGAGTTCTTTGGATAAACACGGGCTTCTCTCTACCGGTCGCAATTTTCGCTGCATTGTTAACCGGCGCTGCCGTTGGGGCCGTTTTTAGTTTTCTGCGCAACCGGTTCGATATGCCGAGCTTCGTGGCAACCTTAGCAGGGCTGCTGACGTTGTTAGGTATGCAGCTCTATATCCTAGGGCCGAGCGGTTCGATTAATTTGCCATTTACATCTGCACTGGTCCGCTTTGGCCAGATTTTAATTATGCCGGCATGGCTTTCCTATCTGTTAGCTATTGCGCCCGGTGTTCTTATTGTCCTCGGAGGCTTGCGAAACAGTAAAAAAAGAATTGCGGCGAACCTGTCATCCAGTGGTATGACGCTGCCAGCACTGAAGGCCGCTGGTTTTACCATCGGGTTGGTATTCGCTGTGTTTTATTTGGAGCAGGGTCGGGGTGTGCCATGGATGTTCGGTGTGTTCGTGCTGTTTGTCATCATTCTTGACTACGCCTTAACCCGCACTAAATGGGGTCGTTCTATGTTTGCTGTGGGTGGGAACTCAGAGGCTGCTCGGCGCTCTGGCATCAATGTACAGCAAATTCGAATGTCCGCCTTTATGGTTTGTTCAACCTTTGCAGCGCTCGGTGGCGTCTTTGCAGCCTCTCGTTTAGCGTCCGCCAGCCAGCAGGCAGGCGCTGGCGATGTTAATCTGAATGCGATAGCGGCTGCAGTCATTGGCGGCACATCATTATTTGGGGGTCGTGGATCTGCCTGGTCGGCGCTGCTTGGCGTTCTCGTTATTATGGCCATTTCAAATGGCTTGACTCTGCTCAATCTCAGTTCGTCACTTCGTTACATGATCACCGGCGCGGTGCTGGCGATTGCGGTGATTGTCGATTCATTAGCGCGCCGCTCGCGAGCAAGTCATGGCCGTGCCTAGACAGAAGGATTAGATCCAATGAATAATTTATTAAGCAAGAAGACCGCGGCTATAACCGGTGCGGCATCTGGTATTGGCTTGGCCTGTGCCCGTATTTTGATTGAGCAAGGTGCGACTGTTGTCTTAATCGATCGAGCGCAAGATAAACTTGAGGAAATCTGCGCCGAACTGGGACCCAATGCGAAACCCCTGGTGATAGATCTCCTTAACCCGTCACAAGTCTCAGGTCTAGGCGACAGCATTCATAAAATAGTTGGACATCTAGATATCTTTCATGCCAATGCGGGAGCCTATGTTGGCGGACCTGCGGCAGAGGGTGACCCGGATGAATGGGATCGTGTGCTCAATCTCAACGTAAATGCGACATTCCGCGCTATCCGATCCGTTTTGCCGAGAATGATTGAACGTAAGTCCGGTGATATTGTTTTTACCAGCTCCGTTGCTGGCGTCGTTCCTGTTGTGTGGGAACCGATTTACACCGCCTCAAAATTTGCCGTTCAAGCCTTTCTCCACTCGACCCGACGCCAAGTATCGGAACATGGTATTAGAATGGGGGCTATTCTTCCGGGGCCAGTTGTGACCGCGTTGCTAGATGATTGGCCGAAGGAAAAAATGGAAGAGGCATTAGCCAATGGCTCCCTTATGCAGCCTCGCGAGGTCGCCGAAGCCCTTTTGTTTATGTTAACGAGATCACCTGGGGTGGTTATCAGAGATATGGTTATTCTACCAAACAGTGTCGATCTCTAGGCCGTTCAAAGGGAGTAGGTTATGAGCAAAAATATTGGGTATCTACTGGGTATTGATGTTGGCACAGGTAGTGCCCGAGCAGGGATTTTCTCTGTCGATGGCATGCTTATCGCAACAGATAAGTCTGACATTGCGCTATATCGAGAAGACGGTAATGTCGTTGAACAATCGAGTAACGACATTTGGCAGGCTGTTATTAAAGCGGTGCGCGGTGCACTCGCTTTGTCAGCAGTCAAAGCTGAAAATATTCTTGGTATTGGCTTTGACGCAACCTGCTCGTTGGTCGTCTTGGGAGCGCAGGGCGAGCCACTACCGGTCGGTGACCCTTCGCTGCCAGAACGAAATATCATGCTCTGGATGGACCACCGAGCGATCGAACAGGCAGAGCGCATAAATGCATTGGGACATCGGGTTCTAGATTATGTTGGCGGTCGTATTTCACCTGAAATGGAAACTCCGAAGCTCCTTTGGCTAAAAGAAAACCGTCCTGAGGTATTTAATAACGCTTGGCAGTTTATGGATTTGACGGATTTTTTGACTTGGCGAGCAACCGGGGATCTAGCGCGTTCTGTCTGTACCCTAACCTGTAAATGGACCTACATGGCCCAGGAAACAGCATGGGATAAAAGCTATTTTGAAACCGTTGGCCTGAAAGAGTTATCGGATGAAGGCTTCAAGAGAATCGGTACAGAGGTTGTCTCCGCCGGCTCTGCATTGGGAGCTGGATTGACTGAATCTGCCGCTATGGACCTAGGGTTGAAAGTAGGAACGCCAGTCGCAGCAGGCCTGATCGATGCTCATGCAGGTGGGATTGGATCTATTGGTGCGCTTAACGAAGGTGGTGCCACTGCGAATATGGCCTATGTATTCGGTACCTCATCTTGCACTATGACCTCTACCCATGAGCCTGTCTTTGTGCCCGGCGTTTGGGGGCCTTATTACTCAGCCATGGTCCCCGGGCTTTGGCTAAACGAAGGCGGGCAATCCGCCGCGGGTGCCGCTATCGACCAGTTGCTTGAGTTTCATCCCTATACGGCTACTGCGCAAAGCCTAGCGACTGACGCGGGATTAACTGTCCCTGAATGGTTACTTCAGCAAGTTGAGCGGTTATTAGCCAATCGTACTGATGCGGCCTGTTTGGCTAAAGGCCAACACGTTGTGCCTGATTTTTTGGGCAACAGAGCACCGCACGCTGACCCTCACACAAGGGCCGTGGTAACAGGTTTGGGCATGCAAAATAATTTAGCCAGTCTTGTGTCTATCTACATAGCGGGTCTTTGCGGCATTGGCTACGGGTTGCGTCAAATTATTGAAGCGCAAGACAAGGCTGGGGCAAAAATAGAGCGTATTGTGATAAGTGGCGGTGCTGGTAAAAGTGATCTTGTCCGTCAACTCTTGGCTGATGCAACGGGCCTGGAAATTACGACGCCAGCAACGGAAGAACCGGTTCTTTTGGGTTCAGCTATTTTGGGGAGTGTTGCGGCTGGCGTTCATGATGATATTCCTGCGGCGATGGCGGAGATGTCCTCTTTCTCCCGTCGGTTTGAACCTCAGATTGGCACTGTGCAGGCGCTACACGTTGAGCGTTTTGCGATTTTCGAACGCTTACAAGCGATAGCCCGTCAGTCGGTGAATGTATAGCACAGCGAATAGCTTTGAACGGGTATACGAATATGATAAGCGTCCTTGAACAACTAAAACTAATGACCAATGTGGTTGCGGATACGGGCAGCATTGAAGCTATCGCCCGATTAAAGCCAAGCGACTGCACGACAAATCCTTCGTTGGTATTACAGGCAATGAAGGATCCTGCTTCAAAAAAACTAATTGATAGGGAAGTCCTCAACGGGCGCCAGAAAGGCAAAACGGCTGCAGTGATAACCGATACTATTACCGTAGCTCTGGGTGCCGCGCTAGCGGATTTAGTTACGGGTCGAGTTTCCACAGAGGTTGATGCAAACTTGTCTTTTGATGTTGATGCTTCGGTTCAACGGGGGCAAGAAATCGTCTCAGATTACGCTGAGCGGGGTGTTGGTGTCGACAGGATATTGGTTAAGCTTGCCGCCACTTGGGAAGGAATAGAAGCAGCAAAAATACTGCAAAGAAAAGGCATAGACTGCAATCTCACACTTGTGTTTTCTCTTTCACAGGCCATTGCCAGTGCTGACGCCGGTGCCTTTTTGATTTCCCCCTTTGTGGGCAGAATTACCGATTGGCACAAGAATATGAGTGGCGTCAATGCCTATTCCCCTGAGCAAGATCCAGGCGTAAGTTCGGTAAAGCGGATCTATGACTATTACAAGTCGAATCATATAGACACCATCGTCATGGGCGCATCGTTTAGAAATATCGAACAGATAAAGGCACTCGGCGGATGCGACAATTTGACCATCGCACCGGGTTTGTTAGATGAACTCGCAAACGACTATACAGATCTCGTTCGATCACTCTCTCCGAACAATTTTACGAAGCTTCCACCTCAGACCCTGAGTGAAGCAACATTTCGCTGGAATATGAATGCTGATGCGATGGCTAATGACAAGCTTGCTGAAGGTATACGCAGCTTTGATGCTGACCATACGAGGTTAGCTGACATGATTTTAACGCTTATGAAAAAAAATTAGACGTAAACTAGATGTCGCCTATTTGCCGATATAATGTAGGGCTCTAGGTCACCGTTGAGCGCTAGGGCGACTCTTATGGTTCCGGCAGAGCGACCGTCTGTGGTTCCTCGCCCTTCCGGGGTGTGAGGTCCAGTGCCAGCAGGGCGGCGATAAACTGCACCCGGGCCGTTGGATCGCGCGGTGCCTGTACTCGAATCAGGCTGTCGCTGTCGATCCGTACCATGCCCGGGCCGAGCCAACTTTCGATCTGTTGGCTGAGTGTGGCCATGCGTTGATAGCTCGGGTTGATCAGTGTGAGCCGAACATAGTCGTCCGTGCGCGGCTCATCTGCCACGGGATTCAGGCCGTCTTCCACGGTCACCTGCGACAGCAGCGGTTCGGCCCAAGCCAGTTGTGCCAGCAGCACGCTCGTTAGCAGCAGCCCCCTTCGATCGATCCAACCCAACATCGTCCGCATTGCAATCACCCATGACCCTAAGTTGGTCCAGTTTAGCAGAGTCGCAGCCTAATGGGCGGTCGTCTGACGCTGGAGTATTTTTGCCTGTTCTTGCGTGCTGGCTCACAATATTCCGCCGTCCCCGGGCCGCTGCCTTGATCTTTACTCGCGACTTCCTTAGCTTTTAGCGGCCGATCCTGTCTGGGGAACGGCAGACAAACTAGGGATGTTGTCGGAACTGAGAGGGAGGCGATTGCCCCCGTTGTCCCCAATCCTGTAGATCCATTTCTTGCTCAGCCAACACCGCGCGACGGCTCATTGGGCCGACCAGTCGGTAGAGACTGCCTCACCTGTCAATCTCAGGGGTACAACCTATGAAATATCTAACCGGGGGCCGCCTATGACGCCCACTTTAATCCCGCATCGGCTGCGTGGCCCAGGCCGCAGCGCACTCCTAGTCGCAAGCTTCACGCTGCTGGCGCTCAGCGCCTCTGTCTGGGCCGACAGCAGCGTGCAGGAGCGGGAAAACCAGATCGAGCGACCCACTATAGCCAAGAACTTTGCGCCAAGCGGGTCATTGATGCCTGTGCCGGGGCTCGTTGGGCAGAATAGAGCGGCCGTTGCAGACAACCGAGACCGCTATATAGTTGGCCTTGTCGACGCATCGGTGGCCCGTTACCGGGGTGGCATTACCCCCTATGCCGCAACCAGCACCCTCGGGCAGTCGCGCTTAGACAGTCGCTCGCCGAGTGTTCAGGCCTATAACGCGTATCTGATCGGCAACCAAGACAAGCTGTTGCAGGCGACGACCCGCGTGCTGGGTCGTGTAGTAGAACCGCTGGCGGCCTTGACGGTGGCCACAAACAGCCTGGTGCTTGAGCTGACCGCGGCCGAAGCGGCACAGGTTGCGTTGCTCAAAGGTGTCCGCAGTGTGGCACCGGACCGCCTGATTCCCTTGGCGCAAAGCCAATCACTGGGCGGCTATGCGTTAGCCGGACCGCCGGTTGCAAGGCTTTTTTGGTCAATCGTGGCATTGGGCGTCGGCCTCTTGCTGGTGGTGATTGTGATTGGCTGGCGGCGCGGCTGGCTCAGCCGAAAGCTGTCGCTGTTGGCCCTGATGGCCGCCAGTCTGGGCCTGGTCGGGTGTTTTTACGAAGGCGGTTTTCAATGGATTGGCGCGCCACAAATCTGGTACGGCTCGGCCGACTTGCCCGCGACACGCGGCGAGGGGGTTATTATTGGCGTTATCGATACCGGTATCAATCCCATTTCAGCGTCCTTTGCCGCTGTGTCCGATGACGGCTATCGGCACGCCAATCCCCTAGGCTCCCCAGTCGGGGTGTGCGATCCGGCGGCCCGCGTGTATGACCCAACCTTTCCCTGTAACGATAAGTTAATCGGTGCTTGGGGTGTGCCCTATATCAATAATGGCAGCCCGCGCGATCAAGACGGTCACGGTTCACACACCGCCGGCACCGCCGCCGGAAATCTGGTCTACCGGGCCACCGTGACCGCGCCTACGGGGTTTGCCGTGAGCAAGACCATCGCCGGCGTGGCGCCGCGCGCGAACCTAATTGCCTATTCGGTCTGTGCGCCGGAAGGCTGCTATAGCAGCGCCATTCTCTTTGCCATCAATCAAGCCATTGTCGATGGCGTTGATGTGATCAACTACTCGATCGGAGGCAGCGCCTATGATCCGTGGGACGACTCCGACTCCTTGGCGTTTCTTGCTGCCTTGGATGCCGGTATCTTCGTCGCAACCTCGGCCGGCAATTCCGGACCCGATTTTGCCACGATGGGCAGCCCAGCCGATGCGCCTTGGTTAACCTCGGTGGCCGCCAGCTCGCACAATTATTTCTACCAAAACAGTCTGGTCGAGCTACGCGACGCCGATGCAAATCAGCTGCCGGATATCATTGGTCAGTCGATCACGCCCGGCTTCGGTCCGGCGGATCTGGTGGATGCGGCCGATTACGGTAATCCGCTCTGCTTGGCAGGTGGTTTTAGCGCGCCGTTCAATGGTGAGATAGTGCTCTGCGATGCCGGCATCATCGCCCGCGTGGCCAAGGGCCAAAATGTGCTCGACAATGGCGCAGGCGGCCTAATCCTGACGCGTCCGCCCATGTCGGCCGATGGCTCCGGTTATTTGGAAGCCGACACCCATGTCTTGCCGGCGACCCATATTACCTTCGCCGATGCCGGTCGTTTGCGCGCATGGTTAGGGGGCGGATCTGGCCACCGCGGCCGACTGACCGGCACAACCCCAGTGCGCGCCGATGACTATGCCGACGTGCTCGCCTATTTCAGTTCGCGCGGCGCAAATCCAACCGCCACGAGTGTCATCAAACCGAACATTACTGCGCCCGGCCGGGCCATCTTTGCCGCCTTTCATGAGGACTATTCCGAGGCGGAGCAGGACTACAATATTATCCAGGGCACGTCGATGTCGAGCCCGCATATAGCCGGAGCCGGAGCCTTGCTGGGCGCCTTGCATCCAGACTGGACGCCGATGCAGATCCAGTCGGCGATGATGACCACCGCCAATCTAGCGCAGTTCAAAGAAGACGGTCAGACTCCGGCGGACCCCTTTGATGTGGGTGCCGGGCGCATCGATTTGCCGCGTGCCGCACGAGCCACGTTGCTGTTGGATGAAAGCGTGCCCGGCTTCCTAGCCGCCGATCCCTATTTTGGTGGCAATCCGGCCCTGCTCAACTTGGCGTCCTTGGGCGACCAAGCGTGTGTGGTCGATTGCAGCTGGACGCGGACTGTTACCAATGTCGGCGTGCAAGATACCGAATGGACGAGTCGACCCAGCGCTGCGATCACCGTCAGCCCAGAGCGCTTTCAGCTGGCACCGGGTGCCAGCACTGAATTGACCTTTGTGGCCGATGCCGGAACCGTTGCGGTTGGCCAGTGGCTCTTCGATCAGGTTGCGCTGCAGGCTAACAGCGACGTGATACCCGATGTGCATTTCCCGGTTGCGGCCCTATCGACTCTATCTAACCTGCCCAACTCGATCGAGATCAGCGCCGCACAACCCTCCGATGTGGTGCGCCTAGACGGTTTAAAGGCCATCGAGATTAGCGCCGCCCGCATCGATATTCGTGGGCTGGCCAAAGCGATCCGCTATACCGACGCGTTGGTGTCAGACCCGACCAATGGCGACCCATTCGATGGCGGTTTCGACCCGTCAATCAGCGGTCAGGCTCTGTTTTTGCTCGATATGCCGGCGGGTGCGAGTCGTTTTGTCGCCCAAATTAGTGCGTCCCAATCCGAGGATTTAGATCTGTTCGTCGGTTATGGCTCGGTACCGGGCTTCGCCACGCTAGTGGACTATGCCGCCTCAGGCAGCGCTCTGGAATATATGAATATCGACTTCCCGCCGGCCGGGCCGCTTTGGGTCGTGGTGCAAAACTGGGAGCGAGGGCATAGCAGCCCGCAGGATTTCAGCTTGCATCTGGCCGTGGTGACCGGTGACAACGGTAATCTCACGGTCAATGTGCCCTATAGCCAGCCGGCCGGGGAACTGTTTGGCGCCGATATTGGCTTTGTGTTACCCGAATCGCTGCCCGGAGATCGCTACTATGGCTCGTTCAGCCTGGGCACCGATTCCGCCCATCCGGCGAATCTGGGGACCATCGGGGTAGATTTGGTGCGTTATTGATCGGGTGTGACTCCTAGATCCTGTTGACCTAGGGTAGGCAATAATCAAGGCCGCGCGAGTGGTCTTGATTATTAATAAGAGCGATAAGGTTTTTTTAACGGTCGTTGCCAACTAGCGGTTCACATTGACTATAAAGGTATTTTTGTCCACCGCTAGGAATGGTCTGGTCAAAATTTGTCCTATTTTGGCAACGACTCACAAAATATTCAAATTAACTTTTATAAGTTATTGATATGTATATATTTTTCTGGGTGTTAATGCAGCTGTTTAATTTTGACCCAATCGCTGCACAGCTAGTGCCTAGTGGACTGTAGGAAGTTCTCAAAAGTTTATCCAGAGAGTTATCCACAGTTTTTGTGTGTAACCCTTAGGTTTAATATCGCCAAAATTTTGGCAAAAAAAGCACGATAATCGTCAAGTATTCCAGTCGCCCCAAAACCATGGCGATCGAGAGCAACACCAGGCCAATATCATTAACGGACTGAAAATTGCTGCTTACGTCGCCAAAGGCCGGCCCCAATACATTTAGGCAAGCGCTCACCGCGCTGACTGCGGACCAGATATCGAGACCGGTCGTCATCATCAGCAACAGCGTCAAGCTGGTACTGGACAGAATAACGAAGAAGATAAAGGCGAGGGTATTGCGCACGACCGCATCGTCGACCGGCCGGCCTTGGTAGCGAATGGTAAACACCCCATGGGGGTGGATCAGGCGTTGGATTTCCCGGCGGACCAGCTTTAAGAGGATAAGAATTCGGATGATTTTACTGCCACCTGCTGTTGAGCCGGCGCAACCGCCCAGATAGGCACTGATTGTCAGTAAAAACAGAACCGCCAGGGGCCAGTCGGTGAAGTCTTCGGCGCCGAACCCGGTGCTGGTGATAAAGGAGATAAGGATAAAAAAGGCGTGGTTCAGCGTGAGTAGCGGAGACTCGGTCTGGCCGAAAAATAAGAGCACGGCATACAGCAGCAGCCCGATCGATAGGATGATCAACAGGAAGCTGCGGACCTCTTCGTTTTCTAAATACAGGCGTGGGTTCTTAGCGTTGAATAGCTGAAAATGCAGCGCGAAGTTAATTGCTCCCATGAGCATAAAGAGATCCGACACTAGGTAGACCAACTCGCTGTGAAAAAACCCGAGGCTGGCATCGTGGGTCGAGAAGCCACCAGTCGAGACGGTGGAAAAGCTGTGCGCGATGGCGTCGAACCAGCTCATGCCAACCAGATAATAGGCCAAGGCACAGAGTAGAGTGATCGCACCATAGACCAGCCAAAGATAGTGGGCGGTGTTGACCGTTCGGGCCACCAGCTTGTCGTCCTTGATCGGCCCCGGGACCTCAGCCTTGAGCAGTTTCATACCGCCAACATTGAGATGCGGCAGCACCGCGACGACAAAGATGACGATGCCGAGCCCGCCGAGCCATTGCAGAAACTGGCGATACATTAGAAAGCTGGGTGGCATGCTATCCAGATTCGACAGCACGGTGGCACCGGTCGTAGTGAGCGCGCTGAACGACTCGAAGATAGCGCTAGTCGGACTGATCCCGGTTACGGACGCAATGGGAATAGCCGAGCAAAGGCCGGTTATAATCCATGCCAGTGCGGCAAAAAGTGGTGCTATGCGCACTTGAATTACTATGGCTTGGTGTCTCACCAACAACCACAGAAAGGATGCCAACACCCAGAGCGTGAGTCCGGGATAAAAAAATACACGAGTCAGGTTGTCGTGGAACAGAAAAAGAGACAGGTAGGCAAAGCCAACAAACAGGGTGCCAACGATCGCCAATGGCAACATGGACAAGGCAACAAGGCTGTGTAGGTAGCGACCGCGGATGACCATGGCGACTCGAGGGCAAATGCTAAGGCGTTATCATATAACAATCCGCTCACATTCCCGGCATGATTCGCCAGAGCAATTAGCGCGGGCCTGAGTAGCAGTTCCGCTTAGGCGCGGCAGTCGATGACGCGCTGAACAGAGTGGCGCCGTGGCGTACCCTAGGTGCGAAAAATCGTTTGGATCAGATGAAAGCCGAACTGAGTCTTAACCGGCCCATGCACCACCAAAACCGGCTTGTTAAACACCACGCTATCGAAAGCCTTGGCCATGGTGCCGCGTTTAAACTCACCCAAATCGCCGCCCTTCTTGCCCGATGGACAGGTCGAAAAACGTTTCGCGAGCTGACCAAAATCGGCGCCCTGATCGAGACGTTGCTTGATCGAGTCGGCTTCGGCGCGCGTTTTCACCAAGATGTGACGGGCGCAGGCGTTTTTTGCGGGGGTGGCCATCGTGGCTCTCCATTTTTTTGAGTACTTTGACTGCAGCAAGTTTGCAAACTATTAGAACAGTAGGGTGTATATCAATGCCGATAGCAGACCGGGGCAGCCGGCCACTAGCAACTTCAACGCCAGACTGTTGGCCTGTAAGACCAGTTGCGGATCGGTCAGACTGACTTGATCGGGGCGTACGCCCTTGTTAAAACGTCGGCTGCTTAAACGCACCAGGGTTGATCCGAACCAAAACAGTAGGCCGGTAAAAAACACTAGATCGATCGGCTCAGCCTGCTGCACTTGCGGCCACCAGAGCGACAACAGCCCGATAAGGCCTGCAGCCCCTAGGTTGGCAAGCAGAGCAAAGCCTAACACTGTCTTCATGCGTATCGAACCCTATTCAATGGCGGCCAGAATACAACTATTACGCCACGACTCAAGAGTTTCCGTTCTTCTCATCCACCGGCTCCGGTTGGGTGGGTTGGCGCAGCGGGTCGACGGGCACAGGGTTTTGATTGAGCAGATTTTCGATCCAACTCATTAGGCGTTTCAAGGCCCCCTGTTGTTGCTGGTAAAACAGATAGGCGCGCTGGCCATAGGTGTCGCGCAAATCTTTGGACTGCAGCAAGCCGATTAGGCGATCGCGCAGCTCATCGACCGAGTGCACCATCACCACCGCCTGTTCGGCACGCATCGCCTCGATAATGGTTTGGAAGTTGGTGTAACTCGGTCCGATCAGCACCGGCACGCCCACGCTAGCCGGTTCGATGGGATTGTGGCCACCGCCACCGTTCAGGCTGTTGCCGATAAAAGCAGCCTGGGCCAAGCCAAAGAAGGTCATCAGTTCGCCCAGGCTATCGATTAAAAACACCGACTGATCGGCGTTCGGCACCTGATCGAGCGAGCGTCGAGCAAACTGAAAATGTTGTTTATAGAGCAGGCCGGCGATCCGGTCGGCGCGCTCCGGATGACGCGGGACTAAGATCAATAGGGCGTCGGGTAACTTAATCTTCAACTTGCCGTGCGCCTTGAGCAGAAGTTCGTCCTCGCCCTCATGGGTACTGGCGGCAATCCAGATCGGCCGCTTACCGATAGCTTTCGACAACTGTTTGCTGAGATCGCGGGTTCGGGTGTCCAGTGTGATATCGAACTTAATCGACCCGGTGACCTGCAATTTGCGCTCGTCGACCCCCAAGGCGGCGAAACGATCGGCATCGGGTGTGTGTTGCGCGGCAATACCGCTGAGACTTCTGAGCATCGGCCCCGTCAGGGCCCGGACCCGTTGATAACCGCGCTGGGATTGCTCGGATAGCCGAGCATTGGCTAGCAATACTGGTACTTCCGCCCGTCGACAGGCATGGATCAGATTGGGCCAGAGCTCGGTTTCCATAATCACCAACAGTCTGGGCTGTAACCGTTTAACCAGCTTGCGTTGCAGGCCGGGCATATCCCAGGGCAGATAGGCATGATGAACCGTGGTGCCAAACAGCTTGCGCACCGTAGCCGAACCGGTCGGCGTCATGGTGGTAAGCAGAATGGGAATATCCGGGTGACGTTGCCGCCATTGCTCCACCAAGGGTTTGGCGGCGATGGTTTCACCGACACTGACGGCATGAATCCACAGGCAGCCCTGAGGATAAAGCGGCCAATGGCCCATCCGTTCGGGCCAGCGCAATCGGTAATCCGGTTGCCGGCGGCCCTTTAGCCAGAGTCGCAGCAGCACCAGCGGCAGCAGCAGCGACCAGAGGAGTGAATAGGCGGTTAAGGCAAGGCGTGTTTTCATCCGTTACTCCAGCCAGTAAGACAGCACATCGTTTAAATGCAGGTAGCCATGGTCGGTAGTGGCGACTGAATCGTCCTGCCAACGGATCAGTCCGCGCGCCACTAATAGGCTTAGCACCGGGGCAAGCGCCGCGCTTGGCACGCCGGTGCTTTGCTCAAACTGGTGCAGGGAGACCGGCTCACGCAGTCGAAAAGCATTGATAAAATAGTCGAACGGTCGGTCGGCTTCCGCAATGCTCTCTTCCTGGCGCATCAGCGGTCGGTCGGCGTTGAGATAATCCTTAGGCAACCGAGTTTTTTTTGTCCGGGTGATGCTGAGGCCACCCTGAGTGAGAGCACGGGTATACTTGCCATGGGCACCGGGACCCAAACCCAAATAGTCGCCATAGCGCCAATAGTTCAGGTTGTGTTGGCTCTGGTCGGCATCGCGGGCATAGGCCGAGACCTCGTATTGGTTAAAACCCTGACTGGCCAGATACTCCTGGCCCGCCTGCTGGATGTCCCATAGGGTCTCATCGGCCGGCAAGGTCGGTGGTTGACGGTAAAATTCAGTGTTCGCCTCGATGGTCAATTGATACCAGCTGATATGGGTCGGTGACAATGCCACGGCCTGGTGCAGGTCGGCTAAGGCCTCGGCTTCGGACTGGTCGGGCAGACCGTGCATCAGGTCGATATTAAAGTTGTCGAAGCCCGCTTGTCGGGCGATATCGATGGCTCTTATTGCCTCGTCGGCGGAGTGAATTCGGCCCAGCGTATGCAAAAAACGGTCAGCGAAACTCTGCACCCCAATAGATAATCGATTCACACCGGCCGCGCGAAAGCCGGCAAAACGATGCGCCTCGACAGTTCCAGGGTTGGCTTCCAGGGTGATTTCAGCGTTGTCGGTCAAGCCGATATAGTGCTCGACCCAGTGGATGATCTGGCCGATCGCACTGGCGCTGAGCAAGCTGGGCGTGCCGCCGCCAAAAAAAACCGATTGGGCCTTGCGCCCCTGTGCTAAGGAGGCATCTTGGCGAATGTCTTCGTGCATCCGGCTCAGATAGTCGGCTTCGGGAATGTCCTCGGCCTTGGCGGCATGGGAGTTGAAATCGCAATAGGGGCATTTGCGGATACACCAAGGCACATGGATATAGATGGCTAAGGGGGGCAGTGACATCTTAGCGACCCACCGCTGCGGGGTTTTGCTCTAACAGCTGCGCCATGCGGTGCTTAAAAGCCGCCACGGCAAGACCTCTGTGGCTGAGTCGGTTTTTTTCTGCCTTGCTTAACTGCGCCGCACTGCACCCGTGTGCCGCGACCCAGAAAATGGGATCGTAGCCAAAGCCCTGGTCACCGGCCGGTGACTGGAGCAGAGACCCTTCCCAGGTACCCTGAATGACGATTGGTGTTGGATCATCGGCATGGCGCATAAAGGCCAGTACGCAATGAAATCGAGCGGTTCGCCCGGCTGGGGGAACGTCTTTGAGATCGACCAACAGCTTGTTCAGATTGGCCAAATCGGACTTGTCACCGCCGGCCATTGAGGCATAGCGCGCACTATAGATGCCCGGTGCGCCTTGCAGTGCATCCACTTCCAAACCCGAATCGTCCGACAGCGCGGGTAATCCGGTCAAGCGTGCGGCGTGACGCGCCTTTATAAGAGCATTTTCGATAAAACTGAGACCGTCTTCAATCGCATCGGGGACATCTAGCTCGGCCTGTGGCTGAATCTTGATGGCCAGGGGCGCCAATAGATCATTAAATTCCCGCAACTTTCCGGCATTATTGGAGGCAAGAACCCAGTGGTTGGTGCAATACATGGTGCGCATCTCATGGCCAGTTATAGTGTCGGGGATTTTAGCATAGTGCACCCGATGGGCGTAATGCCGATAACGATTAGTCTGGAATTTTAGGCTTAGTGACCAGTTGACGGTCACGATGCATTTTTTATTTCTCTGTCGATGCAAAAAGACTACCTCAGGACTGAGTCTGATTCTCTTGGTCCAAAGCGCGATGAGAATAACTATAGTATTGATGCTTTTCCGATAAGGTCTTCGGGCCGGGCCGAAGGAACCTAGATTGTTTTTTTGACTATATCCTTACTATTAATGGCCATGCGCACGAAAAATAAGTTCGGCGGTGATAGGGATAGTGATACAAAAAATAAAAAAGGCGTAACAATCCTCACCGTCTAAGCAGTAGTTTGGTTCGTCCGGATGGATTAAATTTGTGGTAAAATATTATTATTTTTCTAATAAAAATAATATTAAAAAATAAATTTGTAAAAATAATCAACCCAACCTTAAATTCCATTTGTAATTAATTTTTATATTAGGTAATGTTTATGTTGTCTGAAGCGAGGAATGCTTCAAAAAGACACTGCCTGTGTGCAAGCAGGCGGGCACCCACAAGGACGTTTTTCTATGCCCCTTCAATTGGCTTGTACCGACTCAAAAGCACGCCATTCTGTAGCGCTCCTAAATCATATTATGCAACCTGGTCCAATACTATTGGAACGGCTTTAGGGTGCCCGGCATTTGATACTTTAAACGACTTATAGGCAAAATTAATGATCAACTTAACTAGGCTTAAGTTGGATCCTTTGGGCAGCATCGATAAATATTGTTGGTGCCCTGAGGGTCTCGCTTGGTTGTTGCGCTATGAATCAGTTTTAATCGGTTATAAGAAGGACTTGTTATGACTCAAGGCTATGAACCAACCGACGAGTTGTTTGCTGTAAAAAACAGACAGCCAGATGAGCGCGACGTTGCTCCCCCTAACGGGTCGCAGCCGAGCTTAGGCGCTGGCGTGGGTTGGTCGGCCCTGATGCTGGTGATGGTGTCGGTCAGTGCCTTTGTGTATATGATCGGCTATAGCGTTTATCTGACCCTGATGCAGCCGCATAGCGCTACTCTGCTCGATGTGGACACCATTGAAACCCTAACCTTAGCCCATTCGGAATCGGTCGATGCGCTATTCGGCCTGTTGGGCTTGGAAACCCTCTTCGTGCTGCCGCTGTTACTGTTTGCCGCGCATTTTAAGGGCCAATCATGGCGCAAAACCTTGGCGGTTCAAACCTTTAGTCGCTATTCATTTTGGCTGGCATCCTGGTTGTTTTTGGCCTATTTGGCTGTTTCAGTATCGGTCGACATTCTCTGGGTATCCGAACCGGATGATTTTATCGCAAAGATGCTGGGCACTAAAAGCCTTTGGGCCAGTATCGCGCTAGTGGTTTTTGCGCCCCTGGTGGAAGAGTTTTTCTTTCGCGGTTATCTATTCGCAATGCTCCGGTCGACTCGATTGGGCGCATGGGGCACCCTAGTTATGACATCGCTGTTGTTCACGCTGGCGCACGCCGGACAGTATCAATGGTCGGTACTTTTTGTTGTTGGATTATTGGCTCTTTTTTTGGGTTATGTGCGCGAAAAATCGGGCAGCATCTGGCTACCGATTCTGTTTCACGCCTTGAACAATCTGTTGGCTGTGGTCTTCGTGATTTGGCTTGGTGTGTCATAACTTAGGGTTGCCGGTTCAATCGTCCCGGTTGTGTTGTTAAAATTTTAAAGTGAAAAGGAAATCAGATGTATAAAAAAATCCTGGCCCTTGGGCTGCTTGTTAGCTCCCTCGCTGGTTGTGCTGTGGTCAGCTCGCAATCCGACCCGAGCATGAACATGGACCGTTATAAACCCCATACCGCTTGGCAGCCCACCCCAGACCCACTCGTGCAACAGGGCGTTCTCGACAATGGTCTGCGCTGGGCCGTTAAGGCGTTACCGGACAATGACAATAGGGACCGGGTAGAGCTGCGCTTGCGCGTGCGCGCCGGCTCACTCGATGAACTGGACAGCGAACGCGGCCTGGCCCATATGGTCGAGCA
>Ga0307488_10001348_pt1 | contig 20524 bp, 18 predicted proteins | sample SB02metaG_FD_202248 | JGI IMG/M metagenome (GOLD analysis project Ga0307488, IMG submission 202248) | Sea-ice brine microbial communities from Beaufort Sea near Barrow, Alaska, United States - SB 0.2 | ecosystem: Environmental > Aquatic > Marine > Coastal | place: USA: Alaska | collected... | reverse complement strand
ATACATACATACATACATACATACATACATACATACATACATGCCAGCTGTAGCAAACGCAATGATACAAGACATTAAAAAGAGTATACTATTCTCAAAGAACCTTTAGACACCGTTAAAAGAAGCACCTATAGCTTCATAACCATTTCTCCCCCTCTTTCTTTCAAGAGGTTTTGATAGATGAATAATATATTGAAAACTTCTTGCTATTAAAATTACGTCTACAATTAGATACAATTGGGATTTGCTTAATTGATATTCGCTAAATTGTTTAAGATTTTTTTTGAATTTTTTTAGCATTGGAAACTTCGTTGATTCTTAAAAAGGTAGGGTCTTTTGAGGGATGAATGCTAATAATTATATAACTGCAATGTATTCTATTTCAGCAAACATTCAAAGAATTTGATGTTTTATTAAAGACCTGTCCTGAGCCTGTCGAAGGATGTTATGAAATACGTCAGGGCCGGAGATATCTACGAATGCTACCATGCCATAGAAACGACGGTGAAATGGAACTAATGAACTGCTTATTTTTATCGTAGTTCTTTATTAGTCTTTCGTAATTATTCAATTATTTAGCTATTGAGGTTTATTATTGTCTCTCACAAAGATTCCATTCCTAAAACCAGCTCTTAATGTTAATGTGTCAGATTTATTAAAATTTAAAATGGTTGAGTTTATAAAATAAATAGATTCTTTATGCCAGTTTAGTTTGAATTTATCATCATCATCATCATTCCATATTAGATAAAGATGATGTTTTAATTGACTGATCTTTATTTTCTTAACCCCAATTCGCCCTAAACTATCTCTTAAACGATACGTACCAATTAGGTTGTGCTCTTTGATGCTGTCTTTGTTTTTAAGCGTTATAGTTTTTGGAATATTGTCATCAGTTGCTATCAGCATTGCAATGTCTTTATACGTCTTAACAGCTTCAACTTTATAGTCATTGCTTTTGGAAAAAACGTTAGCCCTATCATTGAAATAATTAATTACAAGTCCTTCGTAATGAGGATCGTTTAGGAAATATTCAATCATTTCATTGTTTGGAATTCCCAAGGTGTAATCTCGAGCCCAAGGTTTATTAAATAAATAAGTGACGTTATCATACACGGTTTTACGAATCCTTTTATTAACCACATCTAAATTAGTTTTCAGGATCTCATATAGCTTGTTGAGATTTGTAAGTAATGGCTTATACTTTTTAGGTAAATTATCTAAATGACGCATTAAATTATCAAAGCCATTTGTATGAATTATAAAATCTTCATACCAATTGCCTATCATTTGCGCTCTTCCTGATTTAAAATCTTCTACTGTGTATTTTTTGCTCAGTATTATTTCTTGAATAGAATCCATTATTAGATAATCATCGAAAATCTCTGCAGAACGATTAATATCCTTTTCTAAATCAACTTGAATTTCCTTTAAAATATTAGTTATTTTCGTTGTATTGTTTTTTCTCTCGTTTGCTGTATTTAAACTTAATGCAATCAAAATCCCGATAACTACCAAAACAATTTCTCCAATCGCATATTTGAGATATTTTCCCATATTACCGGCTGGCTGGTCAGGTGCGTTTTTTTCTATAAGGTCGTATCGTATTTTTCGAAATAATTTGATCATAATTTAAGTATTTAGTTCGTTTTCAAAGGGACTATCTCAATCAAAATTCAGGTTGATGTTTGATTTTTTTACAAAATTAAGGTTTGATCATCTAAAGAATTTGATCATTGGTTGCTTATAATGAAGGCTTATTTCTTACCTCAGCTCTTTTTTTAAACAGCTTTATTATTCTTAATAATTTGCTTTTAGTTCTTTTTTAATTATTTCTATTAACTTATTGGTGTCTTCTTTTAATGAGATGCATTTCTCCAAATCCTGAGCTTGACTGATAAGTAATTTACTAATACCCAATTGTAAATCCATGTATTTTTTAGAATTCTTGTCGAAAACCCAAGAATAATTGCTCACTTTAAATGTTTCTGGAGAAAATTCATGGTCAGCATATAGTCTAAGCATTGCTTGTTCATATAACTCAAACCCCCTAAAGGCTTCATCCTTCCACATTTCGTTATAATATATTTCACGCTCGTAGCGTTTATAATATCCTTTTACTGCTTTGGTCAAACTATCAGAACCTAATGAATATAATTTTCCAGTATTAAGAAGCTCCTCATATGTGGCATCATTGAGATTTAGTTGCGAGGAACCTAAAAAAATCGAATTATTTATCAAGAACTCATAATCTGATTCTTCTAAACCTTTCGAAAAACGAGGTGTTATGTAAAGACAATTTTTCACAACACTATCTAGACTTAGTTTCCCATCACTGTTTGAAAAAGCTAAAAAGTTTAGTCTATTAATATTAGAATTCAATTCCTCAAGTAGATTTAGGAGATATACTTCATTACTTTTTACTAGGTTTCGCTGTTTATTCCAAGTGCCTATACTTACGGCTAATAGGATTCCTATGACAACGAGCATAATTTCTCCAATGGCATATTTTAAATACTTGCCTGCGGCAAAGGCAGGCTTTCCCGTATTACCTGATCCTCCGGCAGGCGGGTTTTTTGCTATAAGGTCGTATCGTATTTTTTGAAAAAATTTAATCATAATTTAAGTATTTAGTTCGTTTGCAAGCGGATATCTCAAATAAATATATTTTAGGTTTACTTTTTCATAAAAAGTAGACGGTTTTTTAAGCGCTCACTTTTCGGATTATAACTTACTTTATTATCGATGCTTCCGTTTAAACAGCTAAACCGCTCTTTTTTATATCTAGAATTCCTAGTGGTTATTTTTCTTTCTAGGGATTTTTTCTTTCATGGTATCCAAAGAATAAATTGTCCAGGCTAGAATCACAGCATTTTTCATGATGTCATCTTTATGAACATATTCTAAAAAGTCAAGATTTGTATGATGAGTAGAAGTCCTATAAGCGCGTTCATCTTGTATAAATTGAAATGATGGAATCTTATAGAAATTAAATGTTTCGTGATCTGTAGAAACTGTATTTTCTATAGTTATGGCTCCAGAAGTTATCTTAGAAATGGGCTCAAACACTTTTTCGAAAATGGGTCTAGCAAGTTCATTGTTTTGCAGATAAATTCCCCTTATCGCTCCAGCGCCATTATCTAAATTGAAATAAGCCGATACTTTGGTAGATGCTTTGTTCGGTTTTTCATTTAAAACACCAAAGTGTTTTTTTGCATAGGCAGTTGATCCCAAAAAAGCTTGCTCTTCACCACCCCAAAGACCCATTCTAATGGTTCTTTTAGGTTCATAGCCAATCTTCTTAAGAATGCGTAAGGCTTCTACTAAAACAATACCATTAGCTCCATTATCGGTAGCACCTGTTCCAGAATGCCAGGAGTCGAAATGAGCGCCTATCAATATACTTTCTGATTTTAACTTAGCATCATTCCCTGGAATTTCACCAATGATGTTTACATTATTTTGAGGCTCATTATAAAATTCAGTTTGCAAATTAAGACGTATGGTGGGTGTTGAATTTAATGCAGTCATTCGGTACAATCTACCAAAATGTTCAGGCATAATTGTAAAATAAGGCAAAGGTTTTAAGTCGTCTGTTCTAAAATAATAGGTTCCTTGAGGGTGTAAAACGCCCAAATACATAGGTTGTGTAGTTAATAAAGCTAAAGCGCCTTCAGCTTCTAGGAACTTAAGAAAATTTTCATCCCCTTTATCTTCAATCTTCCATTTTTCGAATAGTTCAGGCAGTGGAATGGTCTTTACTTCAGCAGTTAGCTGCTGCTCCATTTGCTTTAATTGTTGCTCTGAGTAACGAAATTCAAGGGTGTCTTTTAATGATTTCTTTATTGGCTCTTTTCCCAAAAGGATTATTTTTCCTTTAAGTTTTCCTGAAAATTCAGTTCGCACTTTGGTCATATCAGCAAAACTTTCAATACTAATTACTTCACCAGAAACAGTGCCATTGGTGCTTTTAGACATCGCCAAAGGATATGCTGAAATATTCATATAGTTGGGGGCAATCATTTCAATATTAAAAGTTTTAATATTCCAACCTCTACAATCAGAACAATAATTTTCAAAATGTACGTTTTGAAGCCCCACTTTTTTCATCTCATCAGAAATCCAGTTGGCGGCCTTATAATACTCTCTAGTTCCTGTAAGTCTCTGACCGTAAATGTCGGTAAACTGGCTTAACCGGCTCATGGCTTCAGAATTATTAAACCCTTCATTCCGAATTTCTGATAAGATATTTTTCTCTTCTGCTAATTGCGAATAGTTGTTGATAGAAAATCCTAGAAAAAGGAATAAAGTAATTGTAGTTTTTAGTTTCATACGTAGAAGTTAGGATTGTTAGTTAGTCTAATTCGTTTAATCACCTGTGACAATTGTAGCCGTTATAGGGCAGTAAAACGCAGCAGTTTTATTTTTTCTCGCCGCAATGTATTCTATTTTAGTAAACATTCAAAGAAATGGGCTCCTTTATTAAAGACCTGCACTGAGCGCTTGTACTGCGCTTAGTCGAAGCATGTCTTGTCATAAAGCAGATCCATGCAGAAGGCTTATTTGAATGCAACCAAACGAGAGTAACGATGGTAAAATGGAACGAAGAAAGAGCTTGTTTTTATCTCTGTTCTTTGCGCTGATTTCGTTATTTTTTCCTGTTTAATTCTGTTTCAATTAAAGTCAGTAAATCAACAATCTCCAAATACAATGCCTTATTGGCCTCTTGAAGACCTTGCGTCATTCTTAATTTAATTGTCAGAAGATTTCGTATTCTTTGATTATTTAATATTAAATTATAATCGTTTGGCTTTTCATTTTCTATATTTAGTTCAGGGATTGCCGATTTTGATATCAAGACAAAATTAATATCCTTTTCTACAATATCATCAATCCGAATTTGATGAATATTTAAACGATCTGTTATTTTCTCTGTTACCGTATTGACACTCACTTCTAAACTAGTGAATTTTTCTCTTAGATTTTTATTTTTAATAAGCCCAATTTTACCTGTATTCTTAAGGTCAGAATATGAATTCATCACAGGAAAATCTGAACCTAAACCCCAAAAGCCATGATCAACTATTAAATCTAGATTCTCAGGTCTTAATAATTCAGCATTGTTTGATGTATAATTGAGAAGAAAAAGTAAATCTGATTTCAACCGTTTTTCGCTCAAAATATTATTTTCTGATTGTTTTTTGGTTAGACTCAAATTGTCATGAAGACTTCTTAATATCAATATTTCTTCTATATTTATTTTTCGATTCTCATTCCAATTATTTAAACTTAAAGCGATTAAAATTCCAATTACCACAAGAACAATTTCACCTATGGCATATTTTAAATACTTACCAGTGTTATCTGCCCGTTCGGCAGGGGAGTTTTTTTCCATAAGATCTTGACGTTTTTTTTTGAAAATTTTAATCATATTTTTGGTTGCTGTTTTTTCCGCAAGCGGCTATCTCAAGAAAATGTTTACGGAACATTTGATTTTCAAAAGTAAAAGTACGTTTCGGCGTGATCATTGGTTAACTATTGGTCATATTGAAAGCTAATAATTGTGTAACCTCCATACTTTTGAAGTACTATTAGTTATCGCTGCATGGTATTTTAATTTTTAGTCTGTAATTCTTTTATTAGTTTCTAATGTTGCCAACGTATCTAACGTCCAGGATATGCAACTTTTTCAAATGGCCATTTGTCCGAAATCCATTTTTTAACAGAATTAAATAAGATAGAATCAAGACCATTGTCTACTTCACTAGCTCTTATCCACATGAAAATATTTGCATCATAAACAGATTTAGTGGTTGGATTAATATATAGGCAACCAAGCACTTGACTTTCATCTAAACGAACAACGGTATAAGCAAATGATCTTCTCTGTTGAAATTCCTTTTGATGCCATCCTAAATCAATTAAATCTTGTTCAAGGGTCAAATCCTTTGATGGCCAACTAGAGGTGGGAGACATTTTATTTAAATGTTCAATACTTGTCATTACTGCATCGTAATCTTTTACAACATCATTAACTGTAAGCATTCTAATTCTGAAATGTTCATTTTCTAGTGTGTCTGGAACTTTAAAGTTAACAGGAACAAATGAGTTGTTTTGAGAGAGAATTATTTGTGGAAATATAAATAAGAGACTCATTGTTATAATCATTCTTACATCTTTCATATGATTTGTTTTAGTAGTTGCAATCTTAATATGTCTGCAGTTCTATTCGTTATCGCTGCAATGTATTCTATTTTAGTAAAACCTCAAAGGATCGGGTGTTTTATTCAAGGTTTGTAAAAGTCTCCGTGTAGTACTTGTGCTCTTCTGAAATAACTCTACATAGGAGATTTATTGAATACTTCCCTGCTAGGAAAACGATGGTGAAATGGCACCAAGGAAATATTTTTTTTACCTTAGTTCTTTTTTGGTGGCTGAGCTTTTTCCATTGATTAAATAGTTCTTTTCACCGTGTTTTTCGGACAAAAAAAAAGTATTTAATTCTTTTCCTGTTTATGCTCTTTTTCTAAATGTGCTTTCAACAAATCCTTGCCATAATCATTTCCGTTTGGCGAACGAACAACGGTGTGAATATGTGATTTAACCGGACCTGGACGTGGTTTTGAATGATCATATAGGAATATTGGCGTCTGATGGTCAAATTCAATTAAAATTACAGGACTGTGAATGCGGTAATAAAAGGGACTGTTCGTATCGCTTCCTTGAATCCATGTAAAATGGGTTTGGTTTAGATATTTATTTACCTCTGCCATTTTAATCTTGGCCTGACCGTCTCTCACATTGTTCACATATTCTGCAATCAAATCAAGCAACATAGCTTGTTGTGCTTTCGATAATTTTTTAGCCGAAATTCCTGTTGTAGGAACAATTTGATTGTCTCTAAAAGCTTCCGTTTGGTTAAAATCATACTCTTTTTTGTTAAAAATAGTGGCTTTTTCCTTTTGTGTGCTATTGAGAGACAGATAAAAATCGAAGCCTTTTTTCTCTTCCATTTCAAAAGTGCGCACCCCTTTATTCTCGCCCGTTTCTACTAAATTAGGTTCAGAACCCATAAATGTGGGTGTCATTACTACTTGGTCACCGAGTACAAAGTAGTTAATGATTAAATGATGCCCTTCCATTTGCCAACCCCAAGGCTGCGTATCAGAGGGAATTCCCATAAAAGTAAACCAGTATTTTTCACCGCCTAAGTCTTTGTTTTCTGGTGCCAAGGTTGCTAAATAAACTTCCATGGTCATAATGTTTTTTGCTTTTTGTAGTCCTTGGGTACTTAAACTCTCTTTTAAAAATACAAAAGCCAATTCTTTTTGTAGTGTATTTAAGTCCTCAAAGCAAACACCTGCTCTTGACCAGTCTTCTATATTATGCCATCTTCTCCATTCATTCGATGCTATTGGGAATGTGCTTAGAGATTTTTGTTCTTCAGTTAGCGATGCAATAAAAGCACTGACCGCATTTTTAATAGGAACTGTGGAGAAACCTGTTTTTTTAATCGGGTATAGGTCTTCTATGGGTTTTCCGTCTGCAGTAATGCCTGTATAAGGCTCAGCAAACATCTTTTTTTCTTCCCTTGAATTGGGTTCTACAAAAAGCATTCTACCGGGTTTCACCTTGCCTTCAAGACCTTCATAATATCCCCAGGTTTCAATCTTTTGCTGCACTTTATTTTCCTCAAGAACCAGCGAACGCTTTAAATCATACTCGTATTGGGCTGCTTCATAATAATAAGTAACGGTTTTACCCGTTAAAGAGTCTGGAAAAGTAATGGTTTGTTCATAAAGGCCATTTGTGTTTAGTGATTTTGGAAACAGAGAGTGGTGTATAACTGTTTTCTTTTCCAAATAAGGCGGGATAAACCATATAATAGCTATTGAATCAGTAATTGTTTGTTCGGTTATTTTAAGTTTAAAAGTTACTTTGTGTTCTTTGTTAACACTGTTTTGTTGAGCATATACGTTAGTGAAAAGCATAAAGTAGAGGAGAATGAAGATAACTTTGTTCATAATTATTAATTAGGGTTAAAATTATTGCTATTTGATAGGTTTTAAAGCTGTTTCTGGTATCTATTAGCCTTGCCGCTAACAATTGTATTTCCAATGCTCACAGTGAGATGGTTTACAGCTGCAATGTATTCTATTTTAGTAAAAACTCAAAGGATTTGGTGTTTTATAAAGGTGTTGTCTTGTTTTGAAATACATCCATGCAGCAGATTTCCAGTAATGCAACCATTCCATAGAAAAGAAGGTTAAATATAAATAAGAAAAATCTTGCTTATTTCCTCAGTTCTTTGTGTGCTTTCGTTATTTTAATTTAAATCTAGAGCAATCAGTTCTTTTATCTTGTTTATTTTATGTAACATTTCCAAGAGGGAATCTTTCACCAACTTATCTGTGTGATTTTTTAAAATAAGTGCTCCTTCTATCGTTAAAATAATTTCTGGAATATTATTTTCAACACCTAATGATGTTTTTTCATTAAGCACTCTAAGATAACCTAATTGATACCCTTTTACAAAAGCATTCAAAAAAATCTCATAATTTCCTTTCGCAACTCTAAAAATTCGTTCCTGCTTTCGTTTAAGCTCTATAAGTGAATTACGAATTTTTGGGGGCATTAATTTCATGTCACCTGTAGATTCTAATGTTTGAATCGTATTGGTATTAAAAGCCATGTAGCGAAACCTTAGATCAATTTTATAAAGCTTTTTAATAACTTTTTTAGGAGCTAAATTAGATGCTCTCATGGTCTCAAAATATCGATCTGCAGTAGTAATACAAGTATCTAAAAATTGTATTCGGTCATTAATGTTTTCTATTTCTTTGTCAAGGTCTGTATCTATTTGATTGTAATAAGTATGTTTTATATTGTTGGTTTTACGGTGTTCATTCGCGTTGTTTATCTGCAATGCAATGAGAATACCTATTACTACAAGAATAATTTCTCCAATGGCATAAAGTAAATACTTTCCAGTTTTACTGGTTTGTCCAGCAGACGAATTTTTCTCCATAAGGTTGTAGCGTGTTTTTCGAAATAATTTTATCATTAGTTATAATTTTCGTTAAGGCACATAGTTTACACTTTTAAGATTCATAAATTACTTAAAAAAGCGGTGTATTAGCGCATGGAAAGTAAAGATTAAAATGGAATAAAAAGTAGCATATATTTATTTTTAAAAGCCAAACCAATGATTTGGGAGTGTTTGTAAATAGTACTCAACTTTCGTAAACTACCGAGCACCCTATTTGCTATACACGGTGTTTCTGGTGTTGTATTTTAATTTTTTTTAACGCCATACAAAGATGTTAAGGTTCGGCTTACCTGAGCGGCAACTACCGACATATGTGTTTCACCATCAAACACTTTCGAGCTTATCTCTAATCCTTTATAGTTGCTGCTTCTGAGACTTTTGCAAAAAGAAATCATATTTTTTCCATATCTACTCCGTCGTCAAGACTTCCAACAGAGGCAAAAACCTTTGCGTATAATTTAGAATTTTGCTCAGAAAAAGATTTTTCCATTTTTAGGACTTCTTCGTCCTAAAATGATAAGGAAGGGCTGTTTATTCCATAGCGATTAAATAATTTAGGTTCTTTTATAAGGCAATATGTAGTAAATAGTCCGGCTAATGAATGGCCAGCTAAGCCACGATTATCACTTGATTTATAATGCTCGTCAACAAAAGGAATAATTTCATTTTTAAGAACGGCTAAAAATTTTGAGGCTCCACCTGACTTAGTTGCTGTTTTATATTTCAAATCCCATTTTTTACTATAAGAAGGGCTGTAGTCAATATGACGGTTGTCAAACCAGCTCTTTAGATCAGTCACACCGCTATCAATACCAACAATTATTACTTTTTCAATGTCGCTATTCAAATCTAAAGCAATTCTGGTACCATGAAAGGTATAATACAAAAGAGCACCATCTAAATAATATAACACAGGATATAGAAGCGAATCTTTTGCCCAATATCCTCTGGGAAGAGAGAGATATAATTTGTGGGACCTTTTATTTATTTTAGATTCAACGGAGTGATCGGGTAATAACTTATTGTATACAAAGGCACCTTGTTGTGCTAAAGCATTCAGGCTAAAAGCCACCATTACTAAGCTTGCTAGTAGGGCGTTTTTCATGTGCTTTTTATTGATTTAATTATTTTTTTGGCTAATAGCCCAGCAATTGTTTCACTGCCATACGATAGTAATCCTCTTGCGGTTCTAACATTTATCGCTGCAAGGTATTCTATTTTATTTTATCTCTCATGGGTATTGTTTGAAATTTAAAATAGCACTCTAAACTTGCAAGGGGAATGCACTTCGTGCATTCTTTTACTTGTTTATTAGCGATTAACTTAAAATGTAAATATGAAAAAATTAGCCTTAACAGCAGTATTTGGAGCTGCCTTACTTTTTTTAAGCTGCAATTCGGAAATTAAACAGGTAGATACTTTTTTAGAAAGAACCAGTGCACCAATGGAAACTACCTCAGCTGAGTTTAAGTCTGCCTGGGATAGTGGCAAAATAGAAGCTCTTGCAGCTACATTTACGGAAGATGGTATAAGAGTTTTAGCAGGGTTTCAAGAGGCAATAGTTGGGAGAGCAGCTATATACGAATCGTTCGATTTATCACACGCAGAGGGAAGTAGCTTCAAGGGGTCTCATATTGAACTTACGGTTGTTAATACTCAATTTATTTCTGATGACATTATGATTGGAAGTGGTAGCTTTCATATTTTGAATGCTGCTAATGAATCTTTAGAACAAGGAAATTGGGGAAATGTTTATAAGGTAATTGATCATAAAGCCCGCTTGTTAATGGAATCTGCGTTCGGTAAAAAGTTAATGTTGAAGCTTCAAACGGAGAACTTACTCCAAGTAAAGCTCAGTTAGCAGGCTTTGTGCCAACTACAGAAAAGCATTTTGCCGAAATACAGGAGTTTAATAAAGAGCATGTCATTTTTTGGAATGAAAAAAATTATGATGCCTTAGCCGAAGCATTTATAGTTGATGGTGTTAGAGTCATAGGCAAAAAAATTAATGTGGGTCGCGAAGAAATTAGAGCCTATCTGGACCGAATGATGTCAGCTTCTAAATTAACAGCGAAACCTAATGACGAGCTACTATTGCCAGTTAATATTCTTGGTTATAGAGAATTAGGGAATGATATTGTTATTGCATATGGTCAATGGGGAAATCCTTTTAAAATTGAAGGAGACCAAGCAAAACTCCTTATGGAAATTGCAGGTGCTTTTGAAAATTAATAATTATAAAAAAATTAGTATATAAAAATAGTTAAAAAGGTAGTAACACTGTGTTGTTCCTTTTTTTTATGAGCATATTTTAGGGAAGCCTACAGAGGCATTAGAACTCAGAGGATTTTGTTAAAGTCGAGGAATGTACTTTCTTTTGCTTTATAGATTCTCATTTTATTTTGAACTTCATCTTTGCTATTGCGCTCAAGGTTTGTGTGCAGTATATTTTAATTAAACAATACGAGAGAAACTATTGTTAAATTTAACGAGGAAAAAACTTCTTTTTTACCTCAGTTCTTTGTGGTGCTTTCGTTATTCTTTAATTTCCTCTTCTAATAACTTAATGACACCTTCAGCAAGTTTTATGCAGGCTTTATGTTTAGCGAGTAATTGTGATTGCGATACTACTTGATTTTCTATCATGTTTTCAAACTCGAGATGTTGAAGTAAATCATTGTTGTCTATTACAAATCCAGATTTTGGAAATTTTAGTATTTTTATCTCCTCATTTGTTGCCAATTCATCAATATTTAACCAATTGCCATTTGCACTCATAAATTGCATTATAACTTGAGTGTTTTCAGTCAATTTGTCTTCCCTGTCCTTTAAATGTTTTAGAGAAGGTAACCAAGAGGAAAGTCTATTTCGCAGCTTATCATTATTAATGATCCCAAGCTTCCCTGAGTTTATTAAATCCATTAAAAATCCATTTTGAGGGAAGTACTGAGGAATCGCAAGTGTATGATCTAGTAAATTGTCTATTTGAAATGGTTCTTCGTATTTGTTTCCTGTTTGATTAAGAATAGAAAAACTTGTATTCGTGCTTTTCTTAAGTTCACGAATCGCTTTATTGAGCTCTGATTTGTTGTAATTAAAATCTAATTTGAGATTATGAAGTGCTTTCTGTTCTAAATTATTTTGACTTAGGGTTTCATTGTAATTGTTTAATTGCAAAGCAATCAAAATTCCAATGACTACTAAAACAATTTCACCAATTGCATATTTGAGATATTTTCTTGTATTACCTAACCGTCCGTCAGACGCTTTTTTTTCTATAAGGTCGTAGCGTATTTTTCGAAATAATTTGATCATTGGTTTTTTTTTCTAATGAAGGCTAACAATATTGTAACCCCAATACTCCTGAAGTTCTATTATTTATGGCTGCAATGTATTCTATTTTAGCAAAGATTCAAAGGATTGGGTGTCTTATTAACATCCTGTTCAGAGACCTATTGAGTGCAGACGAAGTAGGTCGAAGTAAGGTGACTGAGGCACTCGAAGTCACATGATATGATTAGAAAAAACTGCTTTTATTGAGCATTAGTGGAAGCATGTTTTGAAATACGTCTAGGCAGGGGTTTTTTAATGCAACCATTCTACAGAATCATTGGTGAAATGGATTCAAAGTTTTTTTACTTCAGTTTTTAGTTTGCCATTTGTTATTTTAGCATGCTCAATTCTAGTTCAATTTCAGTCATTAAATCATTAATTTTCGCACTTAAATCAGTATTATCAACAATGAGACCCCCGGTTATTGATAATTTAATTGTCAATAGATTACGAATTCTAGGATTATTTAGTATTAAACAATAATCGTTTGGAATTTCGTCTTTAATATTTAATTTAGGTATACTTTGGTTTGCTAATATGACAAAATTAACATCATTTTCCGCAATATTATCTATTCGAATTTGGTGAACGCTTACGCGATCAGTTGTTCTTTCTTTTAGTTTCCCTAGACTCACTTCTAAGCTCGTGAATTTTTTCCTTAAATCTTTATTATTAATTAGGCTAATTTCACCTGTATTCTTAAGGTTTGAAAAAGTACTAATAACAGGAATATCCATTGACATATTCCAAAGGCCAATATAAAAAATTGAATCTAAATTTGTGCGTCTTTTTAATTCGGTGTTTTTTGTGTCAAAATTGAGAAGAAAAAGTAATGATGATTTTATTTCTTGTTCATGCGAGATCTTAGTTATTATTTGTCTTTTAGCCAGCAGCAAATCATCTTGAAGACTTTTTAATATCGCTATCTCCTGATTACTTTTTTTTTGAGAGGCATTCCAATTATTTAAGTTCAAAGCAATCAAAATTCCAATGACCACCAAAACAACCTCTCCAATAGCATATTTGAGATATTTTCCTGTATTACCTGTTTGTGGGTCAGACGCATTTTTTTCAATAACACCGTAGTGTATTTTTCTAAAAATTTTAATCATATTTATGGTTGGTGTTTTTTCCGTAAGTGGCTATCTCAAGCAAATGTTTACTGAACAGTTTATTTTGAAAAGCAAAATTACGTTTCGATACAATTATTCATTACATGTTGGTCATAATAAAGACTAACAATTTTGTAACCCAATCCTTTTGCTGTTCTATTATTTATCGCTGCAATGTATTCTATTTTAATAAAAACTCAAAGGACTTGGATGTTTTGTTATTTCTTTGAATTAATTGCCGATGATGGAAGTGTTGGCAAAGGTGTAATTTGTGGGTCATAAATTTTTAGTTCGTCATAGATAGACTTTAAAAGATTCGTTGTTTTTCCTTGAATACTGTTCAGTGCTGTTAAGGAATACCTTTTGCCTTCTAAATCATATAAAACAATACCTCTTCCTTTATTTGACTGAATAAATTTAACAAGGTTTGATTTGAGTTCTTTTGTCGTTTCTTTTTCAGACTTCTTATACATTGATGGAAATTCCCTAGAACTTGAAAAAAAACTACTAAAATCTATTTTATTTTGCTGATAACTGTAGTAGTTTATATTCTTTTCTAAATTATTGAAGACAAATCTCATTGCTGCCTTTAGACGTTCTACATCATTATTATAATATTTCAATATATCTGAATTAAGACTATAATTATCTGATATTGAGGTTTTTCCAAGGTTTTTCATCTTATTGAATGTTAATTCGCTAATTTCCAAATCAAGATTTATGGAACTAATAATCATTATGAGACTATCAAGAGGTAATTGAGTAAGGTCTTTTGTATTTAATGCGCTTTCTTGATCCTTAATACTTTTATTTAATTTACTAATATATTTATCTAACATGTAAACGTCATCCTGTAATTCAGACTTCATTTCGGCTAAATACTGATATCCTAATTTAGTTTTATTATTAGTATCATTCCAGTTATTTAATTGCAAAGCAATCAAAATACCAACAACAACCAAAACAATTTCTCCGAGAGCATATTTTATATATTTTGATGGCTTGTTACCATCTGCTGTTTTCTTGCGGATCTTTCTAAAGATTGGGGTCATTTATTATTCTGTTCTATTGGTTATATCTGCAATATATTCTATTTGAGTAAAAACTCAAAGGGCTTGGCTCTTTATTAAAGTATCTATTAAAGAAACAGCGGTTTAAATTTCAAAGAAGTTCTTCTGCTTATTCAAAGCATGGCCTTCGGTAAGAGCACCCGGTGTGAAATTCACTCAAGTATAGATCGAGCTAACCGGTGGGGGTGGGGTATAGAATTAATTAGCACCACTTTTTTTTGTTTTATTCCTTTTTTTTATCTCAGGAACTCCCTTACTGGATCTTATTTTCATTTTGGACTAATAAGAATCCCTTTATATAAGCGTCCTTAAAAGGATTTTTATTTCTTTACTTTTTGCAAATATTTTATCTAATACAGCTCCCAATATTATTTTTCATTGAGGCATTTGCGCCATTGTATAAATATTTTAGAAAGCATGTAATTATCTAGAGCTTTAGCCTGAATTGGCTATTAGCACGTGTTAGACTAATAAGAAACTGTATCCTTAATTTTTTGCGTCTGATAGTTCAATTATTTTATTCAAATTCTCTCGAAGCGTTTTTAGCTCGCCACTACTGTGTAAGATTTGATCGGTTAAATCGTATTTGTTTTTTATTAAAAATTCAAACTCCAAGCTTTGGAGGGCTTTCATATTGTTTCGTGGATCTTTAAAATTAAAACGAAAGTCAAAATGTTTAGAAAGGTAACCGTTATATTGATTTATTGTAAATTCTTTACTAGTCCGTTCTTCTTCTTGGTAGTCTTTAATTAAATCATTCCAAGAGATTAGTAGATCTCGCAAGGTAATATTACTAATTATATCAAAAGAAGAAGTGCTACTAAGTGCATTGATACTGGTTTGAGAAGGATCAAAAGTGTACCCGCCATAAGATTCCCATAAGTAGATAGATAAAGAGTCTAAAATTTGAGGTTTTGGTTTCGTCTTAATTGGAAAAAGGTCAATTATTTTGGCACAATTAAGAAGCGCTATTTGATGTGTTTTAACCACTCGTTCTAATTGTGTTTTATTATCTTTAAACTCCTTATGTATTGTTACCAAGATGCTTGTTTCCTTGTTGTATTTTTTACGGTTTTGGTTCCAGTTGCTAATTTGAAGCGCAATCAAAATGCCTAATACAACCAGAAGAATTTCGCCAAACGCATATTTTAAATATTTCCTAGTGTTACCTGTCCGCCCGGTAAGTGAGTTTTTTTTTATAAGAGCATATCGTGTTTTTTGAAAAATTTTAATCATTGCTTCATGTTCGGTTCTAATTCAAGCTACCTAATATTTGCGCGAGACCTCGAGATTTGGGCTAAATTAGTAAAATAAAATGAATCCCAGAAAAATTTTTCTAGGATTCACAGATGGAGCGAAATAATTAAATTAGGAGCTAAACACCTAACAAAAAATGGATAATAAATAGAATTCCTTTTGCTCGTTATTTACTCCAAGCAAATTTTTGAAATGGGGTATCAACAGGGGTATTGGCAATATGATTGGTGTAATTACTAATCGTTTTTTGAGCAATTCCTAAAATGATTTCTAAAACTTGTTGCTCTTTGTAGTTCTTTGCATAAAAGGTTTCTAATTCGGCATCAGATATTCGCCCGCGATTTCTAATGATACTTAAGGTGGTATTTTGTAATATTTGTAGTTTTTCATTTGGCATCGCTTCACCATTTCTTAAGGCATCGGTTAATGCCGGGTCTACGTTCATCATATGTGCAATTCCGGTATGTGCAGGAACGCAGTAATGGCATTCGTGTTCTACATTAATAGATTGCCAAACTACCGTGAGCTCTTCTGCATTGAAAGATGAATTGGCAAATAACTCATGCAATGTTTTATATGCTTCTAATGTTTTCGGTGCTCCTGCTAAAACGCCGTGTAAACCAGGTAACATTCCGAGAGTTTTTACAGATTCTTCTAAGTGTAATTTGCTGCCTTCTGGTGCCGACTCAATACTGTGAACTTTTAATGTACTCATTGTGATTGTTTTAAAATTTATATTTTGAAAATAACCAAACAGTTGTTTGGTTAAGGGCGAATAAAAGTTTAGATGTGTTTAAAGGTAGTTTCTATATAGTCCTCTATTTCTTGCTTGCTATTAACTCTCGAAGCTGCCGCTAAACCGTGTTTGGCTAATAATAAAAAATTGGCTTCTCTTAGAAGAGTCTCCTCATTTTTTGGGGTATCTATTCTTAGTTTTTCAATAAATAATTCTTTTAGTTGATGTATAAATTCAGTCATTTGGTTATTGATTACGTCATCCTCACTTTCAGAAAATTCCATGTAAGTAGTTGTAATCAAACAACCTTTATGATGGCCTTCTTTTGAGCAAATAGCGACCGAATCATAAAAAAAATCTTTAATAGCCATCCTTCCTTTTTGAGATTGCTTAAAGTTTTTGAAAATGGTGCTGATTCTTCCTTTATAGCATTTTAAACTTTCCAGAAAAATTCCCTGCTTATTTCCAAAACGAGCGTAAATAGAAAATTTATTGATACCCATTTCTTTTTCTAGCATTTGCATGGAAGTGTTTTTATACCCGTTTCTCCAAAACAATTGCATGGCTTTATCAATAACGTCTTTTTCTATATATTGCTTTTTTCTAGCCATCTATTTTTTATTCAATACAAAACTAAACAATCGTTTAGATATAAAAAAACATTCTATCTTTTTTTTTTTTTTTATGAATGGGTTACATAAAGAGTTGGCACTAATTGCTTTGATTTAATTGGGCATAACGATCAGGGAAATAAACGGCAACAAGGTTTTTGTGATTTTCTAGCACCCTAGAAAATCCCTTCTTCAGGACATTCTTTTTTATGCCAATTTCCACTTGGGCGCGTGCCATTTTATTTATTGAAAAGATGAACAGCATAACGAATCGTTTTAGGGAGTTCAACATTTTTTAAGGTTTGATTGGTCGTATATAAATAAACAACGAACCTTCCTGCCACCCATTAGAGGAGATCAAATAGACAACCGTAAGCTATTTTATACTCAGTTACGATGGTTTCAAGGGGCCTGGGGCTAAGTAGTATTTTTTTTCTATTCAATCGTTAATTTTTGTTCTAAGCAAATAAAATCAAAAGCTAAATCAGCTAAACTTTTTCCATTTACAACGGCATTCCAGGGGCCGTGTCCTAAACCCTGTAATGGATAAAATTGATAACTGACGCCGGTTGTTTCATAAGTACTCTTAAGTGTTTCTGCGGCATTAAATTGAACCACAGTGTCATTTGTGCCGTGGACAATTAAAATAGGTGCATCATTTGAATCAAATCTTTGCATGCCATATACGCGCTCTAATGTTTTTATATAGCTATCTCCTCCCCAGAAATCAATAATCGTATGCACTCTAGCGGGTTGATTTAGGTTTGTTGTTGCTAAGGATGGATCCTCAATGATCGACAATTCTTTTGTGTAATCTTCAGCTTCTGCAGCCCCTAAAGAAACACTTAAAAAGGCTCCAGCAGAACCCCCACCAACGGAAATGAAATCGGTGTTAATATGATATGTTTCTGCATTTGCATATAGCCAACGGATAGCCGCTTTTACATCTCTGTTTGCGGGATATATTTTTAATGCATCTTCATTTGAGGTATATCGCTTCCAAGCTGCTGGAACAGATCCTTTGGCACTTTTAAGACGATAGTCTAAAGAAAACACCACCCACCCTCTTGATGCGAAGTAATGAGCCATATTCACAATATTGGCATTTGTACGGGTGCCAATATCTAAGCCACCTCCATGAATTAAAACAAAAGTAGGTCTATTGACTAATGAATTTTCGGGGATATAGGCATCAAGTTTTAAGGAGAGTACCTTGGCTGAAGAACTATTCCAATCATCGTGACTCAATGCGTCTGCATACCTTATGCCTTTTACTAAATTCACATGGTAAGTAGCCGCTTTTTTAACAAGGGGCATTTCTTCATTAATAGGCTCCATAGATACCTCATCTTTATTGCACCCCGAAATTAAGAATACAAGGCCGAAAATCAAGAGTTTTTTCATTTTTTTAAAAATTTAGGTGCTTTCGACTTGTCTCTTAGTAGCTCTTTATCAAGATGTTTTGTCTTAAAACAACCCGATAAATCAAAATCATCAATTGAAAATAAATAGGGTATTATTTTTACAGCTAAAGGTACTCTTTTCAAAAAAAACAGCCATTAATTAGAAGGGTATTTTTTATTCATTTTTTGCAACAAGTTCAAACAAAATTCATTGCTTATTTGATACTTAATCAACCATAGTATGCGATAAATTGTTCATGATGTTTTCGACTGCTATTTTTAGCATGTTGCTCATTCATAATGCGTCGCCTTTCCTTGTTAAACAGCTGTTAGTGAGGCGTAATTGTTACAATTCCTCCATTTTTATAGTACTATTTTCATGTTTACCATCTAAATTAAATGTTATATAATTTTCATCATCGGTAAAATTAATTACCAATAGATCAGGTAATTATGCAAAAAGATGCATGCCATACATCCGGCTAAATCACACCTATTGCAAAACATTTTTGCAAGCGTTTTTTTACGGGTTTTTATTTTTTTATACAGTTCTTCGGTGGTCTGCGACCGATATAGAACATTTTTTATAAGGGGGCACTTACATTTTACAACAAAAAAAAGAAAACTCCATTACTGAGGCTTTATTCACACTTCACTCTAAGATGAAAACAAGGGTGTTTTAGATTTTAATAAAAAAAAAATGGGGTATAAACCCGCTATTTTAAGGAGGGTTTATTTAATAGTTTTAATAAAAAATTATTATGAAGCTAAAAGAAAAGGTATCCATTTTTCTCTTTTTTTGTGTTTTATCTACTTTTTCATTTTATACAAATAGTAGTAAATACACCATCAAAGAGATTAAAAGTTCAACTGAAACAAAGCCACCTACGATCACAATTAGATGTATAAGAAATGGCGATTTTAATGCGGCATCCACCTGGAGTAACAGACGCAAACCTAGCTCAATTGACAATGTAGAGATAGGCCGTTTGTTTACGGTAACCCTTTCGGGTTCAATCAGTGCAAATAGCATTCTGGTAAAGGGCACCTTGAAACCAGCCACAAACACTACTAATTTCACTATAAACACTCACGGGATTGGGGTTCTGGGCGGTCGGTTGGAAATTGGTACAGCAAGCCAACGTTATCTAGGCAATGGTAAAATAGTATTAACAGGAGCTGCTACAACCGAAGATTTATTTGCCGATATGCCAATGATGGGCACAAAATTAATTGGGGCCAATAAAGGCGGTACTATTTCTATGCATGGCATTAAAAAAATATCATGGACAAAATTAAATGTCAGTGCTGCTGCAGGAGCTAAACAAATCACTTTAAAAGAAGCGGTAAACTGGAATATGGGCGATGAGATTATACTTGTTTCATCCCATTTAGATTGGAACGAAGCCGAAAAACGAACCCTAGCCAGAATAAGCAGTGATGCTAAAACGGTTTATTTTACTGTACCACTAGTGTACTCCCATTCAGGGAGTCAAACCAGCCATACCCGAGCAACCGACGGTAAAATTTGGACTGCCGATATACGGGCAGAAGTGGGGCTATTGTCTCATAATATTAGAATAGAAGGGGACGCACTTAGTGAAACAGCAGGTTTTGGTGGTCATATCATGATTCATGGCAATGCATATGCCTATATAGATAATATAGAATTGTACCGCATGGGGCAAAAGAAAAAACTAGCAAGGTATCCATTTCATTGGCATATGTTGGGTGATGCGGGAGCGGGCCAATATTTTAAAAACAGCAGCGTACACCTGTCGTACAACAGAGCCTTAACCATACACGGTACAGAATCTACGATCGTAGAAAACAATTTTTTTTATGACCATATAGGCCATGGATTGTTTTTAGAAGACGGCTCTGAAACAAACAATCTTATTAAGGGAAATGTGGTTCTGTTAACCAAGCGCCCGGCAGAAGGAGAAGGACTTA
>Ga0307488_10001346_pt1 | contig 20556 bp, 16 predicted proteins | sample SB02metaG_FD_202248 | JGI IMG/M metagenome (GOLD analysis project Ga0307488, IMG submission 202248) | Sea-ice brine microbial communities from Beaufort Sea near Barrow, Alaska, United States - SB 0.2 | ecosystem: Environmental > Aquatic > Marine > Coastal | place: USA: Alaska | collected... | reverse complement strand
GTTTTAACCAGCCTATAGTTGGATAAAGCCTTTGTTGACAAGTGAACTGACTATCAACGTGCTTTGTTTTGGAGTGGTCGAGTTTTGGTATGAGACCAATAACTCAGTTAACTCTAATTCGGTTAACTTAACACTTAAAGTTTCACCAGACATTGGATGCAAAAACGTACAACCAGAGTGATCGGAAAAGGAGTGCATAAGCACTCCTTTCTCTAAAAACTGACCAATCATCAAGTCACGTTAATCAAAGACAAATTGTGCCTTCATGGTAATCGATAATAATTTCACCAAGTAAAACACCAACACCTGACGGGTCTGCTAATGCTTCCGCATATAAATAGCTAGCATAAGCCGCAAGAGAACCATGTTGCTCGACTGCTGGATAGAATACACCCAAAAGATTAGGGGCTGGATTTTGTGCAAAATATGCTGCGGTCAGATACATAGCAACCATGTGAAAATTAACATTACTTGGGCCGCCTAGACCTGTGGAACTATTGCCTGAGTTTTGCAACACTTCCAATAACGTTTTACCTGGGGTGGTATCAGTAGGACTGATAGGTTCGCCACCAAATGCATCAAAAAAAGTGGTTGTAGTAGGCACTTCCCAATCGTCGTCGGTGGCGTTTTTCCAAAATCCGCCTGACAGAAGTTGAGTACACTCCCCACCATTCCAGTCAGAGCCATGGCCTGAGGCTACTATTGAACCCGCAATGCCAGCCCAAGCTGAACGCCCTGGTATAGAAGCAATTACCGCTCCCGCTGTGGCACGTTTTAAAAACGTACGGCGTTGTTTGGTGTTTTTAGAAACCGAAGATTCTATTCCTTTTGGATTATCAAGACTCATAACAATTCCTTAATTTAAATATTTTTATTAATTCTTCGGTTATAGCAAATATCGAGCCAGTTTTCAACTCATTGATATATAACAAAAAATAAAATGCGGCATTCCAATTATGTAAAAAATATTGACACTATTGCCCGTGTACCACTAGTTTACCTTTAGGCCCTTACCTTTAGCAAGCTCCATCAGATACTTAACCGGTATGGCATAACTAATACCAGATGGTTTTTCAAGCACGGTTTCTTTCGATTCTTTTACAAAAACTTTGTTTAATATGCCAACAACCTCGCCGCTTTGAGCATCATATAGTGGGCTACCACTGTTGCCAGGATATGCAGTAATATCTAACTGATAAATCATAAACTGTTTCTCCAGTCTATCTAAGATATTCATAGACAACTGGCTTGAATGTTGGGTGGGAATAACGTCAGGTGTAGTGGCAGCAATGATGCCTCTATGCGTGGCAGGATAAAGTCCTAACACTGCACCTATTGGAAAACCAGTTAATAAAACCTCGGTACCATCTGCTACATAATTGGGTGACGAAAGTGTGAGGGGCGTTAAAGGGCTAGGCAATTTTAAAATGGCTAAATCGTGTTCACGATCTCTAGCAATTATTTCTACTTTGGCTATTTTGGGTTTTCTACCGGTACCTGTAAATACGATATGGTACTGCACTTTTTGTGGATCTAGCTCTTTATCAATGACGTGATAATTGGTAGCCACTAAGGTACCGTCGCCAAAAACGAAACCCGTCCCTTGCAATTGATGGGTTTGAACACCTAATGCATCATATAAACCAACCCCTACCACTGAAGGTTTTACTTTGGCTACAATTTCGGTAATTGAATGGCTATGGGCATTGGCACTGAATGCCAATGAGATCCCAAGCAAAGCCTTCAAAAGCAATAATTTACGTATAAACATAGATTTACAATACTGTTGGTGGAATATCTGAGTATAATCACAAATATCATAGCGCTATGCTAATGATATTTATGCATTATGAATATTAGGCTAAAAAAGGTTCGGTTTATGAAGGTGTTGGTAACGGGTGCAGCAGGTTTTATCGGTTTTCACGTGGCGAAGGATTTATTAGCACGGGGAGACACGGTGATTGGCATAGATAATATCAATGATTATTACGATGTGACACTTAAAGAAGGTCGCTTAAATGCCCTTGCTGAAGATGCACTGTCAGGAAATTTTACATTTATTAAAATGGATATTGCTGATAGAAATCAAATGGAAACATTATTTGCGTCATCAGGTTTTGATAAAGTAGTGCACCTTGCTGCACAAGCTGGGGTGCGTTACTCAATCGAAAATCCTCATGCTTATGTTGACAGTAACTTAATTGGTTTTATGAACATTCTCGAAGGATGTCGACACAATAAAACAAAGCACCTAGTTTACGCTTCTTCTAGCTCAGTATATGGTTCAAATGAGTCAACACCATTCGCGGTTACTGATAATGTTGACCATCCCGTATCACTATATGCAGCTAGTAAAAAAGCCAATGAATTGATGGCTCACACCTACAGCCACCTTTATCAACTACCGACTACCGGACTGCGATTTTTCACTGTTTACGGTCCGTGGGGCCGTCCCGATATGGCGTTATTTAAATTCACTGAAGCAATCTTGAACGAAAAGCCAATCCAAGTATTTAATTACGGCAATCACCATAGAGATTTTACTTATATTGATGATATTGTCAGCGGTGTTATTCTATCATTAGACAATGTAGCCCAAGGCAATGAAAATTGGGACGGGAAAAACCCAGATCCAAGTAGTAGTAAGGCACCGTGGAGAATATACAATATAGGCGCCCGCAATCCGGTAAACCTGCTTAAATTTATTGAAACTCTTGAGGAAGCGTTAGGCAAACCAGCGCTCAAAGAGATGCTACCAATGCAGCCTGGAGATGTGCCAGACACCTATGCAGATGTATCTGCGTTAACAAACGATACGGGTTACCAACCAAAAACAGATTTAGTTGAAGGGGTTCAGAACTTTGTAAATTGGTATCGCAGTTTTTATTCGTAAATTATGTAGAACCATAATCAATCTATTTTGACTAAACAATTTAATCTATTAGGAGTTTTCTTTGACGCTAGCTGCTCTCGCCTCGGTGTTAACCTCCCCTCTGGTGCATGCCCCCCTTCTTTTCATCATTATTAGAATTATTGGCCACTTCAAACAGAATACTAATCTATATAAGTATCTTTCGATTGGCCCTATAGCGTGGTTACTTTTGTGTTCTATGACGTATCCCAGCGTTCTTTTAATTAAAAATCTAGAAGATAAATATCCAGTTGTATCACTGCAATCGGACGCGTGGAAAAAAACAGACGCAATTGTTGTGTTAGCTTGTAACTACTTTGAAGACGATGATTTACCCTTTGTTTCCCGCTGGCCAAATTGCTCCCTGCAAAGAAACCTGCATGCGGCATTAATGTATAAAATACATCCTATGCCTATATATCTCGCTGGAGGAGTTTTAGGTAAAAAAGACAAGTTTTCACAGGCTAGTCACAATAAAGCCTTTTTTGAATTGATGGGAGTTGATGGTGCAGATGTTTTTATTACTCCAAAAGGATTCAATACCGAGACAGAAGTGGCTGAATTAGCCTCTCTGTTAAAAGACAAACAAATTTCATTAGTGACCTCTGCAAGTCATTTACCTCGTGCAGTAAGATACTTTGAAGAACACAATATTAAAGTTTTACCCATTCCAGTCGAACATTTAAGTAGAAGAAAAATAGAACCAATGATTAACCTCCCAAACGCGACAAGTTTATATAGAAGTGAAAGAGCCCTTCACGAATATCTTGGATTAATTTATCAGCACTATCTTCGCTAACTGACTATATTTATTGTTTAGCTTATAAAATTACCAAGAGGTTTAAGTTTGATAAATCAAATAGTTCCTATTTTTTCAGGCGGTGGAACTAAGTTATCCGCACATATTGGAATTTTAGATGCCATTCACACTTTGGGCATCGACTTTCAACATCTTGTAGGCGTTTCGGGTGGCTCTATTGTTGCTGCTCTGCATAGTAGTGGTATGCCATTAGAACAAATAAAACAACTAGCTATGGATACGAACTTTAAAAAATTTAGAGGATTTAGCCTTTTAACCCTCATTTTTCATGGTGGTTTAAGTTCAGGTGATGCTTTTGAACGTTGGATTGATACGCAATTACAAGGCAAAATTTTCAGCGACATTGACAAAGATTTACATATTTTAGCGACAGATGTTAACGGTGGTGGTCCCATTGTTTTTAATAAGCAAAATTCACCAGATTTGAAAGTATCAAAAGCGGTCCGCTTTTCAATGTCGATACCACTTTTCTTTAGCTTTCAGTCCTATAAGGATCATATACTGGTGGACGGTGCAGTTTTGTCAGAAGACGCCTTGTTCAAAGACTGGTCTGGCGACGGTACTAGGGTGATATGTTTTAGGCTAAAAAGTGACCATATTACAGGTCAGAAATTTAAAAAAAGTTGGTTACCCTTAGGTCAGTATGTGATCATGCTAATAAGAACATTTATGACCGCTATGTCTAGGGAATACGTACATGACAACTATTGGAAAAATACTATAGTTGTGAATACCGGAGCACTCTCGCCTGTTGATTTTAATATTTCTGTTGAACAGAAAGAACAGTTATATCGAGTCGGGTATCAAACAGCTCTTGAATTTATTCCTAAAAGGCTCAGTTTGAAATTAAGGAGTCATGGTCACATAGCAACGGATACACCATTGTGAAAAAGTTAAGAGCATACGCCGACACACCCTTTATTGGACCGATAGTAAAAAAGGTCATTAATTTTGCTGTTAGCAGACAAGCAAATCAAATTTCTCAACATTTTTCAGAATACTTATCTCCTGTAATTGCATTTAAACAAGACCTCCAAGAAGAGTCATTTAAAATTCGTCATAGTGTCTATTGTGACGAGCTGAAGTTTGAAGATAAACGGCTAAATTGCATGGAACAAGATACATTTGATGCGCAATCAACACATTGCTTAATACAACATATACCCACTGGAAGTTATGCAGGCACAGTCAGAATAGTGAAATCTAGCAATGACCAAGAGTTATTACCTATAGAAAAATACTGCAGTAGCTCAATAGACGATGAAAAAGTTCATCCTAAAGACTTTCCTCGACATGAAATATGCGAAATATCAAGATTAGCCGTGCCAGCACAGTTTAGAAAACGTCAAACTGACAGTTATGCTGGTTCAGCTACAGGTGTTATAAACGAACAGGTATATTCTGAAAGAGAACTAAGGTGCTTTCCTTTTATAGCCGTAGGACTATATCTCTCTGCGGCCTCTATTTGTTTGCGGCAAGATATAAACCATTGTTTTGTAATGATGGAACCAAGATTAGCAAGAAGTTTACGGTTTGTTGGGATCCCATTTGAAAAAGTCGGACCTGTTGTAGAATATCATGGCCAACGTGCCCCCTATTATATCAGTCGCACACAATTAATGACGGGACTGACACCAGGCTTTAAGAAAATGCTTAATAACATCGATAAAAAAATAACTTGCCAATTTAAAATCAATCAATAATCCAAAAAATTGTCAGCTTTTTTTACAATTTCGATTTTATCAAAATAGCAAAAAAACATAACCCATTGTTATTATTTAGAATTTTATTTTTGGCACGATGACTGCATAATAATTTATAGTAGTCATAAATTAATTTAAAAAGGATCTATTATGAAAAACAAATTATTAACAAACATCAAAGTTCTATCAGCTAGTGTATTGCTAGCGGTGACAGTAGTCGGTAGTGCTAGTGCAGCAACAATTAATTCCGGTAACTCAGCCAGCCTTAACGGTGTTGCGCAAATAGCAACGGACGGTTCAGGCCTTACTAGTGTTAATGTTCCTGCTAGTAACCTTACAGATGGTTCGGGCGGTTATTTTGTTGAAACTTTTGACCAAGCGACTCAAACTTTACTACCACTACAACCGCCGGGTGGAACAGTTCAGTTCCCAGCCGGTAATATTTCATTTAACGATGCTGGTTTCGACGATTGTGCAGTAAACGGTACTGGTGCTGGAATTACAATAACAGAAAGTAATGCAAATCAATCTTTTGGCGTACGTACTGGCTCACTCCTAAATGTAGCAGCGGCTCCAGCTGATGATGATACTTGTTTTGGTTACACTCCCAAAGAGGGTGGTACAATACCGTCTTGGGTTGAAGTTGATTATGCTGGTTTCTTAGCGCAAGCGGGTGATGTAGGTATAACCTTCCTTGGTTTCTACTGGGGTTCGGTTGATACTTATAATGACTTTACGTTCTATAATGCTAGCGGTGCTGAAATTCAAACAATCACAGGTTCAGATTTGCTTGCTCAAAATCTTGGCAATACTGGTAACCAGACGGAACCAGGCTCGAACATATATGTAGCAATTGATTTTGGCTTATCCGAAGCATTTACAAAACTAAGAGTGACTACACGTAGTATTGCCGGTGAATTCGACAATATTGTGATTGGTTTACAAAACAGACCCGATGTGCCGGTTCCTGCTCCATCTGGTATTGCATTATTAGGTCTAGGTTTATTAGGCCTAGGTTTGAGAAAAAGACTACGTAAGTAAAATTATACTCGAAATAAAAAGCCAACTAATGTTGGCTTTTTTTATATTTAGAAAAATATATTACATCATAAATTACCTTCCCCAATCAACTCCTGGCCTCCCTAAAACTAAATATGCATGATCTCTATTGTGGAGCTTGTAAAATAAATCAACAAATGTCTTAATTATATCAATTTGAGAACCTTCTACATGAATTTCAGAGTTTTATGCAAATCATTGACGAACTAAAAAAACAGTTTACTTTGGAAGATAACGTGCTTTTGATTGAGACTAAAGAAGCAACCCAACATTATGGAAAAACAACCTTTTCTTCCCCAGTCCATATTGATTGTGTAATCGTTATCAACAAAGTGATAACAATAGGCAAGGCTCTTAAGCTTGCCAATGCTTTGCAGTTTAATCTATACCCTGTAGGTACTAATAAAAATTGGGGGTATGGTTCTTTTAATGTGTGCTCAGGGCGCCCAAACGTTATAATTGATCTAGGTAAATTATGTGAAATAACTGGCACTGATAAGGAACTTGGACTGGTTACTCTTGGTCCGGGCGTAACCCAGCAACAACTGTATAACTTTTTGAAGGAGAACAATTGGGATTACATGGTTCCAGTCACGGGGGCAGGGCCAGAAGCTGGCATTGTAAGCAATGCGTTGGAACGAGGTTATGGGATTACTCCACATAATGATCATTTTTATGCTTGTACTGCATTGAAAGCATTTATCCCACACCCAGAACTTTGTGAGCACCAATTTGAATCGGCTCTTTCTGCATTCGATCAATCTGATACTGATTTCATTGATAAATCCTATAAATGGGGTTTAGGTCCCTATCTTGATGGTCTTTTTACTCAAAGTAATTTGGGCATCGTTTCTGAGATGACAATTAGACTAGCGCCTAAACCAGAGTCTTTTAGTTCTTTTTACGTGAGAGTATTTAAAGAAGAGCAATTTGAACAAACAGTTGCATTAGTCAAAGATATGCTAAGAAACTATGCAGGTATTGTTGGTTCGATAAATTTAATGGATAGACGTAGACTTATTTCTATCACTACAGAAAATCCAAATGGATTTGAAAGCAACGTTGTCATGAGCAAACAACAAATTCTGGATATCGCCTCTGAAAATCAGCTGCCACATTGGTTAGTGGTAGGTTCTATTTATGGTGATAAAGAGGTAGTTAAGGCAACTAAGAAAGCTTTTAAAAGAAAAGCTAAAACTATTGGCTCAGTGCTATTTTCAGACTCAAAACGCATTAAAGCCGCCACATACTTTTTGAAGAGATTACCTAAAGTCACTTTTGTTAAAAACATAACTGCACAGTTGGCGTCGTTGCAAGAAGGTATAGACATTATGCAAGGTATTCCAAACCAGGTAGCGCTCCCTCTCCCCTATTGGCGTAATCCAAGGATCAGACCAAATAAAAACAAGGAGTTATCACCATCGAAGGATCATTGTGGGCTACTTTGGTATGCGCCTCTGATTAAAATGACAGCATCGTCTCTAAACAATTTTGTTCGTTTTATCAGAGACACCACACCTAAATATGGTATTGAACCACTTATAACATTTACAAATCTTAAGCATGACTGCGTTGATTCAACTGTTCCAATTGTATTTGATTTACATCAACCTGAACAACTAAAAAATGCCCATGATTGCCTCAATGAATTGATACAAAAAGGCGCCAAATATGGATTTGTACCTTATCGATTGGATGTAAAACAACAAGAAAATTTGGATGCAGAGCACATGTTTTGGCAAACCACGAACCTAATCAAAGATGCCTTTGACCCTAACAGAATATTGTCTCCTGGTCGCTACAATCCAATTGCAACGAAAGAAAATCCAATTAATTTAGAGGATTAATCGACATGAATTGCTAATGCAACATATTTTCATTCTAGACTTTAAATTAAAAAACAGTATAGTGAAATCGTTATTTTAAGACTAAGTATTAATAACAAAGGCGCATTAATATGAGATTAGAAATTGATAAAAAAAACCTCTCTGATCTGCCATACGAAGAGTTTGTAGAAAAATACCTATTGCCTGAAAAACCTTTGGTAATTCAGAAAGTAATGACTTTTAACAATGAAGTCTTAACCTCGAACTATATTTTAGAAAACTTTGCCGACGAAAATAAACGTGAAGCGGGCTGGTTTGACGCTGATTTAGTCGATAATGGAATGATTAAGATACCTGAAATTGTTAAATCAGTTTTGAATAGACAAGATATGTCCGTGCGTAAATCTCCGATGCGATTATTTATGCAGCCTGGAGGGCATGTAACTTTACCCCACTATGACGGTAATAGTCTTCATGGCCTCAATCAACAGATTATTGGTAAAAAGAAGTGGATTGTTACTTCACCTAATACTCCACTACCAAATATTCCGTTTATGTTTGCTAGTTTGGTTGGGAAGAGTTTCAAATACAATCCTAGAGTCCATGATTTTTATGAATTTGAAACTGTACCTGGAGATCTATTATTTTTACCTCGCTATATGGTGCACGAAGTACATTCATTGGAGCCTATTAACTTAAATTTAAACTGGGTTTGTACGCCAACTTCTCCTAATGAATCAAGTATACTTGGACGTAGAGAAGTAGAAATTGTAAAGTTAAGGAAAACATTGCCATTAATTAACAAAGCTTTTTTCCCTGATAAGTTTTCAAATTATGGTGGTCAAGGGCAAGAACTCATTGATAGATATAGCAGAGACGTAAGTACGATTAGGATGTTTAAAAGATTAGTAAAAGAATTAGCCGGATATCCTAGACTGCTATTACTTGCCAAACAATTGAAAGAACGAGCAAATGAATTTTCCAAAAACAATTTTAATGTTAAATAATAGTCTTTGAATAAAAAATAGCTTCTAGTAGTATAGATGATATTTGGGTAATGTAGTCGCATATTAATGTTTATTAAAAAGGAGATGTTTGACGTGAACGCTGGGAATCTTTTAATTGTTGTATTAGTTTTTTTGTTTAGTGCATGCACACCAAAAACGACTGAAGAATACTTGCAAGAAGCGGCTTTAATGCAAGACCAAGGACAATTCAAGAATGCAATTATTGAGCTAAAGAACGCATTAACTAATAGCCCCTCAAACCCTGAAGCGAGAATGCGCTTAGGTAAAGTTTATTATCTCTCAGGGCAGTTCCCCAGCGCAGAGAAGGAACTTAGAATCGCCCGAGATCTAGGAGTGTCCGTTAACGAATACCTGCCACTATTAGTCAAATCTATCTATTATCAAAATGATTTTGGCAGGGCTTTTTTACTTAGCGAGAATGCGGCAGGCCTGAATGAACTAGCCTTAAGTACTGTGGATTTATTTCACTATCTCTCTTCATTAAGAGACGATTCCATCGAACTCGTCATCCTCCCCCCTAACAGTCTTCTAGGTGATGACAAGCTTATAGCAACAGCATTTAGTAAATTAAATAAAAAAATTCCATCTGAAGCAGCCGACATTATTCCTCTTTTTACTGACAGTACTCATGAGCCAGTAGAAAAAGCAATGCTTGCCGCTTTAGCATACATAGCCCTAGGTAAAACTCAAATGGCCATTGATGAATATCGAAAAATCATCAATATTTTCCCTGAATATTACGTAGCACATTTCCAATTAATTGAATTATATATATTTTCAGAACAGTTAGAACAAGCAGAAGAACGTCTAGATAGTTTGCTTGACATCAATCCTAAGGCAGCATATGTGAATTTGTTGAAAGCAAAAGTTGACTTTAAACAAGATGATTTTGCAAATGCATTGCTCAGTTCAGAGTTATCTATCCAAGCAGACCTGACTAACACAGAAATATTATTTATTGCTGGTGTAAGCGCTTATAAATTAGATAAATTTGAGACTGCACGTCAATATTTGATGAGGATCAAAAATAATATTTCGCCAGTTCATATCGGTAATAAGATTTTAGCAGAAGTCAATATGAAGTTAGGGTATTCAGAAGCAGCGCTTGAACAAGCTGAACAACTTGAACTTAGCGAGAAAAATAGAGCAAGATTATTATCTACTGCTGCAATCCAGCAGTTTCAATCAGGCAATTTTTCGAAATCTATAGAATACATGAGTGAAGCCAACCAATATGACCCAGGTAATGCAGTAAACTTACTCAGAGAAGGGTTTATAAAGCTAAGTGCCAATGATCAATCTGGTTTAGATAATCTATCAGAGGCAATTAGGTATGATCAAAGTATTGATGAAGCTTGGATGCTTTTAGCGGAATCACATTTGAAAAATGGTGATATACGAGCCGCTTTGGATATTGCCAAAAAATGGCGACAAATAAATCAATTAGATGGCATGGCACTTGAGGGATATGTCTACCTAAAAACCAATAAGATTGAACAAGCCAAAAAGATTTTTGAAGAATTATTAACCTTAGATAATGCACATATGGGTGCGGTACGATATTTAATGCTTATCAACGCCCGCCAAGAAAATTTTGATCAAGCTCAGGTATTAAGCGTTAGATTGGTTGAAAAAAATCCAGAGCGGTTACCTAACATACTAAACTATATCAATATTGGTATTGCCCAAGAAAAAGTCGCCATTGTCGAAGAATACCTTGGAATAATGATCAATAAACAGCCAACTATTCAGGCTCCCATTATTGGTCTTGCTCTTTTACACTCTTGGAAAAATAAACCTAAGGAAGCCTTGGCGATACTTGACGCCAAAGGCGATGCAACCAATCCACAAATAATGATGGTAAAAGGTGATATATATAATTCACTCGGTCTTATCAATGAGGCTTTGGGTGAATATGACGCTTGGACTAAACTTCATCCCCAGGATTCAACTGCTTGGTTTAAAAAAATTGAATTATTAGGGAAAATGGGCAATCCGTCTCTTGCGGTTCAAGCTACAGAAGAAGCTTTACGGATATTTCCTAATGAGCCTCGACTTAAAGCACTAAATTCAGAATTTTTGGCTAAGTCTGGAAAAGTGAAGGAAGCCAGAGAACAATTTTCAACAATAGAACACTACGAATCCAGCATACCAGCGCTTAAAAGGTACAACGGGATAATTGCCTACAAGGAACAAAATTATGCCAAAGCTAAACGTTTGCTTACTGAATACTATGCATTTATGCCTAGCTTTGATGTAGCTGAAATTATCGCATACTCTATGCAGGAACTCGGCGAGGCTCCTCAGGGTGGGGAGTTTCTTGAAGAAGCTTTAACTAAATTAACCACTACTTTTAGAGACATTCACACATTGGCAGAATATTATGCAACAAACAACTTGTTGGACGAATCAGCCAAAGTTTATCAAAATTTATATGAAAGATTCCCGCAAGATTACGTCACAATAAACAATTATGCTGCACTGTTAACTAGGATGGATGAATTAGATAAAGCTGAACAGTTAGCAGCAGTTGCGCTTGGACTTAGGCCTAAAACTGGCTTTTCCTTGGATACATATGGTTGGGTTTTGTTCAAACAAGGGAAAGTTCAAGAGGCGTTGACCTATATCAATTTGGCAAATGAAGATCTTCCAACAAACACTGAAATTCAATTGCACTTAGCCGAAGTCTTACTTGCAAATGGCGACACAATCAAAGCTAAAGGAGTTTTAGATAAAGTTAAACCACAAAGCTTATTTCAGCTTAGTCAGTTAAATCAACTGAAATCCAAATTAAATATCTGAAATTAAAAACTTGACAACCACACCGAATGAATCAATGTAGTGAATCAATTACAAGAAAGGATGTGTGTTATCTCAAGCCAGTATCAACTCTCTGAGATTTATGTCAAGGTGAACAATTTTGACACTATGAAGGCATTGAAAAAATGTGGCTTAATTTGCAAGTACGCGGTCATTCAAATCCTTTCATTTCGTGGTCTTGGGTTGAACGTTTGTATACGAGTCAACCTAACCAATATCTCATTCTAACTGCCAAATGCGATAATTAGAGAGTAGGTCTGTTTTTAGTATGCTTGTAAATCACTATTTGTTAACGAACAAGTTAGAGCTTCAACAGAAGTGGGCCAGACTTTACGCAGGCTCTAATCGCAATGTATTTTTAGATTGGCCCTGGATGGACGCTTGGTTAAATATAGTGCCAATAAATTCAATTATCCTAGAAGCGACGTACCAAGAGGAATGTGTGGGATTAGGCTTAATGTGTAGTAAAACTCAGCGTATTTGTTTTGGTCTAATTAGTATAAAACAACTTTGGCTACACAAGTGTGGAAACCAAAAGCTCGACCAAATGTGGATTGAGCATAATGATTTTTTGCTGCATAGCCAATATGAAACAGAAACTAGATTAGCGTTGGTTAACTATATTAAGAATACGTTTGCTGAATGGCATGAATTCTATCTAGGTCTGTCATCAAAAAGGATAGTCAATGCTTTTGAGTCGGTTTTAGGTAAACCTAGAGTAGTAATTTTTGCATCTGATTTTGAAGTTGATCTCAACAACATCGATAACATTGAAAGTTACTTAGGTCTTCTGTCTAAAAATACACGTTCCCAGATTGCTCGGTCAAAAAAACTATTATCCAGAGAAGGTGATATAAATTTACGCTTAGCGCAAACTGAATCAGACAAAAAGATATTTTTTACAGAACTATCTAAATTACATCAAAAAAAATGGCGGCAAACAGCAACAGGGAGTGGTTTTGATAACTCGGTATTCGTTGAATTTCACAAACATATTATATTTGGTGATATTGATAACCGTTATTCTGGTATTTATTCACTGGAAATAAATAGCAAACCACTCTCATTTGTTTACCTATTAAAAAACAGCGACAGCTGGTACTTTTATTTATCTGGAATGGAAACTCACTCTGACAACAAAATTAAAATTGGGTTGTTAACTCATACACTATTAATTCAGCTAGCAATCAATAATGGCATTAAAACATATAGTTTTTTGGCAGGTGATGCTAGGTATAAGAAATCAATGAGCAACAATAGTGATGGTATTCAGGAGTTGGTCTGTTTCTTAAAACCGTCTAAATTAAATTATTTTTTACAAAAACTACGTCATTTGAAAAGTTTGTTACCCCTTAAACATATGAACAGAGAATAATCAGTTGCAAGTAACACGAATTCCAATCCAATTAAATCGTGAATCCAATACACCATTAATTCAATTTGGTTTCCCTGCTCCTTCGGGAATGCTTCTCTCACTTGAGCAATTATCAATTAAGGTAGATAACAACACTCTGAATTCGAGCGCAAAAACTACCGCCCAATGGCAGGACGGAAGCATTAAATCTGTTCATATCACTTTTCATTGTAGCGCAGAAAACATAGATTATTTTGATGTCGTTATTAAAGAATACAAACCAGATAAGCTAGAAGACACAGACCCATTACTAATCAATTCTAGCAGCAGTAGCATCGTACTAAAAAGCCATTCTTTTGAGTTTACCTATGAGATACATAGCACTGACTTTACATTTCAATGCCTAAAGAACAATAGCCCAAAAAAGGGTACGATAAACTTAAGAGATGATTCAAGCCTATCCTTGAAGCCTGAGTTTACTAGCTATTCAACTTTCAAACACCATAGTCAAGGCTGTAAAAAAATGGCGACTGTGGAACTCATAATCAATGGCTCTTTCCTGAATGCTAATGCTCAAGTAAGTTGTTTGTTCCAAGTGAACTTTACATTCTATGACGCTTCGAATCACATGAGTATTAAATATACACTTCATAACCCAAAATCTGCAAAACACGTTAATGGTCATTGGGATTTAGGGGATCAAAATTCGTTCTTTTTTAAATCCTTAAATTTAAGATTAGATACTCTAGAAAATGATCCTAACATCAGTTATTGGCTAGAAAACGGCCAAGATAAGGCTAGACAATCAACTGGCCTTACTACGATAAACCAAAATGCCAGTGGTGGAGAAAATTGGAATAGCCCTGTACATATCGAACATTCAGGAAAAAATCCATTAGAAACCAATGGCTACACCTTATGTATAGATAATAATGTCGTTTCATCAGGCTCTCGAGCTACACCTATCATATCAATAGCATCGAATATTTTCATAACTCAAAAGAATTTTTGGCAAAATTTTCCAGCCTCTATCAGTACAAAAAACAACGAAGTACTGTTCTCTTTGTTTCCCGAAAGAAATGGTTTCTGTCATGAGCTACAAGCGGGTGAAAAGAAAACATATGAAATATGGCTGGCATTTGCTGAAGATAAATCCCATGTAAGCTGGGTACATAAAGTTAATTCAACCTGCATCGAGAAAGACTGGCTCAACAACTCCTTTTTTGGTCAACTTTTCAATGTTCAAAATCCCAAAAAAGATTGGGATAATCTAATTCAAAACGGAATTGAAGGAGATAATAATTTTTTTGAAAAAAGAGAAGCTTTAGATGAGTTTGGATGGCGAAATTTTGGCGATCTTTATGCTGACCATGAGACAGCAAGTTATCAAGGAACCGAAACCTTTGTATCCCACTATAATAATCAATATGATCCAATATACGGTTTTCTAAAGCAATATTTAGTCAGCGGAAATGCAAAATGGTTTGAACTCGCTGATGATCTAGCAAAACATGTTATCGACATAGATATTTATCACACAACCGAAGATAAAGATGAATACAACGGAGGCCTATTCTGGCACACCGACCACTATCTTCAAGCATATACGTCATCTCATAGGTCCTATTCAAAACATCAACCAAGTGACGCATATCAAGATCATGCTGGTGGTGGAGGTCCTGGAGGGCAACACTGCTATACCACTGGGTTAATGATGCATTATTTATTGACTGCCCATGAGCCATCTAAAGATGCAGTTCTTACCTTAACAAATTGGATAAGTAACACCTACGAAGGCTCTGGAACATGCTTAGAGCTGCTCTTAGCTTTTAAAAATAGACATGTGGCAGGCCTTAAAAACCAGTTTTCTGGTCAATACCCACTCGATAGAGGTATAGCCAATTATGTGGTCGCTTTACTTGACAGCTACGAGCTTACCAACAACTTTGAATATTTAACTCGAGCAGAAAAAATATTACAATTTAGCGTTCACCCAAATGAAGATATTAATAATCGTAATTTACAAGACGTGGAAAACACTTGGTTTTATACCGTTTTTCTACAAGCTGTTTGCCGATACTTAGATATCAAAGAACGATTAAATCAACTTGATGATTCATTCTATTATTGTAGGGATAGTCTACTTAACTTTACCCGTTGGATGACAATATTTGAAGTACCTTATTTAACTAATCCAGACATACTTGAATACCCCAATGATACTTGGACAGGTCAAGACTTGAGAAAGGTCCATATTTTTGCAGCTGCTTATTACTATAGCGCTAAGAGTAGCCAGGTTTACCTAGATAAAGCCCTATATTTTGAAAATGATATCCTTAACAGACTTAACAGTTCGTCTACCAAAACGTATACTCGTATTATGGCGTTAATTTTACAAAATTATGGTGCTTTAGATTTCTATACAAATAAAACTAATATTCCGTCTTTCAAATGCCCCAGATTTGGTTGGCCCAAAGCTCACTATGAAGGAAAGCCTATCTTATTGGGTTTCATCAGTATGATGTTAAACAGAATTTCAAAATTTTCTTTAATGAATGAAGTTAATTGGCTAAAAACACGCTTAAAAAAATAGGACAACATCAATTTGGCCCTTATCTCATTTATCATTCCCCACAAGGGGAGATTCGAAATGTTACTAGAAACAATAGAATCTGTGGGACAACAAACTTTTGATTTATCAAACATTGAAATAATTGTTGTGAGTCAAACTCCAAGTATCAGTGAAGTTATATTGCCAAATGTAGGCGCAGAGATTAAAACTTTTGTAAGACCAGAGCGCGAAACCATCTCTGCCCTTAGAAATTTTGGCGTCAAAAATTCTAAGGGCAGGTTTTTGGCGTTTCTCGATGCAGACATATACTTATCTAGTAACTGGGTTGAAAGCATGTTGTCGGAACTTTCGACAAACCAAAATAGAATCATTAACAGCGCAGTTCAAATTTGCAAAGAATCGTCCCCCCCCCTTGAGAAGATAAGAACTCACCTAAGTAACGTAGAAGTGGACAAAAATGTGAGTTTTTTGCCTGGAAGAAACCTCTTTTTGAGTAGAGAATCATTTTATGAAATAGGCGGGTTTCCAGAGCATTTAGTTACCTGTGAGGACTATTTTTTTACCGATAAAGCAGCCAAGATAGGACACCTATTTTACTCATCTTCTGCAAGTTACATTCATTTAGGGGAAGATAAGCAATTTGCTGCCATGTTTTCTAAGGAAGTATGGCGAGGTCAATCAAATTTGCAGTCATTAAAAGGTAGAAAAATTCCACTAAGGGAATGGCCAAGCATTATAGTTCCCCCCTTTATTCTAACATGTTTATTAGTGTCTCTATTGGCCGTGGTTTTGGGCTTTATGGGTGTGTTTGTTTTATCATTGTTTGTGGCATTAATGCCACTGTGTGCTTATACAATAAGGTTATGGCGCATAGCCAAACCAGATGTATCTTTTCTGAATATATTGTTATTTTATATTACTTACTTTCCTGCAAGGGCACTAGGTACTTTTTTAGGGCTTTTCAAAACAATAACTGTCAAATAAAGGTAGGAATAATTTAGTGAATAGAACAATTAACGTGTTGCAGTTTATTTGCCCTACTGGATTTTATGGTGCAGAGCGCTGGGTGCTTGCGTTAGCGAAACACTTGCATACTGATAAAGTCAGATGTGAATTAGCTGTCACCATGGAACCTATGCAGAAAGAGATCGAATTGGTAAAGGAATATCAAAAGTTAGGATTGCCTTGTCATCAAATATCAATGAAGAGTAAAGCTGACATAGCTGCTATCAGTGATTTGGTAGAGCTAATTCACAAAAATAAAATCGATATTATTCATACCCACGGTTACAAGTCGGACATTATTGGTGTTTTAGCTGCCAAAAAAGCAGGCATAAAATGTATTGTGACACCACATGGCTTTGAGAATGCAAAAGACTTCAAGCTACGTTTGTTTATATGGTTAGGTTGCCAAGCAATGAGATTTGCTGATCTTGTGGTGCCTTTGTCACAGCAACTTTTAGCGGACTGTAAAAGAATCGGCGTCAAGCAATCAAAGACGGTGTATATCCAAAATGGTGTAGATTTGTCAGAAGTTGAACAGACTTTAAGGCCCCAAAGAACAGCGCCAAACGAAAAACGCATTGGTTTTGTTGGGCAAATGATCAGTCGTAAAAACATTTTCGACTTACTAGATGTGTTCGACAACATCAATAAGAGACACCCCAACACTCGCTTAGTTTTACTGGGTGACGGAGACGCACGCAAAGAATTAGAAGCCTATGCGGCGACATTAAAAAGCAAACATAATATTGAATTTTTAGGGTTTAGAGACGACCGCCTAGAGCTGTTAAAATCATTCGACTTGTTTGCAATGACATCCACATTAGAAGGGATCCCAAGATGTTTAATGGAAGCAGCAGCAGCCAACATCCCAGTCGCGGCTTATGATATTCCTGGTATTGATCAGATCATTAAACATAATGAAACAGGACTTTTAGCGAAGCTTGGAGACAAAAAAACTTTAGAGCAGCATTGGGAAAGTATTTTGTTTACCCCTGATATTGCTCAGAAAGTGGCGCAAAATGCGAAAGACTATGTGTATAAACATTATTCAGCCAATCGTATGGCAGAAGAATATACGTCCCTATTTACAAGCAGTTTGGGCATAACCCATGAATAAGGCTAACCAAGCTAAAAAACCAATAACATTCGTATTATCTATAGATACTGAGGAAGAGTGGGATTGGTCTGGTCCATTTCCTCAAAGGCATGGAGATGTGCAAAATATTCTCCAAATTCCAGCCTTTCATACTATTGTATCGTCATTCAATATTCGGCCCACGTATTTCGTCGACTATGCGGTACTTGAAAAAGCCCACTCGGTTGAAAATATGCAACGGGTGATAGAGCAACAAAACTGTGAAATAGGTGCACATTTGCATTCATGGTGTAACCCTCCTTACTTTGGTGATGTCAGTGAAGCACAATCCCACGTAGTAAATTTACCTGTGCAGGAAGTGGAAGCCAAAGTTAAAGCCTTGGTATCAAAAATTGAGCAAACCCTTGATGTCACGCCTAAATCTTTCAGATCCGGTAGATGGGGTATAGATGGAAAAGTCATGAATCTACTCTTCCAAAATGGATTCAATGTAGACTCCAGTGTTTACCCGTACTACAGAAATGAATTTTTCAGTTGCATCGGTGCCCCGCCAACACCTTATTGGGCTGCATTAGACAAACCACTTGAGGAGGCAAACCAGCAAGACATGTTTGAAGTCCCTGTAACGGTTGGCTTTAGCAGAGTAAATTTTGATTTTTGGAATAATGTTCATCATTTATTTACTCACCCCAAACTCAGTTGGACGCGATTTAATGGATTTGCTTGGCATACGCGATTAATGAGAAAAATTTATTTATGTCCAGAATTGTCATCGGTTGAAGACATGATAAATCTTTGCGACATAGTCATTGATAAGGGCTACCCAGTGCTACACATGTTCATGCATAGTTCCAGTTTATTGGATAATAGTAATAATATTCTTGGTCAAAGCAATGCATTTAATCACGTATGCGGGTCAATAGAGCAAGTCGTCGGATACTTGGAAAAACACTATGAAGTAGAGTTTTGCACCATATCTGAAGCAGCGAATAAACTGAAATAATAAACATGCAAACAACCACTAATTATACTATTGCACCCGCTACTGACCATACGCCTGCCGATTGGGATCAATATGTAGAAAGTCATCCGCAAGCTTCACCCTATCACAGGTTTGCTTGGGTACAATCTGTAAGTGACGCTTACGAGCATGGCAATGTTAGCCTTATAGCTTATGAGTCAGAAAAAGTTGTTGGTGTTATGCCATGCATAAAGATGCAGCGACCTTTTTCTAACCCCCTTTACTGCGCATTACCTTTTTGTGATTTGGGATTTTGTTTAGCTGACAATGAGGCAATCAAGCAAGCTTTAATCTCTAAATCTCTTGAGTTATTGCACCGCGACGGCGGCGTTAATTTTGAGTATCGAGACTCATCTAGCTTATCTGATAGTGAAAATTTGGCTGGTAAAAAAGTGCGAATGCTCTTAGCTTTACCAGAAAACTCAGCAGCCCTGATGGCTGGATTCAAATCTAAATTACGCAGTCAAATTCGTAAAGCTGAAAAAAATGGACTGACTTATTTAATTGATAATAGTCAAAAGCAAGTTGATGACTTCTATCAAATATTTGCAATTAATATGCGCAAACTTGGCTCTCCTGTGCATAGCAAACAATGGTTTGAGTCTTTATTTAAACATTATGCTGATAACATCTTTTTATCTGTAGTGTATAGTGAAGATATTCCAGTCGGAGCAGGGATAGTAGTGCGAAATGGAAATAAAATATCCATTCCTTGGGCATCAACAGTAGCTGATTACAATCGGTTAGCACCCAACATGATGTTGTATTGGTCTCTGTTACAACACGTGTGTGATCTGGGGTGCACTGAATTCGATTTTGGTCGCTCAACCTATGATGAGGGAACATACAAGTTCAAACGTCAATGGGGAGCTGAGCCAGTTCCATTAGCATGGTCAAACTTGGCGCAAAGCAACACATTATATGACAGTGAACCAGACGATAATGTTAGTAAAATAAGGAGTTTGGTTGAAGTGACATGGTCAAAATTACCACTAGGCCTCACAACTATACTTGGCCCTAAAATTCGTAAACATATAAGTCTTTAATCATAAAAATAAATTATTGAATTTCTAATTAAGAACGGGGATTAACTTAATGTGTGGAGTTGCTGGTTTTACCCATTTTTCAGGGAATATGGGTGATAAAGACACGCTGAAAAAAATGGGCGATAGCATTTATCACCGTGGCCCTGATGCGGGAGGCGAATACATCAACGAGCATGTAGGCCTAGCTCACCGTAGGTTAGCGATTATAGACTTGTCAGATGCCGGTATCCAACCTATGAGCTCCCACGATGGCAAATATGTCATCGTATTCAATGGTGAAATCTATAATTTCCAG
>Ga0307488_10001345_pt1 | contig 20556 bp, 26 predicted proteins | sample SB02metaG_FD_202248 | JGI IMG/M metagenome (GOLD analysis project Ga0307488, IMG submission 202248) | Sea-ice brine microbial communities from Beaufort Sea near Barrow, Alaska, United States - SB 0.2 | ecosystem: Environmental > Aquatic > Marine > Coastal | place: USA: Alaska | collected... | reverse complement strand
GCTGCTGATAGATTTGATAATGCTAAGGCTGCAGCAAACAAGGCTTACACTCAAAAAGTAAAAACAATCAATGATACAATAACAGGCTTTGGCTCTCAAAGTAAGAAGACAGATCAAATTGAAATTGCAAATGGTGAGCTTAAAAAAGAATTAAGTAGTATTGAAAAGAAATACAATAATGAAGTAGAAGATATTGATACTAAATATAAAGACGAAATTTTAGAATTACAAAATGTAATTAAAGGTTATAGAAATCAAGTCACAGAAAAAACTGGTGATATTGATATAAAGATTGTTGAATTAGAATCTAAGATAGATACTGAACAAAAAATAATTGATGAAGTCGTTGGTGAAAAAGGAATCTATGAGAAAGAATATAGAAAGCTTGAAGCTGAAGTCGGACCAATTAAATATATTGCTGAACTTATCTATGGCGAAACTGATAGAGGTTTATTAGAAGATGCTGTAAGATGGGTTATTATTATATTAGTTATTGTATTTGATCCTCTAGCGGTTGCGTTATTAATAGCATGGAATGATATTATAAAACGTGAATATCCAAGAAGTCCATATCCAATTCCTAAAATAAGAAAACCTGAACCGGTAGAACCAGAAAAAAAAACTGAAGAACCCGAAGAAGAAGAGCATTGGTTAGAAGAAGAACCAAAGGTTGAGGTTAAAGAAGAAGTTGAAGTAGAAAAGGATTACGAAAAAAGCCATTACTATAATATGGGTGGACAAAAATTAAAAGCAAATCCTAAAACGCTAAAAGACTTTATGGAAGAAACACCTGATTTTTTCGCACAGTTAGCGGATGAAATGGGTGGAAGAGTAGAATATGATAGTGACGCTGCACAGATAGATGTTCCTGAAAATGTATTGGAACAATTACCTGATGGTACTTATAGAAAGAAAGAACCGAAGCGTACAAGAATTTAAGGTTTTAATATGAAAGAGTTTATGATATTGCTAAGTGAATTTGGATTGCCAGTGGCTGGTGCAGTCGTGATGGCAGTATTCATTTATATTATATTAAGATATATTCTAGATTCAGTGGTTGGTCAAGCCGCAACTCTCAAATCAATTATAACTCAATTAGATAATCGTGTTAAGAACATGAATAATGACATGATAAAACTCGATATACAAATAACTCATGTGTTAGGTTTAAAGCCTGATGAAGAACGTATATCAAGATCTAATGGTAAAGAAGATGCGAGAAGAGATTAATGAAAATGATAATTGAAATTTTAACTGTATACGGATTTCCAACTTTAGCTGCTATTGCAATGGGTTGGTTTATTTGGTTTGTCTATAATTTCACTACAAAAAATATCAAAAAGAAACTTGGTGAAACTAATGTAGTTCTTATTGCTTTGTTAGATAGAATCAGAATGCTTGATAATGATATTATAAGATTACGTTCTAAACTAGACACAATCATTCAGATGAAAGAGAATGAAAAGCCGTCTAAATCACACACTAGAACTAAAGATTCTAATAAATAATATATGATTACTGCACAACTTAAGATAGGTGTGCTGCGTACTTGGGTTGTTATGTTTCTTGCGGTGATAGTGGCAGCCCTACTCCCGACAAATCTCTCAGCTAGTGAACTGAACTTTGAGTTTGGCAACCCCGCATTCTCAAAGCAAGGCTACTCTTCACATGTATTATCTATCGAGCAATTACAATATTCACGAGATAAAGATAACGAGAAAGATAAAAAATCAGAAGCAGCATCAGCACAAAGAGAATTAGATAATACAACTATTGCTAAGTTTATTAAGAACGTAGAATCAAGAATTTATGCCAACCTTTCTAAACAATTGGTTGATAATATGTTTGGTACTAACTGTGTAAATACAGATGCCATTACATGTGCAACTTCAGGTACCGCAGAAGTAGAAGGTGCCACAATATATTGGGTGAGAGACGATACTACTGATACAATAACTTTAACCGTAACTGATGATACAAATAATACTACAACAATCACTGTTCCTATCGGAGACTTTCTTTTCTAATAGAAATGTATGCAGATGAAAACAATTGCACTTTTAACATTAATGTCATTGATGATAACTGGGTGTGTAAGCACTCCAGATAAGATAGATTATTATATTGATAAACCTGTTTTTGCACACAGTACTCCGACATCTGAATTACTAGAAACTTTACCATCTCTTGATGGTGATATTATTACTATTGCAGTATATAGTTTTTTAGATAAAACTGGTCAAAGAAAACCAAGTACAAAGTTTTCTCAATTATCAACAGCCATATCTCAAGGTGCAGATGTATGGGTTATACAAGCTTTAAAAGAAGCAGGTGATGGAACCTGGTTTAAAGTTGTTGAAAGAATGGGATTAGATAATGTAATAAAAGAAAGACAGCTTATACGTTCTACAAGAGAAGCGTATGATGGAGATCAAGCTGTAGGAAATTCTTTAAAGCCTCTAATATTTGCCGGTCTCTTATTAGAAGGTGGAGTCGTAGCCTACGATACTAATATCGATACAGGTGGAAGCGGCGCAAGATACTTTGGCATTGGTATATCTGAAGAATATCGGGTAGATCAAGTCACTGTTGCTATGAGAATCGTTGCTGTACAGACAGGCGAAGTTTTAATTACCGTATCAGGTACTAAAACAATTGCTAGTCATAAATCAGGAACGGATGTATTTAGATTTCTCGATATGGGAACTAAAGCATTAGAAATAGAGAGCGGAGTTGCTATGAACGAGCCAGTAAATTATGCCATTCGATCAGCTATCGAATATTGCGTTATAGAAGTAATTAAACAAGGAAAAGACCAAGGTCTTTGGAAATATAAGGAGATAAAATATGAAAAAGATGTTCATTAGCTTTTTAGTCATTTCGTTTCTTAGTTTAACAGGTACATTATTAGCGAATGATATTTATGTCACACAAAGTGGTAATACACTTGACTTAGATATTACGCAAGATGGCCAAAACAATACTGTTGGTAATTCTACCACATCATCATCGGTTGTAGGTGCTACATCTACTATTGATATTGATCAAGTAGGAGATAGCAATGTGTTAACTTTTGATGTTAACGGTGCTAGTTATACCGGTACTTTTAGTACTACGGGTAATTCCAACAATATTGATTTTAATTGTGATAGTACTGCAGGAAATAGTTCATGTGCTACAGTCACAAGTAATATAACATGGGTTGGTAGTTCCAATGATTTAGATATAGACATTGGAGAAACCTCAGCGGCTGGTGGCGGTGCAGTAAGTATAACAGGAGCAAGTGGTTCCGATTCAAATACTATTGCCGCAACTGTCGATGGCACAAGCGCTATCTTAACCTTGACTGTTAACGGAGATACGAATAACTGGTTGATAGATATTGATGGTAATGGAGACATTAACGGCCATACGTTAATTCACACCCATACCGGTGGTATTGCTGATGTAGATATAGTTCAGAGTGGTGTTAATGATGCCATTATAAACTTAACTACTGTAGGTGATAATCACGATATTGATATAAGTCAAACAGACTAATGCGTGTTATAATAAAGAGTATTGCTCTCATTGTGGCGGTGAGTATAGTGTTTTTGTATGGCAATAAAGTTTATGCTAATACCATAGGAGATGTCATATTACAAGAGGGCAATACTGTTATAGAACAAAGTGGAGAAGATAATATATCTATCGAAGGACTAGGTATATTTTCTTATGATGTCGTTAAGACGGGAAATGGTAAAACTGCTATCTCGTTTATTGACGACACTCGCGTTGATGTCACTGAACATTCAAAACTCATAATTGACGAGTTTGTATTTGATCCTGTAAACAATAAAGGATCACTCTCATTGAAAGCAACTTTAGGAACTGTACGTTATGCTTCTGGCCAGATAGCAAAGAACTATGCACAGAACGTAAGTATAACTACTCCAACTGCAACAATCGGAGTAAGAGGAACTGATTTTAGTATGACCGTCGATGAAATTGGCGGATCAACAATTATACTATTACCATCATGCAATACAAGTGGATATTGTTATGTAGGAGAAATTGAAGTTGAAACAGATGCTGGATTTGTAATAATGAATCAAGCATTCCAAGCAACTGTAGTCACAACAAGTGAAACAAAACCTATGAAGCCTGTCATCTTAGATCTAGATGAAACAATGATAGGTAATCTTTTAATAATTCAGAAACCACCAGAAATTAAAGAACAGCAAGAAAAAGCTGAGTATAATGAAGTAGCAAATGCTCTTGATATAGACTTCTTAGAATTTAATGATTTAGAAGTTGATGAGCTTGAACTTGAAAATGATACATGGGCTACTGGTCTAGATATAGATTTTTTAGAACAAAACTTCTTAGTAGATGTATTAGATCAAATTAATAAAGAACTTGCAAAAGCAATGAGATCAGCATTTGCAAAATCAGAACAAGATACTATTGGTAATATAAAACTTGGTAAGGATCCTGAAACTGGTATCTTTATATTAGATGAAGATCCTCAATGGGTGTATGGTAGAGAAGGACCATCCAATTATTTTGAATTAAGATTAGATAGAGAGTTTGGATATATTATTAGTTTTACTCAAGGCGATTTTGAAATATATGACTTTGAATTAGGAGGACAGGATAATGAGATCCGCATTTTTCAAAGCAATTAGTATTCTATTTTTTGTTCTATTAATGAATGATAGAGTCGAAGCTGGTTCATTGAACTATGAAGTATTTTACATCACAACTTATGCTCCTATGTTAGAATCACCTTGTTATAATAACTATGCATATCTTTCTACATGTAATAATACAAACTGGGCAGGTGCAGGTTCTTCACAGGGAACTGGTACTCTTAGCAGTTTAAATTATAACTGGAATAGTGGTCAAATAAATTTTGGAGGGAACACCAATTATGGCTCAGATGGAAGAATGGTTGTCATTACAGGATATTGGCAACATCCAGGAACTGCAGGTCAAACATCAACTGTATATTTTGCTGGTCGTAATGATGATGGTCTTATAGTAAATATTAATAATACTAAAGTAATTTCTGACTGGGCACAACAAGGTGCAACATATTGGAACTCCAGTGGTTCATTTGCAGGTGTGGGTGGTCAATGGTATCCAATAATGATTAACTGGTACGAATGGGGTGGTTCTGCTAACATGGATCTACATTATAGTTTATCTAATTTAAGCACAAACTCTACAAGTGGTTGGTTAGATATGAACAACAATCATTTTGCCTTGACATTAACTGTGCAGGCAGGTATAACTTCATCTCAACAAACTTCCGTGACTAATACAAAGAATACATCAAGCACCACAAATAACATATACATAACACAAAGTGGTAGCAATGTAGATCTTAGTATACTACAAGATGGTGATAATAATGTGGTGATAGGAACTGACTTAACATCTGCAGGTGTAATCAGTGGAGATAATAATGATGTAGATATAGCACAATATAGCAATAACAATATATTAGGAATTGATATAAGCGGTAATTCAAATGATGTTGATATTTGGCAAGACCTAAATCAACGAGCAATAATAGATATTAATGGAGCATCAAATACTTTAGCTTTAAAACAAGAAGATCTCAATGGTTCAGGTGCTCACTATACTAACATAGATCTTGATGGTAATAACAATATACTAAGCTTATGGCAAAAAGAAACTGGTGATAAGATCTTATTTATGGATATTGGCAATAGTAATAACGTGACTACATTACAACATGGAACTGGTGATCATTTTCTTGATATAAATCTTGGTGATAGTCATACTGTAAATGTAGAACAGGATGGTTCTGGAACTCATAATGCTTATATTAATTTGACAGGAAATTCTTCCTCACTTACATTAACACAAGATAGTTCAAGCAATATGAATTATCATTTAAATCAGAATTGTACTAATCCAAGTTGCTCAGCAACGGTGACACAGAACTAATGAAGAAAATATTTACACATTGGACATTTGCATTTGTCACGCTCTTTATCCTTACATATATAGGATTACAAGATCCTACAGTAAAAGAAATATTACGTCTAAAATCATTTGACTTTCTTATTCAATCACAAGAAAAATCAATGTCAAAAGATATTATTATTGTAGAAATTGACGAGGCTACAATAGAAAAATACGGTCAATACCCATTTAACAGAAGTGTATATGCAGATCTAATCTTAAAGTTAAGAGAGAATGAAGCTGGCGTAATTCTATTTCCAATATTATTTTCTGAAGAAGATAGACAAGGTGGTGATGAATACTTTGGAGATGTATTACAATATGGCACTGTTATTGCACAAGTAGGTACAACACAAATAAACAAGAATGCGGTACCAAGAGGTGTTGCAAAGATTGGAGATCCAATACCATTTTTATTTGAATGGCCTGGAATGTTAGGACCGATTCCTGAATTAAAATCAAATGGTGTAGGTGTAATTAATACTGTACCTGAAATTGATGGTGTTGTCAGAAGAATACCATTGCTTATGAGAATTGGTGAAGAAGTTTATCCGTCAATGGCAATTGAAATGATAAGAGTTGCAGTAGGTGATCCATCGTATCAAGTGAAAGCTGATGCTAATGGTATCACTGCTATGCGGGTACCCGGGTACGCGACCATACCCACGGACAGGCATGCACGGGTGTGGTTGAATTATAATAAGACCTTTGATTCTATCTCATTAGTAGACGACGACTTGCATTACGAACTAGTAAAAGGCAAAACAGTCATAGTTTCTTTAACCGCTGAAGGTCTTAATAACATTATAGCTACACCATTAGGTGAACAATATTCACATATAATAATAGCAAACAACATTCAAACAATTATTGATGGTGATAATATTATAAGAAATGATCTACAATTACTAGAACTTTTAATTGCATTCATGGCTTCTGCTTGTTTTATAGCATTAACAAGAATAGCACCTTACTGGATTATTGGTGTAGGTCTTATCGGTGCATATATAGTGAGTGTATATGGTACGTACTTTATGTTTCATCAAACAAAAGAGATGTATGATGTAAGTTGGTTTCTTATTATGATTACATTTGTAAGTTTACATGCAATCTTTAATAGATTCATATTAGAGTTTAATTTAAAACAACAAATAAGAAAACAATTTGAAAAGTATCTTGATCCAAGACAAGTTGCTATATTACAAAAGAATCCAGATAAGATTAAACTAGGTGGTGATAGAAAAGAAATGAGTTTCTTATTTATGGATATTGTAGGTTTTACACCGATATCAGAACATTACAAAAATCAAGATGATCCAGAAGGATTAGTTGAAGTCATTAATGATTATCTAAATAGAATGACTAAGATTGTTTTAAGAAATGGTGGTACTGTAGACAAATATATGGGTGATTGTATTATGGCATTTTGGAATGCACCACTTGATTGTGATAATCATGCGGATCTTGCGGTACAAACAGCAATTGAATGTGCTGAAGAAACAGAAATAATTAAAGAAGAATTTAAAGCAAAAGGTTTACCTGAAATTAATATTGGAAGTGGTGTAAATACTGGTACTTGTATTGTAGGTAATATGGGTAGTGAAATGAGATTAGATTATTCAGTGATTGGTGATTCAGTAAATCTTGCCGCTAGATTAGAAGCTGCAACTAGAAACTATAAAGATAAAGATGGTAATGTAGCTACATTATTATATTCACAACATACTAAGGATTTACTAACTAATGTAGAGTCTATCGAAGTGGATAAGATAAAAGTTAAAGGTAAAGAAGAATTAATTACTATCTACTCACCACTATCTACAAGTTCTGCTTCTAAACCTGGATAGTAGTTATCCCCGTAAATTTGTTTCTTTGCATAGTTGTAGGCAAATGCAGCGGTCTTTCTTTCCATATGTTCCCAATTAATATCTTTTTGTTTTGTGTGTTGTATCTTTTTAAAGTCTTCATCAATAGCTGTTAATTGCATGAGTCTAAATCCAGCAGGCTTAACAAATTCGTTAGAAGCATAATTGAATTCAACACATGCTTTATTTGCTGTAGATGAATTAAAGTTTCCTTGTTTCCAATATAATCCATTACCTGGAATAGGAAACTTATATCCCCATTTCTGAGCATCTCTATCAAACTTACTCATTTGTATTTCACCTGGTTTTTCATGTTGATTAATATACAGTGCTTGAAAAATCCAATACCCAGGTTGATGCTTCACTAACCAATCCCATGTCTCTTGTATATTTTCTTTGGTTTCTCCTGGTAATCCAATAATGAATCCTAATTCAAATGTGATTTCATCTTTCCAATCATTCATTAATTCTTCCATGAATTCTTTACCCATTCTACCATTCCAACCTTTACCAATTGCTTTCGAAGCTTCTGGATGAAATGATTCGATACCAAAGAATGGTGATACTAATCCTATCTCTCTTAATAAATCTTTCTGCGCTTTCCTTGCCCATATTAAATCCAATCTATGATAACCTACATACTTTAAATCAAATGGCAAGTCACTTGATATTTTTGCAAGTTGTTCCATCTTATCCATATCCTCATTAAATGTATCATCAGTAAAGATATATTTTGTTGTACCGAATGTTTCATAGTTATATAAGAACTCATCTTCAATTCTTTTGTAATCTCTTATATAAGTTCCTTTCTTTTTTCCAATCAGTGGATATGAACAGAATGAACATTCAAATTGACAGCCTCTACCCATCTCCATAAGTAAAGCTTCATTAGAACCTATAGATAAGTTATTACCAATGTATGCACGATTTGATTGTTTTATATCAAAATCTTTTCTTACACCAGCAAAATCACTTCTTTCATCGAGATATTTTAAAAAAGCATCCTCAGCAAAGCCATGAATCTTTTTCCAATTAAATTCCATATTACCATAATGTGATTGTGAACCTCCCATTACCCAATCTAATTTTGGATATTTTCTTTCTAATTCTGTTCTTGCATTAATTACCCAGAAAGGTTCTTCAGTTCTATTTGGAGCAGCCATCATATTAGTAAAGTTCTGATCGAATAGTTTTCTTTTTGTTGCTGGATCGTTTGAATGACCGACTTGATCACCTACTGATGTAGTATATGTATTTGTTTTTTGAGAACCTTTTGCTTTCTTCATCCTTACACTTGGATGCCAGAAAGATGTACTTACACCGATACCAATTGTTTCAGGACCAATGTGTTTCTCATTAATTTCTATAAAATCTTTGTGTTGTAGTAAATGACTGAAGTCAATTACTTTTACGTTGTACCCATGTTGAATACACCATGACGCAAGTTGATGTGGACCTAATGGTCTGATTGGAGCATAATCCTCCGCAAGACAGTTCCATATAACAAAATGCGCCATGTAGTATTTAACTACTCTTAAGAGTCAGCAGCTAAGGTCTTAAAGTAATCTTCAAGATCTTCATCATCATCTTTGGTAGTTGATTCTTTGCTTTCAAATACTTGTGCAAAGTCATTACCTTCAGTTGTTGATGTTTCAGCTGTTGGCACTTCGACGGTTTTTGTAGCTACTGCCGGAGCAGAAGTTTCCATAATCTCGCCAAGAGTCAAGGTGAGCTTTTCTTTAAGTTCGTCATAAGACTTAAACTTATCTTCAGCAACAAGATCATGAACATCATGCTGTGCATCAAATATAGCTTTCATCTTTTCATCAGACTCAGATAAAGCAGATGACTTTTCAAATGTAGAAGAGTCATAGTTCCAATAGCCACCAACCATTTTAATTTTGATTCTAAAGTTTGCACCTTCGAGTAAATCAAATGGATTAACTGGTTGATCATCATCAAACTCAGGTTGCATTGCAGACATAATTTTGTCAAAGATTTTTTGACCAAATTTGTATATCTTAACTTTACCTTCGTTTGTGGTATCATTAGGATCATTGAGAACAAGTGCATTCGCATAGTAAGCAGTTCTTCGTTTCTGCTTTCTTGCAATATCTTTATTCTCTTCAATACCTGAATTCCATAACTTAGAGTTATGTTCAGATACGGGATCTTGTTTACCGATGGTAGTAAGAGAGTTCTCTATATACCATTTACCAGTGGGACCCTGAAAACCATGATCATACATAGTCACCCAAGGTGTTTTGTTAGAATCTTTACCAGGTAAGAATCGAACTACAGCATAACCTGTACCATCTTTTCCCATACGTGGTTTCCAGATACGATCATCATCGTAGCTTTTCTTCTCAGTATTTTTCTGTAAAGATTGTTGAAGTTGCTCAAATTGATTTGAGCGGTTTTTTAGATAGTCATCAAAAGACATAATTTACCTCCGTTTCGTCGTTTCGATTTTTCGTAACAGATAAGTTTAACAAGATTCTAGCTTGATATAAAAGTATCTCTTGCAATACCTTCATAATATTTATACTCCAGTTTATTAATTATAAATGGTTTATACTTCTTGACTTTCTTGATATAATCAGGCCAGACAAAAGGTAATTTAACCATCGCTTCGTGCTTCTCCAAAAATGGATATATATTATCTAATAATACCACGGATTCAAGATTTATTTCGCTTTTCATCACTTTATCGTGAATTAATGGTATTGAATCTTTTGTAGCTTCTAACATTTTAGATGGACCAACTTCTTTTATATGTATCATATCATCTTTAAATAGTTGTGGCATTCTTCTTATCTTACTTTTCCATTCTTCGAAAGTGGACTTATTCATATTCTTTATCCAGCATTTTGGATTATCAATAAAGTGTGAGACTAGAAAGTCTTCTATATCTGATGGCTCTATTACTTTAGTTAGCTTTTCAAATGAGAACATATCATTTCTTTTTTGATATGCATCTGTTGAAGCCTTTACTTTACCACCAAACTTGTGATAATCATAGTTGCTTGTAAAGTGTCTTTGTAATGCAAGGTATTTTAAGTAAGCGAGATATCCGGTCTTTGTCATTTACTACCTATCACACAAGGCTATTGACCTTATACTTTAACATATTAAGGTCAGAAGCATCTTTCTCAATCTTTTCTTTTATATTCTTAGGCAACATTAACTTCATGCCTTCTACTTCTAATCCATATTTTTCACAGACATATACTACAGCATCAATATAATTAACATCACCAGATGCTACAACTTCTTCTATTTCTTTTGGCAGGTTTTTAACTTTAGCTTGAAAATCACTATCTGTAATTTGTGCTTTCCTTGCAGATAACTTGGGTAAGGTATCGTTGTCTTCTAATCCTATTTGCATTATGTTATTTCTGGGTTATCTTGTACGTCATAATCTTTTGATAAGACGGACTTAATTAAATTTGCTAGAACAACATCCATGTCATTCAAATTTCTTGATCTGTAGTAATCTTCTACTAATTGTAGTATTCTGATTTGTTCTTTATGTGGTACTGATGCATTTTTCTTGAAATTAATAATGTCAGTCATTACTTTCTGTACATCAGAGGGTCCTATAAAACTATCCATATTCACTCTCCTGTTGTTTTGATTTATATAAGGCAATTCTCGTCTTAAGTCTTTCAGTCCAATACTTGTTTTCTCTGGCAGTTTTGGTAAACTCTTGGATCCTACCATCTTGAGTGCAGATAATGATTTTAGTACTTTTTGGTAATATGTTTGTATGTTCATAAAATGCATTGAAGTAAAAAGCTGCTTGTATAAAATAATCTTGTATCCATTCTTCATTCTTTGGTTTCTTAGAAGTCTTAAAATCAATAACGGATATTTCACCATCCATTTCAGCAATACAATCTACAGTACCAGCAACTCCTAAGCGAGTACTGTATACCGCTTGTTCTAGACACTTAACAGTAGATATCCTGTCAAGGGTAGGACGTATGGCTCTAAATAATATAGATTTATCAAACTTTTCATTGAGTAAATATCTTTCACATTCTTTATGAAAGCGAGTACCGTGTGTTGTTGCTTGTTTGCTAACTCTGTTTGCTTCTTTTTCACCAACTCTTTTCTTCCATTCAAATAGTTTTGTCTTATCAGCGGTTTGTCCAAGCACCGTTGTTATAGATGGATATTTATTTCCATCCGGAGTATTGTAGTATCTTCTGTCAGGTTCCGTAACTTGTTCAAGCTTAGGAACTTTAATAAAATCATGTTGAAACTTCATCTAATATCTTTTTAACATCTTTTTCATCTAGTACCGCCGATTCTAAATTAAACATATAATCTAATAATACTAATTCTACCAAGGATTTTAATCCTCTTGCACCTACACCTCGTTCTAAGGCTTTTTCAGCAATGAGTTCTAATCCTTTCTTTGAAATCTTTAATTCAATATCAGAGTATGCAAATAGTCTTGAATATTGATCAATCAAATTATTCTTTACTTTAGATAATATAGCAATAAGATTTTCTTTAGTAAGTTCTTGTAATGGTGCAATAACTGGTATACGACCTAGAATCTCAGGAATAAATCCATACTCTTCTAAATCTTGTGGTTGTATATGATTGATTATATTAGTCAATGATTCTTTCTCTTTAAATTGTGCACCAAATCCAATACCAGTTTTTCCTGTACTTAATCTATCTTGAATAACTTCATCTAAACCAGTAAATGCACCACCAACAATGAATAATATATTAGATGTATCTACAACAAATCTTACTTTAGATAATCCTTGCATTCTTTCCATTTCAATTTCAGTACCTTCAATAAGTTTTAATAAAGCTTGTTGTACTGCTTCACCACCAACATCTTTTCTATTTCTTCCAGCACCACCATCATTCTTACTACAAATCTTATCAAACTCATCAATGAATACTATTCCTGTAGCTGCAGCATCAAAGTTTCCTCTAGCATTTTGAAATAATCCATCAACTACTGATTCAACATCTTTACCAACATAACCTGAAGCTGTCATGTTATTAGCATCAGCAATGTAATAAGGAACCTTCATCATTTCAGCAAGCTTCTTTACAAGATAAGTTTTACCAGAACCTGTAGGACCTAATAGCATGAGATTTGTTTTATCAATTCTATTAGTATCATCAAAACCTTCTTCTTTAAAGATCATTAATCTTTTATAATGGTTATGTGCACCAGTAGAGAGAACCTTCTTTGCTCTATCTTGACTTATAACATAAGTATCAAGATATTCGTAAATCTCTTTAGGTGATGGTAATGTAAAATCTAATTGTGCCTTGACAGTATATAGACTTAGTTTTTCTCTAGCCTTTGATATATTATTAAGTAAGAATTCTTTATCTAATTGACCTATGCTCATAGAATAATTATACTCGCTGCATCATTCTTTTTCACGTTTAAATGATGTGGTCTAAACCTTTTGAGAGTGGATGAAGCTTCTTAGCTTCTCTCATTTTGTCTTTGAATCCCTCAGGTAATTTACCTTTTTGAACTGATGTCTGAGATATAATTTTAGGGGCACCTATTATAAAGATATAGTTTGGGTTATCTTTAAGCCATTGTTCTTTCTCAGCCCATGGCATATTAACTTCTTTTTGATTCTTTGTTTTCTTGTGTTCTATTGTGTATATTGGCATATTAACTCTTTAGTTTTTCCTTTTCATTTAGTCTCGCTATGAGCTCTGAGTAAAATTTCTTAAACTGTCTATCACTCTTTACCAGAGTAGGTTTAACTTCCGCTGCATGGTTTATAATATCCCAGGCTCTTTTTGCTGCAGTTTCTGCTTCTTTAGAATGTGTCATAGTTGCTCCTTGTTAAGTATATTATACCAAAATAAGGTATAAATATATCATGCCATCTAATACTATTTATCAAAGATATGCAGAACGAGCCGAGAAGGCAGGTGTGAAGAGAAACACAAGAGGTGCAATTGACTGGTTTCGAAAGACTATAAGAAAAGATAGAGTTGTGGACTTAGATAAAGCAACTGAAGGTTTAAAACAAAAAGGTATTAAACCTGGTAATCTTTATATTTATGGATATAATCCTAAGTATGCTAAAGAGTTGAAGTATTATGATAGCTTTCCTTGTTGTCTTGTATTAGAGACTACAAAGGATGGATGGTATGGTCTGAATTTACATTATCTGCCACCTGCTATGAGAGCAAGATTATTGGCAGAGAATAATGTAAAGTCAGGAAATGGTCTGAAAATAGGTAAAGCCATGGGAAGAAGTAGATTTGGTAAGCATGCATTGCATAGATATATTGCCAATCAATTAACTTCAAGACCAAAATTTGTTCCAATAAAAGATTGGGAAATAGCAATACAATTACCATTTGAAGGATTTAATAAGATTAGTAATACACAAATATGGAGAAAAGCGAATGGCTAAATTAGCAAGAAGTTATCAGGCACATGAAAAAACAATAAAAAAGACATCACAAGGGATAGGTGGTCGTGGAAGAAAAGTAAAAATTGGTATGTCAATGATGAATAAACATAAACGTCGATCATACAAAGCTTATAGAGGACAAGGTAGATAAATGGCATTACAAGAGTTTAGAGCAAACCTTTCAAAAGGTGGATTAGCAAGAGCCAGTAAATGGATGGTTCGTGTATTTCCTCCTAGAGGAGTCACTGCTTCTGGTAATGCTCTTGGTAGATTGCTTGGTGGTGGATTAGAAATTAACCTACCAATATTTGATGCATTAGACAATGCAGTTGGAGTATTAAATGATATTGATGTAAGTCTTGGTGGATTGAATATAAACTACAATCCAAATATTCCTACATTAGGTTATGCTTTATCAGGAGAGAATGAAGCATTAAGAACAATTAATTTATTCACAGCAGATGTAGAATTACCTGGTAGAGATGTGAATGAAATAGAAAGAAGAACAGAAGGTGAAGTAAGATCTGTAGGATACTTACATACACATCAAAGTCTTAATATAGGTTATTACTGTTCTGAATCTCTAGCAGAAAAAGATTTCTTTGAAACTTGGCAAGAAGTTGTTTATAACAAAGATAAGGTTGCGAGTGGTTATTACGATGACTACACAAGCCGTATCGAAGTGATTAAATATAATGCAAGCTTCAAGAAAGAAGTTGCCAGATATCAATTCAATGAATGTTATCCAACAAACATTGGTGCACTTACATTGGAAAATACTGGTGATGCAATTATGAAACTGCAATTGCAGTTTAAATTTAGAAACTATGATAGGATAAAATAATGAGCGAATTAAGTCGTATTAAAATATCGACTCCTGAGTATGATGAAATTTTACCTTCTACAAAAGAAGCGATTAAGATCAGACCATTCAGAGTAGCCGATGAGAAAACTCTTCTGATAGCATCAGAGAGTAAGGATACAAAACAGATGGCTAATGCCATGAAGAAGATTGTTGATAACTGTGTTTTAAATGACATAGATGTAAACAAACTCGCTACACATGATTTTGAATACCTTTTCATTAAAATTAGAGCTAAGTCAGTTGGCGAAGTATCTAAACTAAAATTAGCATGTCAACATTGTCAGACAGATAATACTGTAGACTTTGATCTTGAAACTGTTAAGATTAGAGAAGAAGAAGGTTTTTCAAATATTTTAAAAATCAACGATACCCTAGCATTTCAAATGAAGAATATTGGTTTAGACGATGTACTTAACATTGGTCCAGATTCAAAGACTTCTGAGATGTTTAGTTTGATTGGTGATGCTGTAGATGTTATTGTACATGAAGATGAGACCTTTACAGTTGGTAAAGCAGAAAAGAAAGATTGTATGGATATTATTGAGAGTCTACCATCAAAAGACTTTGTAAAATTCATTGATTATTTTGGATCATTACCACATGTATATGGTGATGTTGAGTTTACATGTTCAAGTTGTGCTAAGGAAAATAAACAGGAATTAAGAGGCATTCAAAATTTTTTTTAATAGCCCTTTCCCACATTGACTTAACACATTACTATAAATTACTCTTTGCTATGAAACAACATCATAGATGGAGTATAGATGAAATGGAGATGATGATACCTTGGGAAAGGGAAATATATGCTGGATTATTACAGCGATTTCTCGAAGATGAACGCGACAAACAAAAAGCAGATGCTGCAAAAATGAGAAGGAAATAATTTTGAAGAATGAGTTCAAACATAATATACTTAAAGTCATGGGGATTTTCCAAATCGCTCTGCCTGTCTGTGCTATTACATGGTTTATTCTATTTGGGTTGGACCCTGTTTTACTAATTGCTGGAATAGCTTTAGGTTATATTTTTTTCATACTCACTATGTCTGGGTACCACCGGATTCTGGCTCATAAAATTGTACAAACACCCACATGGTTTAAAGCACTATATAGCTTTGTCGGTTCTCTAGCTTTCTCATCACCACCAGTATCATGGGCCTCTACTCATATACTGCACCACATGTTCTCAGACACTGATAAGGATCCACATTCACCTAAGTATTTAGGACCTATCAAAAGTTCCTTATTCTATTTTCAAACACCATTCGGTGAGATTATGAAGAAGCTCAATCTTAGAGAAAAGAAAAAGTTTCTCATGGCAATTAAACATCTTATCAAAGACCCAACACTTATATTCTTTGAAAAGAACTATCTTGTATTAACCTTTATGTATTGCATAGCTCTAGCAATCATTCATCCATCATTAGTCATATACTTCTATTGTATACCTGTAATGTACAGTCATTTAGGTGCATTGTTAGTGGTCACTAATCATGATGGTGTATTTGGTGGAGTAAACAATAGCGATAGACATAGAGCATTCAATAAATTTTTATTATGGCCAATAGTATATGGTGAACACAATCATGCTGATCATCATGATCACCCTGGACGCGCGGATGGATTAAATAATCTATTAAGGAAAGTGTTCAGGAAACAATTAAATGGCTGAAAGAAAAGATACTACTCAACAAGAAATTTTAAGATCTAGCTTAGAACAGAAAAAAGAAATAATTAAGCAAGGCATCCGTGAGAAAAATATGGGAGCTACGCTTGACGCCATGCTAGGTACACTCAATGAACTCGCAAAGAACAATCCTAAGGTTGCAGCATCTTTAGAAAAAATAGGTGTCCTGCAAATGGATGAAAAAGAAAAATTCAAATCTGGTAAGAAAGCTGGAGAGGTAAGACCTAATCAAGAAGATAATTTTAGTATTTCTGAAGGTGCAGAAAAAGTTGATGCAGAAGAAATCGGTAAAGTTATTGGACGAATTCAAGCTGAAGCTCAAGAAGGTGGTGATGATGAGACTTTAAAAGCAATTGAAAAACTTGCAAAACCTCTAAAGAATATTGATAAGAATACAGATGAAGATCAAAAGAAATTCTTAATGAAATTATTTGGAACACCAGGAGATAGAAGACAAGCAAAACAACAAGCGCTTGATGCTATGAAACAATTACCACTAAAACTTGGTGGTGTTATTGGTGAAAAAATTAAAGGTGCATTTTCTGCTATTAAAGATGGTGTAGGAACTTTCTTTGATATTATAAAAACAGGTCTGTTGCTGATTGGTGGACTTGCAGCACTAGAACAATTTGCAGTTGGTTGGACCAAAGCAACTGATTGGTTTGGAGCAAATGCAACTTTTGGTGATAAGTTAGCATCAGCACTAGCACAAATTGTTGGTATGTTTACAGGAATGACTGAAGGTGATACTGTAGAAACAGCAGAAAACCTGGCATATTACTTTGGTCTGGTTGGAGATGCATTAAGTAGAATATTATCAGCATTTTCTAATATCTTTGGTATAGCACAAGGTCAAGAAGAAAAAGCTAGAGGATTAATTGGATCTATTCTAGATGTTGGTATTGTAATTGGTACACTTACTATGATGTTTAAAACAACAAGAACATTAATGTTAACCTCATTACTTGCTGGATTAAAAACTTTACTCGTAACAATTGGTACTACAGTAATTACCTTTCTCGCTCCAATACTTGCAACTGCTGCCGCAGCATTAGCACCATTTTTAGCTATGATAGCTCCATTCGTAATTCCAATCGCCATACTAATTGCTGGTATCGCAATGGCATTTAATAAACTTAGAGGAGAACTGGGTGAAGGTGCTTCAATAATGGATACTATGAAAGTAGCTGTAGCTTATATGATAGATTTCTTATCAATGCTGGTCAATGTGTTTACATTCATTCCAAGAAAAGTAATCGGACTCTTAGGTCCGAGAGTTGCTAAATTTTTATTTGGTGATGATGTTGATGTAAGTGCTATTGAAAAATTATCTGCGGGTTTAAGAACTGATAGAGGTGCAACAGCTAAAGCAGCAATGCAAGCAGAGATAGCGGCAAGACCAAAAGAAGTTCCTCTTCCTGAGCAGAATAATGTTCCAGGTGTTGATGTTGTAAATCCTGTTAATGTTGATGCATCACTTGCAGATATAAATGCTCAGATTTCTGGAATGAATTCAAATCCTGAAAACATTAATATTGCTGCACCAGTCACAACTACTACTAATGTTGCTAACAATGTGACTAATGTCACACTAAAAACTAGACCTGGTTATACTCATGATTTTGGTGTTGCTTATAGCTACTAAGATCTTCTTTTAGGTTTAGTATATTTTCTTACTATTTTATTTCCAGCAGATTTAGACAATCTTTTTTCAGCAAGTAATAGACTCTTATCTACTTCCCAAGATAATATACCCATTTTTTGTAATTCTACTTCAGTCCAAATTTCAAATTTCAAACCATTCTTCATACAAGCATTGTTGGCGTTCTTCCATTTCTCAGAATTAATTGCCCATCTTGCAGTATCTTCAATCCATCTTTTAGACTTTCTTGTTGGAGATTCTGGTGGTACAGTTTCTTTCTTTGGCTTTACTTCTATTACTTTTGTAGTACCATCTCTGAATTTTATATAGAAATCTGGATAATATCTGGCTCTCTTGCCAGTCACGGGGTGTTGATATGGTATAGCAATCTCTTCACTTGCCCATTCCATTACATCAATGTTCTCATCACACCACTTCATGACGTTTCTTTCCCATAAAGATCTGTATAAAATCTTCTTAGGATCACCTGCATATTTTTGTGGATTATCTAGTGATGTAAATTTTCCTCTGTATGTTGCCATAATAAATATCTATATTAGTAATTAATAGGATATTTATTTAAAAATGCCAGAGAATTTTGTAAGCTTAAGATACCCAGAGGATCTCGGTACATCATCATCACCTAACTACGTGACATTTTCACCAGTAGAAATTGATTATGGTAAGGGAACAAATTATGGGAACCCAGTAGATCGTGGAAGTGGTGGTTTATTCGGTGGTGGATCAGGTGGTGGTCTTGACATAAATCTTGGTGGTGGTAATCCATTTAAACAAATTGCAAATCAAATTGGTGGTACATTAACAAGCCTAGCTGATGCAGCCTTAGATTCAATTGATGCTATTGGTAGTATTTTTGAAGCAGGTTCTTTATCAGCTAAAGCAAGTGCATTTGGTAAAATTGTAAATGGTAAAATTCGTATTGGAGATTTTATACTTTCATCTGGAATTAAAACAACTGCTCCACAATTAAACACTAAAGGTTCTATATCATTATATTTACCACAGTCACTCACATCAAATACTGCAGCTAACTATGAGAACAAAGAATTAGGTGCTGTAGGTGGAGCTGCACTTGAAGATGTTTCTAATATTGATAATTTATCCTCTTCAACTACAGGTGTTCTGCAGGCATTGGTAGGAGATACTATAAAAAGAACTGGACAACTTGGAGATATATTAGCAATTAAAGAAGGTGCTATTGTAAATCCATATTCATATCAATTATTTGGTGGTATGTCACATAGACAATTTTCATATCAATTTGATTTTATACCAAAGAATGCTAAAGAAGCAAGAGAAGTATCTAATATATGTGATATGTTTTTATTCTATATGCTTCCATCTAAAGGTTTGAAGGAAGATTTCAAAAGTTATAGTCAAGCTGAAACTGCTCTTCCCAAAGAACCAGGTTTTGGTAGACATTTCTTGAAGATGCCATCAATGTGGGAAATCAATTACTTTAGAAATGGTAATGAATTATCTCATGTACAAAAACCAAATAAATGTTTTATGGATTCATGTAATATTACTTATGGTGGAGATTCTGGTAATTTTTTACATTCTGATGGTTCACCAGTAAAAACTACAATTGAAATGTCATTCACAGAAGTTGAACCAATGGTAAGAGGTAGCAGGTAATGTCTTATTTTAAAAACTTCCAAAGAATAGTATACCAATTTCCTGATGATGTTAAGAGAGTAATTACAGACTTATCAATAAGACCAAAATTTAGAGATAATATTCTAGAGAATGTAAACAATTTTGAATTTTATAATGTAAGAGATGGTGATACACCAGAGATCATTGCTCATGAACAATATGGTGATGTTGAATTACATTGGGCTATATTAATTGCAAACAATGTTATGAGTATCTATAACGATTGGGTAAAAGATCAGAATCAATTTCAAGAGTTTCTTTTTCAAAAATATAAAACACAGAGTGATAGCGATGGAGTTGCAGTGACTTTATCTAAGGTTGGAGTCACAGAGTACATACAATTTGTAGGTACTTCTTCAAATGACTTTTCAAGTTATGTCACAGGCACTAGTGTAAAAATAAGACCACATCATTTTG
>Ga0307488_10001344_pt1 | contig 20557 bp, 19 predicted proteins | sample SB02metaG_FD_202248 | JGI IMG/M metagenome (GOLD analysis project Ga0307488, IMG submission 202248) | Sea-ice brine microbial communities from Beaufort Sea near Barrow, Alaska, United States - SB 0.2 | ecosystem: Environmental > Aquatic > Marine > Coastal | place: USA: Alaska | collected... | reverse complement strand
TGCTGTAATGTCTTTTATGTGAGCGTTAAGAGGTAAGTATTCTTTTTCTAATTTTCTTTTTAAACCAAATAGTTTAATTAAGACCTCCTCAATAGTAAAATCTTGAACTTCCTCTGTCTTTGGTAAATCTTCATCAGTATAACTATTTGGTGTAATTTTATTAATCCTATAAATAAGACTAAACATACTAGTCTTTCTAAAATTCTTATTTGGTAAAGTTATACTTTTGTCATCAAATTGTACAAGTGGCGAAAACATATCTATAGCATTACTCTGTATATACTTTCCAAACTGTGGGGAATTTGCATTTACATTTTTCCAAAATTCTTTAACTTTTAAATTATCATATCCAAAAAACTTAATAGCATTTATTAAACCTTTATAAGAACCAATAAAAGGGTATATGTTACTACCCTCCATCATTATTTCTTTACGCTTAAGATTTATTTCTACATAATCAGGTAATGCTTCCTTTAGATTAGTATCTCTAAAAATTGTACTATCAGCAGCAATAACATTATAACCCATATTCTGAGTCATGACTCTAAGTCTTTCATCTTCTTCAATACTCTCCGCCCATACTGTAAATTCTGCAACAATTGTATTTGTGCACTTATCTGTAATCTGTAAAGTTTTCTTGTATGTGTTTTCATCACTTGAAGAAAACGCTATATTAATTTGTAATGCGATAGATCTTATATCCACACTCTTAGCTATAATATAACCATCTAGGCCTACTGTTTGGCTATCATCATAGTCTAACGGGATTGTAAGTTTATCAACTCTTACTAAAGGTGGACCATCAGGTTCTTGAACTAATGCTGATTGAGTACCAGTATTAAAATCCTCGTCAAATTGAAAAATAAATATTTCTTTAGGAGTAACTGTCTTCCATTCAGCTTCCCAACCACAACCACCAGATCCGGTAGGATCTCCAGTAGCACCATCAGTATAATCATGAGGATACCCAAACTTAAAAGTTGGATTAGTGTAGACTATAGTGTTTGTAGAATCAATCATTTTTTGTAAAATAAATAATTGTCCTACTTCAAATAAGTCAATAGAAACTTGAGGCAGAAAAATGTCACCAGTCCACATATCAGTAGAACTGTCATAATTCATATTATAATTATCACCTTCTTTATCAAAGAAGTATAAGTGTTGCCAGCGATTCACAGTCTTATTAATTTATTTTTTGATACCACTTAGGTACTGCAAAGTTATAAAAAATCCTTATGTATTTAACTTTATTTATATAGAACACCATGATCGGTGTTAAATATTCTTCCAAGAACTTGCGAATATGTTTATTCTTAAACATATATTTTGACATTGTGATATTTAATAAATTTTTAGAATAATCATAACCTGTATTTTTTAATACCCAACCCTCTTCGTATGTAGCCCTATATAAACTAGGGAAACCTGTTCTCTTATCTTTAACTGTAGCCATATTAATTACCTTTTAATGTTTTCAGTGTTGGAGAACTTTGTAATCTTCCAGTATTTAAACCCGCGGCATTTGCACCTGTTGCAATAGTTGTACCTCTATTTCGTTGAGTCTTATTGTATTTCTCTTGCTGTATTTTATTATAAAGATTATTTTCAATAGCTTCTTTATAGAATACATTAAGTGAACTAATTTTATTAGCTTCTGGTATCGGTTCATAGTATGTACCGTTTCTATCTTCCCAACCACCTCTAATAATTGCTAAATCATTATTTTCTATTACAACATCCCCAAAACTATCTAACCCTAATTGTGGATCTTCATCTTTCTTTAGAACTATTTTTTTATTTTCTATTAATACACGCTGGTCTGTGACAGGATCAGTCCCATAAACAGGAACAAAATAAAAACCATCTTTAATTGCTTTTTCATTGCGCTCTGATATGAAGAATACATTTACTGAATCAATACCATCTACATTTTCTATAATAGAAATAATATCTGATCTTGGAATTCTATCTCTTCTATTTACATTTAAAAAATATTCATTTAAGTTCTTTCTTATTTCAATTCTTATTCCATCTTTATCATAATCTTCAAAATATCTAATAACAACATTTAACGCATACTTGCGTATAATTGGATCTACGATCCTAGTTTCAGCAGTAACAACCTGCCTTCCGCTTTTATTTAATATTTCATAAGTCATTTCCTTTTCAGCAGTAGTCATAGTGAATTCAACTTCAGGTACACTGAAATAATCTAAATCACTAGTAAGTTTCTTTTCTACATCAGGAATTAAAAATAAGTAAATTATATTGTCATCATCTAAGTATTCATCATTTTTTGTATTATAAGCATCTATGAAAGACCAAAAGTCATACTTACTTAAATAGTAAATATAATTATTAGGATTTGCTAATACAAATGAATTACTTTGATATGGTGCAATTAACCTAGTAAATTGTGGATCTTCAGTATCAGAACCAAACATAGGGTTCCTTGTTATATTAAGTGATAGTATTTCATTTAAGTCTATTGCTTCTCCTGATGGGTTTGTACCTGAATCCGAAAATTTTATATCTAATTGTTTACCACCAATATTACCAGTATTACCCCTAGTCTTTATATATGTAACTCTAATACGTGAACCTAGTGCAGGTGGCATACCAAATTGATTATTACCAAAGAATACCGAAAGCCCGCCATTTACACTAGATTTAATCATTGCAGTTTTTTCACCGTTATTCATATCATACAATGAATCTACTCGTTTCCATAATTGACCGTCTACAAAAACATCAACCAAATATTGATCAGTAGGATCTTTTGTAGTTAAATTATAACTTTGTAATGCAAGCCCACTACCCGTGAAACTCTGCTCATCTTTTTCTCCTTGTATTATTTCAACATTAACAAATGTTTTTGTATTTTTATCTAATCGTATAAAGTCACTATTAAAGTTTAGAAAATATGTTAAACCATTTTGGCTAATTTCTAAACTAGCACCATTCATGATCTGTACATAATCACCGTTAATAAGACTAGCTGCACTTGTGTTAAGTCGCAATCCAATAATACCTCTTGCAGAAATACCTCTTGTTGGATCATGCCCTGTTAATCTAGACAACCCATATATAGATTCAATGTTTCTGGCTCTCGAAATATTTAATTCAGTAAGAGCTGCTTCAATGTAAAAGAAAATCATTTCACCTAAATTTGACACTACAGTTAATACTTGTCCAAATGGTGATGCAGGGGTAAATACTTCACGCGCTTGGTCATAAGTTCGTGCAAGATATTCAAATGAATCTTCAAATAACTCTGTTGCTTTTATTCTTGTTTTACTAAAAAATGACATTCAATTTATTTTTTTAAAAAAGTGCACCTAATACTCTTCGCTCGTTAACATAAATATCTACCAATGCACCATTTCTTTCTAGAGTTGAAAAAAATTGTACTTTTGTGCTTACTGCAAAGCCAGCAGCAATAGGTAAACAGTATGCTGCTATTTGTGCATTAATAGTATTCTGTATTGTACTTTCATTTAATACTATAGAAAAAATTAATTCGTCCAAATTACAACCCATTCCTGGAGATCCTAATACATCACCCTTTCTAGTGAAAAGAACATTTTCTATTTTTAGAACTAGTTGAGATAAAGTATCACTTACTTCTAATGTAGTAGCACTATAGTTAGCCGTTGTTTCATCCCGACTATACATATCTCTTATCATTTTATAACACTAATTTTTTATTATATATTCTCTTTTTATTTAATAGCTTTCAGATTATAATTATCCAGTGAAAAAGTAATCTACGCCTTCATCATTCTTAATCTCTTCAACAACTCTATCTACTTCCTCTCTACCCTCTGATGAAATCAAATCATAATTAATAGTAATATTACCTGGAAGATTAAATGAAAAAGTTCCTAAAATTCTAGCTAATTGAATTTTAGCTTGCCCTATACAGTATCTTATAAAAGCCTCATCATTAAATAACGCACAATCAGGAATAGTTGAAAATATTTCAAATATAACAGCTTGCTTAGGTAATTCACCTTGGAATCTAAATTTCTTCGTTAACCTATTATAAGTATATGATATTTGTGGTAATAGTACTTGCCTAGCATTATCCATAAATAATGAATTTACTACATAGTACATTAAATTTTCACTACCTATACCTGCTCCATAAACATCGTTATAGATAAACTTATCAATTGAAAAATCTACATCACCTGCATTAAAGCTAGTACTACCAAAACCACCATCCTCACCAGAAAAACCACCTATTTCAAATACAGCATTTACTGAAAAAACTCTAGACGGCATTTGTACTATACCCCTAGGGTTAGAGATTTGATTCTTATTTGTTATAGTTTCATTTGTTTGGCCAGTACCATGAGGTACGCCTTGGTTAAATGAAGATTTAGATAATGCACCAGCAGGTAATGCAATATACATTTGTTCTACACTGTCTTCATATATTTTATAAAAATAACCTTTTGCTCTTTGTATAATATGAGCAAGTTCTTTTTTAGGAACTGTAAAGGGTATTTGACATGCAATTGTTAGATCATCATTAATTTCTTTAATCAATGCATCTAGACATGCAGCTTCTGCAGGATCATTACAATAAGTATTTGTATTTGCCATGTTAATTTATATTTTTTCTATTTCTATAATTTCAGTACCTTCAAATTTTGCAAGATCTGTGGCTCTACCCTTTCTAAATATACCACCTTCCATATCACCACTAAATACTCCTCTAACACCAAAGACGTATGAATCCTTAACTGCTACATTTTTACTTACGTAAGAATCTTCTATTTTAGAATCAACAACATCTGTTGCTCCAAATAGATTACATTCCATCATTGCTGAGTTAATCAATTCAGTACTGAAGATATCACAACCTATAATATTACCTTGAATTTTAGAATCAACAATATCAATTCCTTTTATCTCAAAGCATTTCATTAGTTCAGCATTCTTAAGTTGCATTTTACCAGTATCAGAATCATAGTTAATCAAACCTTCTTTAAGTCCTGCCTTAGTTAATAATTCAAATATCTTCTCTCTCATCTTAGGATAATAAGTTTCAACAATTTGATCGTATGTTTTTAAATCAACCATTAATTTAACTTTTGGGAAATTTCTTCTAAATGTTCGATAAGCTTTGTAAGATTCTACAATACCTTTATGTTTTTCTAATATAACATCTAACCTTTTAAGGTCTTCTGCATTATAAACTGGATCAACTAAACTTTCATATAAAGACAAAACAAAATGCTCTGTCATATTCATTATAGTATTATATTTCTTTTCATAATCTTTACCACCTAAATATCTAAACTCAATATAATTCTTAGGTATCTTAGAAAAGTTTACACCATAATATTTTTCTGATACAAACATATAGTTCTTCCATGAAATTCTTTCAGGAGACGGTTGTGTCATACCACTTAATGGTACAATAAATTTTATAGATTTAGCGTAAACAGAATCTTTCCTATTAGGAAATGCTTCATAGACTGCATTTTCATTAAAGTTAAGAACGAACTTACCAATATCTAAAGATGATATATTCGTTGGGGTTCCTAGTTTCTTTCCATCAAAAGCAACGTTAATATGAATACTACACCTATCATTAGTAGATCCATTTTCTCTAATCCATTTTAAGGTTTTGGCAATAATTAATTTTGACTCAACAAAGGGCATTGGGCCAGTTACTAATTCAATCATACCAGATCCACCAGAATTATCTGGTTCTAATTTGAAGATTTCATCACTTGGTATAAATTCACTATGTGCCTTTTCTTCAACTCTTATTTGTTTATTTAGAGTTTGGGTTAAGCTTCGTTTAACCTCATTCATTCCTTCATTGGCAAAGAATTCAAATTCTAATCCAATCTTTGATGCATATATAGCATTTAACTGTTCGTTAGTGTACATGTATTTACTGATTTGTTTATATATTCAAACCAGGATTGCGGTTATGCCACGTTCATCGTAATTTTGCGATCACTGACATTTACGCTACCAATTTTAATATTGATAACATCACCCTTAGTTAGATTAGCTGCTTTTAGTTTAGATTTATGGATTAAACCGCTTATTCCTTTTTCTAATTCAACAAATGCACCATAGGAAGTTACTTTAGTAACTGTGCCTTCAGTAATCATCATAGGTTTATATTTTTCATCTACTCCATCCCATAAATCAATCTTAGGACCTAATTGGCTTAATATAATCTTCTTTTCTGAAACTATTTCTTTTGCCCAAAACTCTATTTCATCTCCTGCTTTAATATCTCTATTGTCTAGAGCCACTTGCATTTTATCAGTTAATTCAGATCTAGGTATTAAACCAGTTAAGCAATCATCAAATTGAGCAAATACACCAAACTTAGTAGTGCCAGTTACAAAACCAATCCTAGCTTCTTTTATATTTTCACCTAATTCATGAATCCTAGTTGGAATCATTGTTCTTAAATATTCTCTGTGAGATACAACGATTGTAGATTTATCCTGTGAGTAAGTAATTGGCATTACAATAATCTCCTTTCCTACTAATGAATTAAAATCATGTAATTTATTTAATCCACCAAGAGAACCTGGCATGAAGCAAATAATACCTGCAACATCAACCCAATAACCCCCATGAATTAATTCCTTAACTCTAGCCGTAAAACCAACTGACTTATTCCCAATAGCATCTTTGATTTCTTTTAATTTAATATCCATCATTGCATCTGAAATAGAAGCAATAACATCACCAGTCTTTGTAGTTTTAATCTTAACATCAATCTCCATACCAACTTGCATCTGTTCAACAATATACTCAGGTTCTTTTGTTAAAATACAGACTGCTGCATGTTTAGAATCAGTATCAATAATTGCTCTCGTTCTATCAGATGATATAAATGTTATTTCACCTAACGTAGTATAAGATATGTTATCTTCTGTTAATTGAGTTTTTTGAATAGCAGTTTCTGAAAGATCATACATTGATAAAATATCAGCAGTATATGATTCATTGCTCATCAATTTTGTACCATGTGGGACTTGTACTTTTACTGTTTTTGTATCAAATGGATCATCACTTAATTGGATTGTGATTTCTTGCTCGGTCATTTTTTTTATTTTTAAAGGTTGTTAACAGATTATATATTCTACTTAGGTAAACGTATTTATTATTGTACACAACACAAGTTGATTTGTTTCATTATTAACTTAAAGTTATCCATGGGAAAACATACGGTAGAGGTGGTACACTTCCTGTAACTCCAGTCCATGTTCCAGCAACTAGTTTTAAGTGAGCAATAAATGCTACATTAAGAGCTGCACATAATGGAAATGTTTTACCAATTTTAAAAGCTGCACCAATTGCACTATTAAGAGGAACGGGCAAGCCTGGAAATAATATAGGGTTTGCTGTTGGCACGACACCTGGCGGAGGAGGAGGTAAGGGTGACATCATACCACCTAGCCAATAATTAACAACAGCGGTTGCAGCCGGTAACCATACAGAGTCAGGCATATCATTATTCCATTGTTTAACTGTATAGTCAGTTGGTTGAATGTTAGTGGTTAGCCATTGTTGAGCTAATTCAAAAGATGCCTCAAACCCTTCTTGTATTCCTAAGGCAGTTCCTCTAGTTAACGGAACAGACCCAAACATTGTATTTACAAGAGTAGCAGCTAAATGATAATTTAAACCAATTTGTCTAGCCAATGGTGTATAGGAATAACTTAAGCTAGTATTAGATGACTGTGACATCATCCATCCTGGGAGCGTAGTCACAAATGGTACAGGATTCCAAGGCATTAGTCAGTTGTGTTTTTAGAACTTAGTGATGGATCGGCTTTTTGTATAGGTGGGCCTGTTGGTCCTCCTGGTGCTGGGTGAATATGCGAATTAAATATAGATGCAAAAGTATCTCCCTTTATAACAGCCTCAGCTGCAGATTCCCCTAATTTAATTCTCGGTGAATTTATATGAGTTTCTCCTGTTGCACTAATCACAGCATCAACACAATTAATCAATGTATTAGTATCTGCATTAATAACAGTATCAGCTCCACTATTAATTGTAAATTGAGCAGAATGGGTAAACGTTATATTTCCATCATTAAGCATTATAATAGTATCTCCATTTGCATTTATTACTTCAACAGAATTATCAGGTTTTATATTAATTGTAGTTGGCCCTTCCGTTGTTGTATAGTCCATCATTATACCTTTTTCTTCAGTAAAGAAAATTTTGACATGCTCACCTTCTCTTTCATTTGTTACTTCCGAAACACCATCTTGTAATTCTCCGCTTAAACCAAATGCAGTATCATATACCAAAACATGTGAGTTTTGATATGATGCTTCTATTTCTGCTTTAGTTTCATCTGAAGGGTAAATGTTTTCATGATAGATTGGTTGATAAAAATTTCCATTATCAAAAGTAAGTCTAACAACAGATCCTAATTTTGGTATCTCAAATTTACCACTACCTGTAGCACTGCCACCATACATTAATTGGTGAGGCCTAGCCCAAGGTAGAGCAGCAGTAGGAAGTTTATACACGCTCTCTGGATCTTCAGGATCTACACGATCATCCATTTTACCATATACTCTAATCTTACACCTTCCTTCAAAGATGTCATCAGCAGTGTCTTCTACAATACCTACCCACTGAGTAGTTCGTAAATCATCTGCATTAAAATTTGCTGGATTAACTTTTCCCATTAGTCAAATATATTATCTTGGTTTATAGTAGAATTGTTTGGTGGCCCAGGTGCACCAAACGCATTAATTGATTTTAGACTACCAAAACTATTAGTTAATGGATCAAATGCCGATGTTGAGCCAATTGTTTGTAATGGCGCAGCGGCGTCCCCTAGTGGATTATCGCCTAAGTTAGTATTGAGAGTACTTCCACCAAATGTTTGTAATTGGTTTGATTGAGCAGCAGCCCCTAGTGCAGCATTAAGTAAACCTTGTGGGTTTGCTAATGTTCCTAATAATTCATTTCTTAAACCAAATACATTTCCTAATGTTATACCTTGTATAGCACTATTCACAGTAGATGTTAATTTATTAGCTACACCTTGTACTGCATTATCTAATTGATCCTTACCAAATTGGGTTATCTTAGCAGATAGAGAAGGATTATCAGTGATTTGTATTTTTGTTACATCTAATGAACTGTCAAACCCAGAGTATTGAGACTGAAGCTCCATTAAACCATATCCAAATTTCATCTCAGTTGTTGCAACAGTACCACCTGCATTAGTTACACTTTCAAAAACTTTACCGCTGGCAGCAGGATCAAATAGACATTCTGTAAACTTAAATCTAACTCTCGAAGTATTTTCATTTACATATTTTGCAGATTCTGGACTACCATCACCAGTATTTAGTGCCTTTAACCAATTACGAGTTGTCACAAATCTTCTTATTTCATGAACATCTACATACACATCAAATCGCATTAAGTTTTTTGGTAGAACAAATCGCTTCATTCTTTCATCATATACAGCCATCCTATATAGATTAAATAAACCAGTTATTTTTAAATCTATAGCCTCTAAGCAACCTATAGTAATACCATCTTTAGCTTCAACACCAGTATAAGGGTCTATTGCAAAATCTGTACTTTTACCCCATGCCTCTAGTAAACCAGTAATAGTTTGGAAATAGTAAGGTCTTTTTTTAACAACTTCTTGTATTCCTTGTATAAATGCTTTTAAATATTTTGCTCTTGCCACCTCGCCAACTTTTAGTAGATAACCTACAGCTGATGGCTCGGTTGGGTATGATGCAACATTAGTATTAGTGTCACCACCAGTACCTACTTGCTGTCCACCAAAATTTGCAATCCCTAGCTTATCGCCTATCTTTTCCTTAAGTCCATTAATACCATCAGTTACATTTCCAGCTAAAGTGTCCAACTTAGTTGCAGGTGGGTCTTCGATAACAGGATCTGCTGCAGGGACTGGTCCTATCTGAGCAGCATTAAAGAGTGGTGATAATATATCAAACATTAAACTAAAACCTAAGTAAGTTGGATCATCCAATGCAGTAACACCATTATTACCACTACCATCATTAGTACTTGAATTACTAACAAATCTTTTTGCAAAAGGGTAACTTGCTGGGAACGATTTACCGCCTAGCGCAGAACTGAATGGACCAGCTATGTCTGAAAAATTAGCCATATTTTTTTATTTGTTTTTATATTTATTAAGTCGTTGGAGTAAACTCTCGACGTTGTAATGTTAATCTCATTCTAACTGGCCCAGGTGTTGTATATAACCACTCAACACCAGAGACAACATAAAACCCTGATAAGAATTCATTAGGAACACCATTCTCTGTTTGTTGATTATTTTCATCAGCATCTCCTTCTCTAGTTTGTGGAGCGTCTTCTCCAATTAACTCATCATTATTAGGTGCTAATAAAACATTTTGTATTGGGCTAGCATATTCTAAGATTTGACAATAAATTCTACTATATCTAACAAGAGCAGGGTTTACAGTATCTAATTCTATAACCATTCCCATTTTATTAATCTCAGCTATATTTTGATAATTAAGTACTGTACTGTATTGATATTCAGGATGTACATTATCTCCTTGTGTCCCTAAGTATTTATATTTAACTTGACTATTTCGAGGGCCTTCAACTTCACCGTCAATTATCCTACCTTTTGTTGCTGGTATCATACCAGGCGTATCATTAGTTAAAGGATCTACAAACTCACTTACCCACTCCTTTGTTTCTAAGTTCCAATATTGAGTATACCTTTTATAACCGTTTGCTTTACTTATTTGCCCACTCTTATTAACCATTTGATGTTTAGAAATATATCTAGCATTACCTTGTAATTGAATCATATTACTTAAGTAATTTGGAATCCCATCAGTTTGCCCTTCAGCGCCATCAGCACCCATAGTATCTCCAGCGTTTTGGCTAAAACTCTCACTTGCTTCAATTGCACCTTCTTGGCTAAAGAACCTATTAACATCAACTAAAGTTAAATAATAATAAGGATCAATATAACTTGTAAAAAATGTTTCGTCATTAAGATAACTATTTGCTACGATATCTTGAATCCAAGTTTCGGTAGTATCATTACCATTAGTCCATGTCATTTGATCTGCGGTATCTTCTATGTTAGATGCAAATCCTAATTCCATTCTTTCTGCAATATTTAATAAAGCATTAAAACTAGTAACATCTTCTTCATACTCAACAGACTCTGCGAATAACTTTGGTACAAACATTCTACCTAATATAAGATATTGGTTAGCAGCAACCCCACCACCTCCACCTACAGGTTTACAATCGATAATACTAAAATCTATTCTAATTGGTTTAAATGTAGTTTCATCACCTTGAGATCTAATGTTAACTTGTACAAGATCGCCATCTTTAGGATAAAAACGTGCAGTGAATAAACCATCTACATCTCCAAATTGTAATCTTAATGTTGGGTAAAATGCATTGTTCTCTAATATGAATATATTTAGAGCTTCTGTACTAACATCATAACCATTAACTTTGATCTCAGGTACGAGTTGAGAAAACAGTGATGGTTTATCTTTCATTGCTTCACCATCAGAATTATCAGTCCCACTCTCCCTATCCAATATTTCTAATGGATCTAATTTAATAGCCGGTTCTAATATTGTTAATATGTTTCTTTCAACTATACTCTCTGACATAACTTATGATTCTGTATTAGTACTATTTCTACTTGGTAAGTTTGCACCTAATAATATTTTACCACCTTTATATACTTTTGCTACTTGGCCTTGCTGCATCATGTTTGGTGGAATTGGTGCCTTAACTCCATTTTTCTTAGTTTTAGCTAATTGTGTTAATCTCTGTATTCTTGATTGATCTTGTACGCTCTGCCTATCAGTATTAACATATTGAGCTAATGATTCACTTGGTCGTGAAGCTGCGTTAGGTCTTGCATATACTAAGTCTTCTCTTTTAAGTTGAGGTATTGCTAACACATCCCCTTCAGAAACTGTAAATGGATTAAAGATACCATTTACAATACATATAGCATCGATATAAGCACCAGTCCCAAAATACATTTCTGATATTTTGTCAATACGTCCAGCCTGATCTACTGTAACATAATGTAAAGCCTTAACACCAAGTTCTCTTTTATATCTAAATGACGGTGCAGATAAGTCATAATACTGCTCGCCAGTTTCTTCTATGCTTAGCCTATTTTTTAGCTCTAAAGATTTAATATTCATTTTATTTATATTATTTTATGAGTCGATTATCATCTGAGTTAAATTACTAATATACTCTGCACTATTTGAGATATTAGCGGCTGCTGTGCTAGTTTTTGAACCTTCATCTTTTAAAGCAGAGTCTGCTGATTCGCCATTACCATCCACACCAATCGCAGTATCAGACTGCGTTCCTTCTAATGATACAGCACCATTAACAGCTATTCCACCTTCTTCCTCAGTTGGTAGGAATGCGCTGTTGTCTGCGGAAGAAGCATATATTCTACCATTACCTGCATTAAACATATTTTCTATGTCACCTTTATCTCTTGGCTTACCATGCTTTACGTCTATTTCAAATTTAACTTCCATTGGAAAATCATCATAACCTAAACCTTCTCCTAGTGTCATAACAGTATTATCACAAATCATATTACCCATCATAACAATTGGGTTGAGTGGATTACCAACAGTTACATGCCAATCACCAGTAGGCCCACCATCAATGAATGCTTTAGTAGCAGCAGTACCAGTTGCACCTCCTACTTGATCACTTAAAAAGCCTCCTAGCATATTTCCTAACATAGTTGTTCCAACTTTTTTCAACCCATCAACAATACTATTTGCATTAAAGTTTCCACTTGAGTCGCCAAATAAACCTTTCATTCCAGTTTCAACATCGCTAACTACACTTCCCATATATCCAGAGAAATCCCCGTTTCTTAATTTGCCAATATCTCCAAATTGACTAGCAACGAATCCTGCACTACCATAATACCTATGACCACCACCAAAGAATTGAGCATTGTTTGTACTCATTGTTAACATATTACTCATGATATCAATCATTGCAATTTTAGGATTAACATAACTTAGAGATTTTAATTCATACTCAAAAGTTAAGGTCATATCATTTGCAAAATTTATACCACGATCCCTGATCATAGTTTCATCTATTACATTAATTGGTCCTAATACAAAATTTGCATAAGTAGTACCTAATCTATCAGCCGTTGAAGAACCTCCACCATTTTCTGCTCTAAACTTAGCACCTGCACTAACACCCTTTGCGGCATCTAATGTAGCTTGTCCCATACCACCTAACTTCTTATAAAATGGTTGTTTTGTATAACCCCCACCTGAATCACCTGAATCAATTTTTTCTATTTCAGCTTCAAGCTTACTGTAGTTTAAGCCATAATTAAATTTAAGTATATCAGTTAACTTATTACCAGCAGCTTCACCTAAATAAGTAACAGCAGTAACACCTGCTACATGCGATGCATCTACTGATTCTGTAGCGGCACCACCTTTAGGTCTAATATTATAATGATAAATGTTATCTTGAACAGCAGTAGGAAATCTCCTTAATGTTATTAAATGATTAACTGGTATTTTCTTGTAATATTTACCATACAAAAAATCTGCTGCCTTATATGCTAGCTTACCACCAAAGTTTTCATCATAGTAAGTTATTACTTTTTTAATAGAAACATTCTTTGCTCCTATATCCCCACCCATCAAAGGGTTTTGTGCTGAATCTATAAAATTATCACCTTGTGGTGTTTGTAAGTTTCCATGAAAACCTTGAAAATTAAATAAAGCATATTTATTACCAATAGCAGTTCTAATAGGTTGATTACCTATGCCCATAGCAACAGTATCAGCTGATGCTGCTTCTGATGTTGTATAAAACTGAGCAGAACTATTGTCTGTTGTACCTCTAGCAAAACCAATAGATTCTCCACCAAATGCCGAAATTAAATTACCATTAGCCTTATTAGGCGATGGAAACATTGCGTCATTTAAATTTTGTATTTTATCGCTGAATTTAAATCCCATAAAGAAAGGTTATTTTTATTATATATTTAACCTAAGCTGTTAAGATACTTATCTATATCTAAACCACTCTTTTTAAATTTATCAGACCAACTTATTTTATATTTAATATCAAATTCTTTTACACTATCTAATGATAATGGACCTTTAAAGAATGGTCTAGTAGAGATGTCTCGTATTTCTTTTAGATTTTTAGAAATCATATAAAACTGAACCTTTTCAAATAATTGCGAAAGACCAACTTTAGTTTTAGTACACATTACAGATTCTATCACAACATAAAATCGTTCTCGATCTTTGTCATTTAATCTATCTTCTAATGCTCTAGTTGTTTTAAAATCTTCTGCTTTAAGAATCATCTTCCTTGCTCTGTTTTCAAACATATGTCTAAAATTCATATCAAAGAAATGCTGTTTTAAGAATTTCATATTATCATAAAGTTTAATAATACGAATTTGATAAAGAGGATTCACCGGATCCCACTTAGAGTCCAGTATAGTACCCTTGACGGGTAAAAGTATATTAGGATTTGTATGAGATGCTAATAAGCAGTATACAATTTGCCCTTTGTTAAATATTCTGTGGGTTTTCATTCAAATTCTATTATGTCATCGAATAACTCAGCAGTTCCGTTGACCATAATATCAGGTGAATGATAAATTTTATATGTAATAGTTTTATTGGATAATGATCCTACATAATCTTGTATACCACTAATAGTATCTTTATTAAGATTTCCTAAAACATAAAATATTGTAGTAGAGATATTACGATTTATTGCATTTTGTAATTGTCTCATTAGATAAGATGATACTACTGCATCAGATGGTTCGTATTGATAATAATCATTCTTTGTAAGCTTGTTAAATATATCCATATAATTTATACATTCTATACTCCTAGGTACATTGCCTAAAAATGTTTTTACGCGTAATGCATCATCTGAGTATATAAAATTAAATTCTATATGTTCTTCCATTCTTTTAATTGCTCAAGCTCAATCTTAAGATTTTTTATTTTAGATTCGATATCTTTAACTGTAGGTTCATAATGAGATCCCCAACCTGTATTAATATCTAATACATCCTTATCGAATTTACTACCTAGCTCTAAACCAAGATCATCACACAAATCAAAAAAGAATCTTTTTATATAAGTATTTTCAGTTGAATTGCGTTCTTCAGTTGATTCATAAACATCAGTAGAAGTAAAGTGTTCTTTACCACCACCATAATTATCATCAATGACTTTTTTAATTACACCATTCCTGGCGGATTCTAAAACTATCTTAATCATTTATGATCTTTTTTGTAAACTTAATCTAACTTCCTTAATTATGTTTCGTGCTACTTTTTTATCAGTATGCCAAGTAGATTTATCTTTAATCAGAATAAGAGAATATGCTTCTCTTAATTTTTCTATTTCTTTATCAGTATAACCCTCTTCCTTCCAAACAGAAATCTTTCTTAATTCTATTTCTTCTAGTCTTGCAAAATTAGTATTGTCATTTCTCTCTACATTAGCTTTGTGAATTTCAGCGCCTTTAGATCTAATCTCTTTACATAATGCAGACCATTCTGATATTTTAAGATTTCTTTTTTGTATCAATAATCCTTGGTGCTTCATTGCTATTCTTCGCTGTTGGCGATTAGGGATTCCAGCTGTTTGTTTTGGTGCGTCGTTCATATGATTAATTTTATTATATATTACTAGTTATAAAGTGTGCTATTTGCTTTTGTACTTACTCTTGATTAATGATTTAATGCTATCAAATAAACAATCAGAAATTTCATCTTTAGATAATTGATCTAGAATGAATGATTCCAATTCTTCATTAACTTCATTACTATCAAATGAAGTACTCATTAAATCATACATTTCTATAGATGGAATATTTATAGGAAATTCTAAAATAAGTTTTACTTTAGTATTTCTTTTTTGTTTATCAAATAAAACTCTAATAGGAGATTTTGATTTCTCTACTGGGGTTGCAATTTCAATTGGTTTATTAATACCAAGAGGATCTATAGATCGTGGCCCTCCTACATTTAAAGGATCTATACTACTTTGTGAAGTATTAATAAACTCACCAGCAATATCCGCATCTAAGGGTTGTAGAAATTCATCTCTTAGAGCAGTAGCTATCCTACCACCTTCATTAAATGTAATCCATTGTGGACCTTCATCTTTAAATGTAATTACATTACCAGATTCATCACCTTTAATCCATTGCCAATGTACCGGAGCACTAACTTCTTCAACATTAATAATTTCTTTTTCTTTTGCCATGTTGTGTGTATTTATTATTATACATTAAATATAATAATTGTTTAAGATTTGCTAAACACCGCCACCATCAATAAATGGTAAACCTAATTTAGTAATTAAGCTAGTACGAGCAGTTTCTGCTGCTGTTCCTAATGAATATGTACTAGTTCCAAAATTACAGCCACTACCTGTCCAACTAGGAAAGCTATAAGCATCCCATGCAATTAATAATGCATCATAATTAGCAGTAGAAAGATTTAGTCCATCACTACTTGTTATAGGTTTATCACCAAGAGCTCCAGCACCATCCCACGAATTAACATTCCAGTTACTAATGTCTTGATCAAATGCCTGATTTCTAAAAAACATTGCTCTCATATTAGTTACATTAGAGGTATCCCAGCTACTAAGTGGTTGGTTAAATGCACCTAGTCCTGGAGTTGAAACTAGAAACATATGCTTCATATTAGTCACATTACTCACATCCCAATTATCTAATGGTTGATTGAATGCTTCAGCATCTAAAAATGTACCAACAAAACTCCCCGCACTACTCACAATCCAATTTTGTATACTTGGAGAACCGTTATTATTAAAGGCCCTTGCTCTATTAAACATATTTTCTAAACCTTGCATCCCAATCCCATTATTTACAACATTCAATACACGAAACATTTCACCATTAAACACAGTAGCTTCCCAAAACATAAATCTAAAATCATCACAATTAGTTGTATCCCATTTAGTTAAATTAGGAGGGGTAAGGGTTGGGTGTGTACCGGACTCAAATACACCACACTTCATAAACATTCCATAAAAACCTCCACTCCCACCAATTATACGAGTATTCCAATTTTCCACATTATTAATTGCAACTAAACTCGAACAATTATTAAACATTTGAAAGCAAGTATCATCTTCAACAAATAGTGGAGTATCTTTTGCACTCACGTGAGTAAAATTAATGCAGTCCTTAAAGCCAATAGATTCAGTTCCTTTGTAATCTCCCCAGTGGACTATTTCAATTAGCTTTGCAGCATCATTTAACGAGCCACTCATTTTCCCAAAACTAAAACCTACAACATAACCAGAAAGCTTGACTGTATAATTAGCAGCAGCACCATAGTTATGTAATCTCTTAGAAGCATAATTAGTAGTATCAATATACGTACTAGTACCATCTCCCCATTCAGCTAGAAATGACATGCCAGTTGTAGCTACAGCAAAAGGAAGTCTAAAGCTGTTTACACCAGATGAACCTGCTATTGCAGTATTAACTATAAATTCAAAACTACCGCTATGGGTACCTCCTGATCTACCTGAATATATCTTCCTCATAAATGTTTTTTGTTATGGTGTTATTTGTTCTAACCAGTATTCAGTTCTATTTCCATTATACTGAATAGTCATATACATATTAGTACTTAGTATCCATGAATCACCTTTAATAAGTGTAGCACCTGTAACTGTAGGTTGTGTAGTTGTATTAAAGAGTACTCTACCAAAACCACCTAATGTTGATCCACTATTAGTAAACGTATAAGTAAAGTTTGTATTAGCCATGGCCATATTACAATAATTACCCATAACATTACTTATATCTACAATAGTTAAAGTATCAGCAGTTAATGTTGCAATTGGTTGTGGTCCTTGAAATCCTTGGAAACCTTGAGGACCTTGAGCTCCACCAGTATTACCTTGATTACCTTGAGCACCTGTCACACCTTGATTACCTTGGGCACCACTTCCAGTAAATCCTTGGAAACCTTGATTCCCTTGGAATCCTTGATTACCTTGATTACCTTGAAAACCTTGAAAACCTTGAGCGCCACCAGTATTACCTTGATTACCTTGAGCACCTGATACACCTTGGAAACCTTGATTACCAGTTCCAGTATTACCTTGATTACCTTGGAAACCTTGATTACCTTGACTACCTTGATTACCTTGAGCCCCAGTACTAGCTCCATTAATAGTTATTGTATCAGCAGCCTCATCAATAACAAAGGTTATATTAGTACCTGCTATTAAATCTACATCACTAGTTGCAGTACCATCATCCAATTGAATGCTAGCACTACCATCAGTATTTTCTAATACAGATAAATTATATGCAGATAAACTTGCATTTTCCCATTTACTCGTAGAACTATTGTATACTAAGAGTTGATCATCAGCTAAACCAGATAAAGTTACATCTGATAAAGTAGCTAGCGATCCACCACTACCACCTGTAGCTTCAACATCTACATAACCTCTCATTAAATGACCGTTAGCAGAGTTAATCCATAGAGTTCTATCAGCTACAGTTGAACCACTTACACCATCACACGTAGGATTAGTTGCAGTTGAAGGTAGAACTAATCCACCTTGATCTATATTAACACAACCTACAAAATAACCAGCCCATGTACCACTATCAGTCATCAACTGAGTTAAAACTTGTTCTCCATCTTGTGAACCTACACCAGTATAACTTGACACTACATTTGAATATACACCGACTCTCTGCGGTTGTACACCAGCACCAGCAGTTGTATCTGAAAAATTAATAATAGAACCAACATTTATAATAGGCGGCGTAGAAGCAGCCATATCATCCAATGTAATATTAGAACCTAAGTATTTGTTTACGGTACTACCAGCTGGCATTGTAGATAATACAGCAGCAAAATTATAACCAGTAAATCTTCTATTGGTTTTATCCATGTGCTGTATAATAGTACCAGCTTCTGTAATTGTTGGAGTCCTATATGACATCTGTATTCCAAGTCCTTGTGCTAAATTTGCATTAGTATTAAAGTCATGTTCATTTATTAATTCGAAAGATGTTATTCCAACTGTATCTTTGTAACTCACACCTTTTAATAAATATTGACCTTCATGAGTAACACTTATCATATCAACAGCTCCACTTTGGTCAGTGTAAGTTACTAGATCATAATTATTAGAAGATTCAAATCTTCCAAGTTCTCCTGCATTAGTACTAATTAAAGGAATTCTATATTGTATACCTGATGCAGTTAAAGAATCTCCTGCAATTTGAGGTACATATAATTCATTGTTTGAAGATATACTTAAACCATCAACAAGTAAACCACCTAATCCAGTAGCTCCCATGTTAATTCCAAAGGAACCATCAATTCCATACATACCAGCAGTTGCTGCTACTATACTATTTAAAGCATACTGTGTCGCAGCATTTCCAGTAGCACTAGAATTTTTTAATTGTATTTGATGAGTAACAGCAGTGTTTGGGAAATTTATACCAGTTCCTGGATCAACCACTGTTCTATTAAATTGTAAATTACCTCCTGGTGTAGCATTTAACGAAACTATTCTATTATTAACAAGTATAGTTCCATCAGTTCCATAAATATTTACATTACCAAGTGCACTTATCGCTACAGGTGCCCAAATATTAGAAGCATTTAATTGTAAAATATCACCAATAGTACCAGCAGCATTAGAAACATTACTTAACATATTAATTGTTGGTGATCCACTATTTAAATTAGTAAGATCAACTAAACCTTCGTTAAAATTATATACAACATTATTTTGTGCACCTGGTACTAGTACCGTTAATGCACCACCTGCACCAGTGTTTGATGCATCTAATCCATAAAATTGTAAATTAACACCAACTTTACCAGAATAGATATCTTGATGAGTAGCTCCTAATCCAATATTTTCACCAATATTTACTTCCCCTGGATTAGTTGCTAATGTATTAACTACTTTTATAGACCTAGACGCTACATTGTATTGTAATTGTATTCCTTGACCTGCAATAAAATTAAAAGTATCATTAGGATTTAATGAATTTACAAAAGCATCATTACCTGTACTTAATGTACCCGTGGCAGCAGTTGAGTTAACTCTTATTTTACCAAAGCTATTTGCACCTTGTATATTAATATTACCAGAACCTATACCACCTATCATATCCCATTCTGATGTATCAAATACACCTTGGGTTGTTCTTACATTTGATCTCCACCAAGCTAATACTTGATCTTCCCCAGTTGTTGCTGGATCATCTACAATTACAGGATGATAAACAATATTACCTATCTCGTACACTCTTGATGTAACCCACGGATTTGATACCATTTGAAAGTTAGTATCAACCTCGCTGTTTGTTAGTTCTCTTTTTATCTCTGTGCGAAAAAGAATATATTCTTGTAGGTTAAATGACGTTGCCATTGATTAAATGTTTTTTTATTTATTCTTCTTTTTGA
>Ga0307488_10001343_pt1 | contig 20558 bp, 17 predicted proteins | sample SB02metaG_FD_202248 | JGI IMG/M metagenome (GOLD analysis project Ga0307488, IMG submission 202248) | Sea-ice brine microbial communities from Beaufort Sea near Barrow, Alaska, United States - SB 0.2 | ecosystem: Environmental > Aquatic > Marine > Coastal | place: USA: Alaska | collected... | reverse complement strand
GATCCGGGGTGCAGCGACAGCGGGAGCTGCCGAGATAGCCGCAGGGGCAGGGGTTCATGGCGGCGATCAATTGAAAGTTGGCGGGGTAACAGACCTGTGCGGCGACGCGGGAGATATTGATCTCGCCGGATTCCATGGGTTCACGGAGTACTTCTAATACGCTGCGGGAAAACTCAGGCAGTTCATCGAGAAACAGCACGCCCTGATGGGCGAGTGAGATTTCTCCTGGTCTGGGGCTGCTGCCTCCCCCCACCAGTGCCGCGGAGGATGCAGTGTGGTGGGGTGCGCGAAACGGCCGTGCCCAGATCGGTTGGCGCAATCCTTTGCCGGCAACCGAATAGATAGAGGCGACTTCTAATGCCTGCTGGTTATTCAGCGGCGGCAGTATGCCCGGCAGGCGACTGGCGAGCATGGTTTTGCCAGTTCCTGGAGGGCCGTAAAACAGTAGGTTGTGGCCGCCAGTGGCGGAGATCTCCAAGGCGCGTTTGGCATGGTGTTGGCCGATGACCTGATTGAGCTGGCTGTGATTGTCGCTGGCTCTGATGTTGAGTGCGTCTTGAGGATTTATTGCAGGGTTTTTGGACGAGTCCCAAAGTTGCAGCTGGGTCTGCTGGAGTAGGTGCCCAGAGACATCTAATAGATGTGTGCATGGCAGGATCTCGAGGCCGTCGACTAGGGAGGCTTCCTCGGCATTGTGGCGACTGATAATCAGCCGCTTGCCCTGATGCAAGCAGCCCAGTGCTGCGGGTAATACAGCATCGACACCGCGGGTATCTCCGGAGAGGGCGAGCTCACCAATAAATTCATATTGATCTAGTTGTTCGTTCGGCACCTGTCCCGAGGCCGCAAGAATCGCGACGGCAATGGCGAGGTCAAAACGACTGCCTTCCTTGGGTAGCTCGGCGGGTGCCAGATTGACGGTGATGCGGCGCGCGGGAAAATCAAAGTGCGAGTTGAGGATGGCGCTGCGGACACGGTCTTTGCTCTCTTTGACGGCGGTTTCGGGCAGGCCGACCATATGGAAGCTCGGCAGACCATTGGAAAGGTGCACCTCTACTGAAACCAGTGGTGCCTTGATACCGAGTTTTGCGCGTGTGTTGACCACCGCAAGTGACATTGCATACCTCCCTGTATTTTTGTCTAGAGCGACCCCTCAATCCGGTGAGGGGGCTTAAAGATGTAGATTATTCTGCGTTTTCTTTGGACGACAGCTGGCGAATACTTTCCTCAAGACCACTGATCTGTGTTTCGAGGGCGTCGAGCTTTTCCCGGGAGCGGTGCAAGACTGCCTGCTGGATGTCGAACTCTTCCCGGGTAACCAGATCCATTTTTTGCAGGGCCTTGGTCATGGCGGAGCGAACCTGCATCTGCATCTCATCGCCCAGAGTTTGGGCGCCCGGTATAAAGGCCTGATTAAACTGTTTGATAAATTGGTTAACGATATTGTCCTGATTCAATGGGTAGTTCCTCTTTTAGCCCCTAGCAATAACCTGCAGTCTAGCAAATTGCACCAAGATACCCCACGCATTTACCGCAGTTGAGACCTGCCGCCCTAATCATGCATTGCCCTGTCCAGTTTGGTGCGCGCGTTGCCTTAGCGACTTTTGGCTGTGCACCATATTGGTACATTTGCCGGTTGTTTAATTATAAATGACTAGTAAATAGCGTTAAAACCTTGTTGGCACGCAATATGCATTGTCTTATCCGAAGCATTAAAAAACTTAATCTTTAACTTTAAAATCTATTCTAATTTTTAATTTTATATCTTGGGAGATATATTGATGAAAGCTTTAAAAACTGCAATTTTCGCTGCAACTATGATGTCTGGTGCCACTGCAATGGCTGCTGAAGTTTCTGGAAACGTAGCAATCGGTTCTGACTACTTTTTCCGTGGTATCGATCAGGCTGGCGGCGAAGCGCTGTCTGGTGGATTCGATGTTGGTTTTGAAAATGGCTTCTACGTTGGTACTTGGGCTTCAAGTGTCGATTTCAGTGGCGGTTTAGAGCTTGATTACTACGCTGGTTACGGTGGTTCTTTCTCTGAAGACGTTAGCTATGACATTGGTTACCTGTACTACGGCTACCCACAGGGTCCATCAACTGAAGAGTTTGAAGAAATATACGGCAGTGTTTCAATGGGTGATGCAACTGTAGGTTTTGCTTACTCAGATGATTACTACGCATCAACTGGCGACTCTACTTACCTGTATGTTGATTACGGCGTTGCTCTTAACGAAGCGTTTAGCCTGGGTTTCCACTTCGGCACTATGTCTGCTGATGATGCTGCCAACGAAGCTGATGATTACTCTATCTCTTTGAGCACTGAAGCTGCCGGTCTTGGTTTTGACCTTAGCTGGCTTGACTCATCTGAGAAGGGCGGACTGTTCGCCGACAACGAATTTGTATTGACTGTTTCTAAGTCTCTGTAATTTTAAACCTTTTATCTTGCTCATCTAAAGCGGGTGGCTTCGGCCACCCTATGGAGATTCTCAATGAAATTAATAACTGCAATTGTAAAACCTTTCAAGCTTGATGAAGTGAGAGAGGCTCTTGGTGACTTAGGTGTCGCTGGAGTAACAGTAACAGAAGTCAAAGGGTTCGGACGTCAGAAGGGCCATACCGAGCTGTACCGTGGTGCTGAGTACGTTGTCGATTTCCTGCCCAAGGTTAAGTTGGAAATTGCACTGGCAGACGAGATGGTTGATAGCGCAGTTGAAGCTATTACCAATGCTGCACAAACCGGCAAAATCGGCGATGGAAAAATCTTTATTTCTACGCTCGAAGAAGTCATCCGAATCCGCACCGGTGAAACCGGCGCTGAAGCTGTATAACAAGAGGATTTAAAATGAATTCCGATATTATTGAAATCAAATACGCACTCGACACCTTCTATTTCCTGATGTCTGGCGTGTTAGTAATGTGGATGGCCGCCGGCTTTTCCATGCTCGAAGCCGGTCTGGTTCGCTCTAAAAACACGACTGAAATTCTCACCAAAAACGTGGCGCTGTTTGCCATCTCTTGCTGCATGTACATGGTAATGGGCTACGCCATTATGTACGGCGGCAGTGCAGGCGGTTTTCTTCCTGACGTTTGGTTTGGCAACATTATTGGTAATGCTACAACTGAAGAAGTGCTTGCTAGTGGTGGTGATACTTACTACTCCGGCGCATCTGACTTTTTCTTCCAGGTTGTATTCGTTGCTACCGCTATGTCGATCGTCTCAGGTGCAGTTGCTGAGCGCATGAAGCTGTGGGCATTCCTTGCCTTTGCTGTTGTGATGACTGGCTTTATCTATCCTATGCAGGGTATGTGGAAGTGGGGCGGCGGTTTCTTGGACGTTGCTGGTTTCCAAGATTTCGCAGGTTCTGGTGTTGTTCACCTCTGTGGTGCTACTGCTGCACTGGCCGGCGTACTGTTGCTTGGCGCTCGTAAAGGTAAGTACTCAGCTGACGGCAAAGTCAACGCGATTCCTGGCGCCAACATGCCTCTCGCGGCAATCGGTATGTTCATCCTGTGGATGGGTTGGTTCGGTTTCAACGGCGGTTCTGAGTTGATGGTGTCTAACATTGCTGAAGCTAACGCAGTATCGGATATCTTTGTTAATACTAATGCTGCTGCTTCTGGTGGCCTGCTAGCTGCTCTGGTTCTAGCGCAGTTGATGTATGGCAAAGCCGATCTGACTATGGCGGTTAACGGTGCACTAGCTGGTCTGGTTGCTATCACTGCTGAGCCTCTGGCTTGGACTGGCGGCGCTGCAACGCTCGTCGGTGCTGTTGGTGGTGTGATTGTTGTCTTCTCTGTGAAGTTGATGGATTCGCTGAAGATTGATGATCCCGTCGGTGCTATCTCGGTTCACGGTGTTGTTGGTATCTGGGGTCTGTTGGCAGTTTGTTTCTCTGGCAACGACAGCGCAACTCTGGTCGGTCAGCTGACTGGTATCGCTGTGATCTTCGCCTGGACATTCGTTACTAGCTTTATTGTTTGGTCAATACTGAAAGCGGTAATGGGCATTCGTATTACTGAAGAGCAAGAGTTTGAAGGCTGTGATATCGCTGAGTGCGGTATTGAAGCTTACCCTGAGTTCTCTTCAGGAAAATAGTTTTACGGTTTACTCCCTTAGTAGTACCTTTCCGGGGCCTGGTGGCCCCGGATTTTTTTTGTCTGAAATTTCTCCACTGAGCTTGTTACTAGCCTATAAACGGTCAACAAGCGGTCAATAGCCCTATAATCGATATATAGACTTATCTGAAGATGCAATTTATATTTGAAACAGGTATCTTTACGGCAGAATTACAATCACTCGGAGAAGCAGATCAATGAAGTTAATTACAGCGATTATCAAGCCATTTAAACTCGACGACGTGCGTGAGGCGCTTGCAGATGTAGGTGTGCAAGGTATTACCGTGACAGAGGTGAAAGGCTTTGGTCGGCAGAAAGGGCACACTGAGTTATACCGTGGTGCCGAATATGTGGTGGATTTTTTACCTAAGATTAAACTCGAGATCGCCATTGGTCAGGAAATGGTCGACAGTGTAGTTGAAGCGATTGCCAAGGCAGCTGCCACGGGCAAGATTGGCGATGGCAAGATTTTTATCTCCAGCCTCGAGGAAGTTATTCGTATTCGTACCGGTGAAACTGGCGAGCAGGCGGTATAGTCGGCGCTAACTTTTCAGCTTAGGCTTTCTCTTTGCAGAAAGCCTAAGTTGTTTTTAGGCTGCTAGTGTTCACACCCTTCACAGGGAACCACTTTATTTTTTTCAACTCCAAGATATCCTCTACTACTCTTATAAAGCTCCCTACACAATTCAAGGACCGACAAGTGCAAAATTCTTTGATCAAAGCAAAGCGCCACATTCTCAGCTCTATAGCCATTTTTTTCGTCTGTCTCTGCAGTGCCCAGTGGTCCATGGCCGCCAGCGAAAAAGAGATTATTGGAAATCTTGCCACTGTGCGCCCTGATCTTAAGTTTGAATTTGTCGGTGAATCGGTCCTGCCTGGATTCTATGCGGTGCAGGTCGAAGACGGTCCGCTGCTCTATGTCTCTGCAGATGGGGGCCATTTCTTTGATGGCAATCTCTACCAAATTACCCGCAGCCAATTTGTCGATGTTCGCGAACTGGCTTTGAATGGGGTGCGTCGCGATGCATTTGCTGGCCGCGGCACTGACGACATGATTATTTTTAAGCCTGCTGGGCCGACTAAAGCGATTATCAATGTCTTTACTGATGTCGACTGCGGCTATTGCCGCAAGCTGCACAATGAAGTGCCCGAGTTAAATGCCATGGGTATTGAAGTACGCTATCTGGCCTTTCCCCGGGCGGGATTGGAATCTGAGTCATACAACAAAATTGCCACCGCCTGGTGCTCTGATACACCCAATGAAACCCTGACAGCGATCAAGAATGGCAAGCGCATCAGTACCTCAGTCTGTGCCGATAATCCGGTTGCTGAACATTATCGACTCGGAAGCTCTTTGGGTGTCACAGGTACGCCGGCCATTATTCTTATGGATGGCAGCTTAATCCCAGGCTATAAACCTGCCGCTGAACTTGCCGAGTTACTCGGTGTTAACCCAAGCAACTGATTCACTGCTGTCATATAGCTATAAAAAGCGCCCGCTTTAGCGAATATCAACCGCCCTTGCATTGACAGAGGGCGGCCTGCCATCTACTGTTGTGCCCTTTGTTATTCACTCATTTTCAGTTCGGGGAAACACCTTGAAATCGGTAAAAGTTGGTATCTGCGGTCTGGGCACAGTTGGCTCAGGCACACTCAATCTTCTTCAGCACAACGCCCAATTAATTAACCCTCGAGCCAACTGCGAAATCGCCGTTACTCAGGTGGGTGCGCGTCGCGATAATCCAAGCTGTGATACTTCTGCGCTGCAGATCTCGCGAGATATTTTTGACGTCGCCAAAAATCCCGACATTGATATAGTCGTCGAACTGATTGGTGGCACCACAGTAGCTCGTGATCTGGTGATGACCGCCCTGGATCATGGCAAGCATGTGGTCACCGCCAACAAAGCCCTGATCGCTGAGCACGGCATGGAGATTTTTGCCCATGCCGAGAAGTGTAATCTGATCGTTGCCTATGAAGCGGCGGTGGCCGGTGGCATTCCGATTATTAAAGGCTTACGTGAAGGCCTGGCAGGCAACCGCATCAACTGGATGGCCGGCATTATTAACGGCACCACCAATTTTATTCTTTCGGAAATGGACAGCAAGGGTCGTGAATTTGCCGATGTGCTCACTGAAGCCCAGGGAAAAGGTTATGCCGAAGCAGATCCAACCTTTGATGTTGAAGGCATAGATGCTGCCCACAAGCTGGTTATTATGGCTTCTCTGGCATTTGGCATTCCCCTCGACAGCAGTAAGGTTTTCACTGATGGCATCACTAAGTTGGCTCCTCAGGATGTGGCCAATGCTCGTGAGATGGGTTATGCGGTCAAGCATCTGGGTATTGCCCGCCAGACCGACAAAGGTATCGAACTGCGAGTTCACCCAACCCTTGTACCTAAAAAATGTTTGATTGCCGGTGTCGATGGCGTATTAAACGCAGTGATGGTCAATGCCGACGCGGTTGGAACCACCTTATTCTATGGCCCAGGTGCAGGCGCAGCGCCTACAGCTTCGTCAGTGGTAGCGGATATTATTGATATCGCTCGAGTGATGAACAATGATCCTCAGAGTTGGGTGCCAGCCCTTGGGGTGCCTATCAGTGCCGTTGCAGCGCGGGACATTCTTGATATTCAAGAGGTCGAGACCAGTTTTTATATGCGCTTCTCGGCTCTTGACCGACCCGGCGTGTTATCCACTGTAACCCGCATTATGGCCGATGCGGGTATCAGCATTGAGGCGATTAGTCAGAAAGAGCAGCCGGCCACTGAAGAGTATGTGGACGTGATTATTTTGACCAACGTCACTTATGAAGAATCATTGGATGCCGCGGTTGAGCATATCGAGCAACTTGAAACAGTACGTGGCCAGGTAAGCTTTATCCGCGTCGAACACTTGGACCAGTAAATGAAATATATCAGCACTAGAGGCGGCGGCGAGCCAAAGAGTTTTGAAGAGGTTGTACTGACCGGTTTAGCCCCAGATGGCGGCCTCTATGTCCCCCAGGAATTGCCCAAATTTAGTCAGGAAGAGATCGCCTCATGGGCCGGTCTCTCTTATCAGGATCTGGCATTAAAGATTATTACGCCCTTTGTGGACGGCGCTATTCCCCATGATGACCTCAAGCGGCTGATTGATAAATCCTATTCGACCTTCCGTCACGGCGGTATTGCACCGCTTATTCAGACTGGGCACAACGAATGGATTATGGAGCTGTTTCACGGACCGACTCTGGCGTTTAAAGATTTTGCCCTGCAGTTCCTGGGTAACCTGCTCGACTATATTCTCGCCAAGCGCAATCAAAAAGTTGTGATTATGGGTGCCACCTCCGGTGACACCGGCTCAGCTGCGATTGAAGGCTGTCGTCGCTGTGAAAATATCGATATCTTTATTCTGCACCCGCACAATCGCGTGTCAGAAGTTCAGCGTCGCCAGATGACCACGGTTGCTGCAGACAATGTGCATAATATTGCCATGCACGGCAATTTTGACGACTGCCAGAATATGGTTAAAGCGAGCTTTAGCGATCAATCGTTTTTGCCTGAAGGCCGTCAGTTAGCCGCGGTTAACTCGATTAACTGGGCGCGTATTATGGCTCAGATCGTCTACTATTTTTGGGCCTCACTGTCTCTCGGTGGTCCGCAACGCAAAGTCTCTTTCTCAGTTCCCACCGGTAACTTTGGCGATATTTTTGCCGGTTATTTGGCGCACAAGATGGGCTTGCCCATAGAGCAGTTGGTGATCGCCACCAATCAGAACGATATTTTGCATCGCTGTATTAGCGAAAATGATCACAGCACTCGTCCGTTAGAGCAGAGCTTGGCGCCAAGCATGGATATCATGATCTCGAGTAACTTCGAGCGCCTGCTGTTTGATCTCTATGATAACGATGGCGCTGCGATTGCAGAGTTAATGAAAGACGCCAAGGCTGGGCATATGCAGCTCAGTGATTCGGTGTTGGTCAAGGCCCGTGAACTGTTTTCCAGCCATCGCTGTGACAATGATGGCATGTTGGAAATGATTCGCAGTGTCTTAAAAGAAAGTGATTATCTGATGGATCCGCACACGGCTATTGGCCTAGATGCGGCCCGTCACTGTCGGGCTAACAATGAAACGCCAATGGTTACCTTAGCCACTGCCCATCCGGCTAAGTTCCCGGATGCGGTGCGTGAGGCCGGTTATCCGAACGATCCTGAGTTGCCGACCCATATGGCGGATCTGTTTGAGAAAGAAGAGCACTACACAGTGCTGGATAATGATCAGGAAGCGGTGCAGGCGTTTATTGCGGGGAATATTACGGCTTAGTAGTTGGTGTTTGCCGCAGCATGGACCCTATCCCGCTCCGTTCTTTGTGATCCCTACAGGGCCTCTAACTTGTCATCCCGACAGAGCGCAGCGACGAGGGATCTCGAGATCTCTCACATGCGTTCGAGATGACAAAAACTGCTAATCCACGAGCTTTTAATCCGGTAATCCATGAGCTTGTAATCGGCTAAACCATGAGTGCCAATCACCCCAGAGCCCCCAGCCCTGTCATAGCGGCAGAGCCTCCAACCCTGTCACTCCAAAATACTCCCGAACCTGTCACCCCGGCAGAGCGTTAGCGATGAGGGATCTCGAGATCTCTCACATGCGTTCGAGATGAAAAAACTGGTAATCCATGAGCTTCCAATCCGGTAATCCATGAGCTTGCAATCCGGTAATCCATGAGCTTATAATCTGCTTATCCATGAGTAGTAAATTATATGTTTAGGTGCAGCTATGGCTAAGCAAGCCCACCAAAAATTGGCAGATGCACTGGATTCAGCTTCAAAGTTGTCTGTCGACAATATTCTACAGAGCCGTTTAATCACGGAAAAACACCTCACCTTGCTAAAAAAGGAAGGTTTTCTCAAGCCTGTCGTAAAAGGTTGGTATCTCTTAGATGCAGATTTAAGCCACTCAGATACCGGTGAATCAGTACTCTGGCACGAATCCTATTGGGTTTTCATTAGTCAATATCTCAAAGAAATGGTTGGCGAAGATTACATCTTGTCGGCTGAGCAATCTCTGGATTTACACACGGGTAATAATGTACTGCCCAATCAACTTCTTATTGGCAACGCCAAGAAAGCCAACCGAGTCGTGCCATTGCCTCGAGGTTTAAGCCTTTCGTTATATACCGCGACTGAAGTTCCAAGTCATCCAGATGTTCACGATGGGGTAAATATCTATCCGCTGGAAATGGCTTTAATTAAAGTTGGACCATCCTATTTTCGTCGTCAAATACAGGAAATAGCTTTGGCTCTCGGCGCTGCAAATCATCGCTTAATATTGCAGCAGTTGCTTAAAGTGGGACAGGTTGCCGCGGCAGGGCGTCTTGCAGGCGCGTACCGTGAATTAAATATGCTAAGTGCAGCGAATGAGATTTTGTCGGTGATGACAGCCGCCGGGTTCAGGGTAAAGGAAGTTAATCCTTTTGATGAGCCTGTACCGGACATCATCGTTTTGCGACCTCAATCGCCACATGCCGCCAGAATAGAATTGCTTTGGCATTCGCTTAGTGAGCGTATTACAGAGCAGCTAGATCCGGCTTTTGCGCCACCAAAAAACATTGAAACAGCCATTGAGTTGCTGGAAGAAAACTATTCCCATGATGCCTATCACTCGCTGTCGATAGAAGGCTATAAAGTAACCCCCGAATTAATCGAGCGAGTACGCAGCGGGGAGTGGAATCCAGACTCGGAGAAACTCGACCAACAAAACCTCGATGCGATTGCCGCAAGGGGCTATTGGGAAGCACATAATCAGGTTAAAGAAACTATTCGCCATTTACACGGCAGTGGTCTCAGTACAGAGTTACTGCGTGGGGATTTATCAAACTGGTATCGCGCTTTATTTAGCCCCATGGTTCGAAGCGGAATGTTGCAAGCATCGGATCTCGCAGGTTACCGTAACCGACCGGTATTTATTCGCGGGTCTAGGCATACACCGCTGCCAATCGAAGCAATCACAGATGCTATGGATACGATATTTAACTGTATCCAAAATGAACCCCATCCGGTCACCCGAGCAATATTAGGCCATTGGCTTATCGGTTACATACATCCTTATCCTGATGGCAATGGACGCACAGCGAGGTTTTTGATGAACGCATTGCTGGTCTCTGCTGGGTATCCCTGGGCGGTTATTCGCTTAGAAACACGAACGGCTTATATGCAAGCTCTGGAGCAGCTGTCGATTCATCAAAATCCGGACCCTTTTGTAGAGTTTGTGTTGGAGGCCATCAATCATCAGTGGGAATAAGGACAGATTTTTTTTAAGTTCTGTATCTTTATCCTGCCTACCCTTCTCAATACCCACCATCCACAAACTTCCACAGCACAGTCCCAACCACTTCGGTTACTATAAAGCTGCACCAAATACCGGAGAGTAAAAGATGCCTGCTGAAGTCCAAACCCATTACCGCGCCTGTAACCTTTGTGAAGCCATCTGTGGCCTTGAAATTAAAACTCAGGGCGACCAAGTGTTGTCCATTAAAGGCGATAAAAACGATCCCCTAAGTCGCGGTTATATCTGCCCCAAGGGCACGGCGATGCAGGATATCTATACCGATCCCGACCGTCTGCGTATGCCGGTCAAAAAGCAGGGTGATAGCTGGGTCGAAATCAGCTGGGAAGAAGCTTTTAGCACTGTCGCTGAAAAGTTGACGGCGGTGCAAGATCAGCATGGCAATGATTCTGTGGCCTTTTATGCGGGCAACCCCAACGTACACAATTATGGCAGCATGACTCACGCCAGTGTGCTGCGCAAAGCGGTGCAAACTAAGACGCATTTTTCGGCGACTAGCCTTGATCAGCTACCCCACCATTTAACCTCTTTAAGTCTATTTGGCCATCAGTCATTGATCCCTGTGCCAGATATCGACCACACCAATTACATGCTGATTATTGGCGGCAATCCGCTGGCGTCTAACGGTAGCATTATGACTGTGCCGGATGTGCCTAAACGTTTGAAGGCGATTCAGCAGCGCGGTGGGCGCTTCATTGTAATTGACCCACGTCGTACGGAAACCGCTGAGATTGCCGATCAGCATCTCTTTATTCGCCCGGGCACCGATGCCTTTTTGTTAATGGCCATGTTGAATACTTTGTTCGCGGAGAATCTAGTTCACACCGGGCACCTCACCGACTTGCTGGTTGGAGTCGATGAGGTACGCAGTGCCTGTGAGTCGTTTACGCCGGAGTTAGCCGAACAGCGAACCGGTGTTGCCGCTGAGCAGATTCGCCAGCTAGCCCGCGATATGGCCAATATAGAAGGCGCTGTCTGCTATGGCCGCATGGGCGTGTCGGTTCAGGTCTACGGCACTCTGTGTCAGTGGGCTATTCATATGATTAATATCCTCACCCACTCATTAGATGTGCGCGGTGGCATGATGGCCTCGTCGCCGGCCTTTGGCTTTGTTAAGCCTGGGGAATCGGGGGCAGGGCACTTTGCTGCCTTCCATAGCCGTGTCAGTGGGCTGCCGGAATTTGCCGGTGAGTTACCCGCAACCGTTATGGCTGAGGAGATGCTGACTGAGGGTCAAGGTCAGATTCGCGCGCTGGTTTCTATTGCTGGTAACCCGGTGCTGTCTGCGCCCAATGGTCAGCAGATTGACAAGGCGTTGGGCGGTTTGGACTTTATGGTCAGCCTGGATTTTTATATCAATGAAACCACCCAACACGCGGATATTATTTTGCCGCCTACCAGTGCCCTGGAGCATGATCACTACGATATCGCCTTCCATCGTTTGGCTGTGCATAACACAGCGCGCTTTAATGAGTCGGTGTTTGAGCCAGCGGCAGGCACATTGCACGACTGGGAAATCTTTAATGGCTTGGGGCAGGCGATTGCTGCCCATAAAGGCATAGAGGTTAAGTCACTGCCATCCCCGGATAAGATGGTTGATATGGGTATTCAGCGGGGGCCTTACGGCGCTGCTGCTGGCCATGAGCTAGAGTTGACCCTAGATAAGATTAAGCAACATCCCCATGGTTTGGATATTGGGCCATTAGCCCCTAGCTTGCCTGAGCGGCTCTGTACCAGTGACGGAAAAATTACCTTGGTGGCAGATTACATAACTAAAGACCTCAAGCGCCTTGGCGCGGATAAGGCCATGACAGAAGCCGATGAATTACTGCTTATTGGCCGCCGCCATATTCGCAGCAATAACTCTTGGATGCATAATTCCCATCGCTTGGTGAAGGGCAAGCCGCGCTGGCAGCTGTTGATGCATCCGGAAGATCTTGCTGCTCGCAACTTGCAACATGAATCACAGGTGCGCATCGAATCTCGGGTTGGCTCTGTGGAAACACAGGTGTTGGCAAGTGATGAAGTGATGCCCGGTGTGGTGAGTCTGCCTCATGGTTGGGGGCATAAACGGGCTGGGGTCAATATGACCATTGCCGCGGCGCAAGATGGGGTTAGCTGTAATGATCTCACCGACGATAAGCTTATCGATCAAATCAGTGGCAACGCCGCTTTAAATGGCGTGCCGGTTAAAATTTACGGAGTTCAGTAGTGACTAATCAAATTAGAACCTTTAAAGACGCCACTGCGATTATCACCGGCGGCGCCTCAGGTATTGGCCGCACCATGGCCCTGGAGCTGGTGAGTCGTGGCTGCACCGTAGTCTTGGCCGATCGACAGATCGCCCTAGCTGAAGAGCTGGCCGCGAGCATTGTTGCCAGTGGCGGCAGCGCCTGGGCGAGAGAGCTTAATGTCTGCGACTACCCAGCCTTTCAGGCACTGGTGGATGAGACTGTCGCCAAGACCGGGCGTCTTGATTATCTGTTTAATAATGCCGGTGTTGCCGTCGGTGGCATGACCCATGAATTGGAGGTCAGCGACTGGGATATGAGTATCGACGTCAATATCCGCGGCGTCACCAATGGCGTGCAGGCCTGCTATAAGCTGATGGTCGAACAGGGTTTTGGTCATATAGTGAACACCGCCTCTATGGCGGGTTTGGTGCCGGCATCCAATGCCGTGCCCTACAGCACCAGTAAATTTGCCGTCGTTGGATTGTCTCAGGCGCTGCGTATCGAGGCTGAGTATCGCGGCGTGCGCGTGAGTGCACTCTGTCCCGGCGCTATTCAAACACCTATTTTGACCGGTGGTGAGTTTGGCAAGCTGGGTTCAGGCATCACTAAAGAGCAGGCGGATAAATTTTGGGTGGTTTACAAGCCGATGGCTGCAGATGAGTTTGCCCGCGAAGCTATTGATAAGGTCGCCAAAAATCCAGCATTGATTATTGTGCCTGGAAGCTGGGCTCGGGCTTACTTAACATTCCGTTTGCTGCCAAGCCTTTGGTACCACTGGTCGAAGAAGGGTATGGCCAGATCAATGCATATTTTTAAGCAAAAATAAGGCTAATGCTCTTGAGATTCTGGTTGATATTCACAGCCGAGATCATCGGCTGTGAATATCACCGTTAACCATTAGCGTTAAATTAAGTTGACAGTGGAATCTGTCGCTCTATCATTGGCCGATCTGACCGACAATGATGGAGTTTTGGCTATGGCAGCCTCGCAAGACAATACAATCCGCAACAACTGGCAGCGCGAAGAAGTTCTGGCGCTCTTTAATCAGCCGTTTAATGATCTACTATTCGACGCTCAGGTGATGCATCGTCGCCATTTCAATCCCAATCAGGTGCAGTTGAGCACCTTGCTGTCGATCAAAACTGGCGCCTGTCCTGAAGATTGTAAGTACTGTCCTCAGAGTGCCCGCTACGACACCGGTCTGGAAAAAGAAAAGCTGCTGGAAATCGAGGCGGTGATTGAAGCGGCGAAAGCAGCCAAAGCCAGTGGTTCCAGCCGTTTCTGTATGGGTGCCGCCTGGCGTTCACCCCATGATCGGGATATTCCAAAAGTCGCTCGTATGATTCATGAAGTGAAGGCCCTGGGTCTGGAAACGTGCATGACCCTGGGTATGCTCAGCGAAGAGCAGGCGGAGAAATTGGCTAGCGCAGGCCTCGATTATTACAACCACAATCTCGACACCTCGAAAGAATACTACGGTGAAGTGATCACCACCAGAACCTACCAGGATCGTCTCAATACGCTGTCCAATGTGCGTAACTCAGGCATGAAAGTCTGTGCTGGCGGTATTGTCGGTATGGGCGAGAAGCAGCAAGATCGCGCGGGTTTGTTGATGGAGCTGGCTAACTTGCCGCAGCATCCGGAATCTGTGCCGATCAATATGCTGGTGAAGGTGGCTGGCACACCTATGGCCGATCAGGCGGATCTGGATCCCTTTGAGTTTATTCGCACCATCGCCATTGCCCGTTTGATGATGCCAAAGTCCTATGTACGCCTCTCCGCTGGTCGTGAAGATATGAATGAGCAGATGCAGGCGATGGCCTTTATGGCGGGGGCTAATTCAATCTTCTATTGCGAGAAGTTGCTTACCACGCCGAACCCGAAGGCGAACACAGATATGCAGCTCTTTGAGCGTCTGGGCATTTCTCCTGAGCCTTTTCATATGGATAAAAGTAACGACGAGCAGGAAGCTGAGTTGCATCAAACGCTTGCGGACGTTAAGACTGATTCACAGTTTTATCGTGCCGGTTAGCGTGCTGGTTAGTTAGCACAGTGAACTCTATGGACGCGACACTTCAGGCGCAGTTAAATCTGCGTCGTGAAGAGCACCTCTACCGTACGCGTCTGAATGTTGCGTCCGGCTGTTCCTCGACGCTGTCGGTTGAGGGCAGTTCGTTAATTAATTTTTGCAGCAATGATTATCTGGGTCTTGCTGGCCACCCTGATATTAGTCTGGCTCTCAAGCAGGCGGCTGATATATATGGTACCGGCAGCGGTGCATCCCATCTGGTCAGCGGCCATTCTGTGGTTCATCGTGAGCTTGAAGAACAACTGGCGGAGTTTACCGGTCGTCCGAGAGCGCTATTATTTTCCACGGGTTATATGGCCAATATAGGCGCGATTAACGCTTTGATTGGACGTCGTGATCTAGTCCTCCAAGACCAACTTAATCACGCTTCCCTGCTCGACGGTGGGCGTCTTTCTCAGGCAGATTTCAAGCGTTACAAACATGTGGATATGGCCAGTCTTGAGCAGCGTCTCGAGCAGTCCAGTGCTGAACGAAAGCTGATTGTCACCGATGGCGTATTCAGTATGGATGGCAATCTGGCACCGCTGCGCGAGATCAGTGCCTTGGCTGAAAAGCACAGGGCTTGGCTGATGGTCGATGATGCTCACGGCGTGGGTGTACTCGGTCAGCAGGGCGGCGGCTTGGTTGAACAGCTCAATATGACTGTCGAACAGGTGCCGGTATTGGTGGGTACCCTAGGTAAAAGCTTTGGTACCTTTGGTGCCTTTGTTGCGGGTAGCGAAGCGCTGATAGAAACGCTGATTCAATTTTCACGCAGCTATATCTACACTACCGCGCTGCCACCGGCGATTGCTGCGGCAACCCTTGCCAGCTTAAAAATTGTTCGTGAAGAAACCTGGCGTCGCGATAAGTTGGGCCATCTAATAGCGCGTTTTCGTTGTGGCGCTGAGCAGATCGGCCTGCAGTTGGCTGAATCGAATACGCCTATCCAGCCAGTGTTAATCAATAACGATGAAAAAGTGATGCAGGTGGGCCAACAGTTGCGCTCCGCAGGCTTTTTGGTGGGAGCCATTCGCCCACCCACGGTGCCAGTGGGCACAGGTCGATTGCGCATAACCTTCTCTGCTGATCACAGTGAAGAGCAGGTTGATCAATTAATTGCGGCTCTGGATAGCCTCAATCTTTCGGCTCCAATCTGATGAATGCTTTTGTTGTATCACCTGCGGCTGCGAGTTCCCCTAACAGCGCCGCTTTGACTCAGTACTCTTGCACTGGCCTGCGCCTCTATACCCAGCCGCTGGTGTTAGTACACGGTTGGGGCATGGATAGCCAAATCTGGGCTGAGCTACCACAGCAGTTGCGTCAGTTTGCCGATGTCATCACCTTGGATCTGCCGGGCTTTGCCCAGTCCCCAGCGCTGCCAAACTATTCCGAGACTGATCTGCATCAGTGGATGGCCGAGTTACTGCCCGAGGGCTGTTACCTTATCGGTTTGTCTCTAGGTGGCATGCTCAGTTGCGGCTTTGCTGCACGCTATCCACAGCGTGTCGCCGGTTTAATCACGCTTTCCAGTAATAGTCATTTTGTTGCCAACGAGGCCAATCCAGCGGCTTTGGATAATGATCTATACCTCGGTTTTCTCGACGCCTTTCGCAATGATCGGGACAGCTGTCTAAAGCGCTTTAGTGGCCTGCAAGCACAGGGTGATCAGCAGCAGCGACAGTTGATACGTCAGTTGCGCAGCATGCAGGTGACTCTTGACAATCACAGCGGCGCTCAGCTATTACAACTGCTCGGTGAAATTGATAATCAGCAGGCGCTGACGCAGCTCGGTTGTCCAACGCTGGCTATATTCGGGCAGGGTGATGCCTTGGTTCCAGTTGCCTGTAGCGATCAGATCGCTGGCCTCAATAGTCACATAGAAATTGCGGTTATTGAGGATGCAGGCCATTTGCCACATCTGACGCAGCCAGAGACTGTCATAGAACAAATTAAACGCTTTTTAGAGCGCCAACTCTATGGCTTGGATAAGGGCAAAGTGGCAGACTCATTTGGCCGCGCAGCGCACAAATATGATCGTGCGGCGCAGTTACAGCATCAGGTGGGTGAGGGGCTAATCTCCATATTAGAACCAGACTCAGGGCTGACCAGCCTGATCGATCTGGGTTGCGGTACCGGCTATCACTGCAGACAGTTACAGGCTCAGTTCCCGAGAGCCCAGGTGATCGGTGTCGACCTGTCTCCGGCAATGCTGGCCTATGCATCGGGTCGTTATCCAGAGGGTAATTGGCTCTGCGGTGATGCCGAAGATCTGCCCCTTGAAGACCAGTCTCAAGAACTGATTTTTTCCAATTTTGCCTTGCAGTGGTGCAGTGATTTGCCGCGGCTCTGTCGAGAGCTTTTACGTGTATTGAAGCCCGGCGGCCAACTCTGCTGTGCAGTGCCCGGGCCACAGACCTTGTTTGAGTTGCGCGGTGCCTGGCAACAGGTTGATACTGAGGTGCATGTGAATCGTTTCTATGCTCCTGGCGACTGGCAGTCGGCTCTTGAACAGGCGGGGTTTAGTCAGGTCGAATTACAGACCGATAATCAGGTTCAACAGCACAGTTCAGTGCGCGAACTATTGATGGAATTAAAAAATGTCGGCGCGCACAATAACAACGCCGGCAAGCCAAATACGCTCACCGGCAAGCAGCATTTGCAGGCGCTCTATGCCGCCTACGAACAGTACAGACAGGCCGATGGCAGTCTTCCAGCGACCTGGGAAATTATTCAAGTCCGCGCGATCGCATAAATGGCATAGATGGATTAACAGCAGAGTAGATTGATACAAATGGCAAAACAGTGGTTATTTATTACCGGTACCGATACTGATGTGGGCAAAACTGTAGTCGCCTGCGGGCTTTTGGCGGCAGCTAATCAGCAGGGCCTGCGCACTGCGGCGATTAAACCGGTAGCCGCAGGTTGCGAAGTCACTGAGCAGGGCATGACCAATAGCGATGCTCTGCAGCTCCAGGCCGCAGCCAGTCACAAGCTGTCTTATCAGCAGATCAACCCCATTGCTCTAGTGCCGGCTATTGCGCCTCATATAGCTGCCGCTGAGGCCGGAGTGCGTATGTCCGCCTCCCGTCTGGTGGGTTATTGCCGTGGCGTTTCCCTGATGCCAGTGGATCTAGTGGTCATCGAAGGAGCGGGGGGCTGGCGAGTGCCGATTAATTCACGGGAAACCCTTGCCGATGTGGCCCGGGAGCTCGAATGCTCCGTAGTAGTAGTGGTGGGTATGCGTCTCGGTTGTCTCAATCATGCGCTGCTGACTATGGAAGCGATCCGCCGCGATGGATTACAAATAGCTGGCTGGGTGGCCAATATTCTCGATACAGATATGCCGCGTTTACAAGAAAATATTGATACACTTAAGCAATGCATTAATGAGCCCTGTTTGGGCACTGTGCCGAGGTTAGATGATCTGTCACCAGAGCAGGTGGCAAAGTTTCTCACTGTCCCAGCGCAATAGAATCGATATATAAAATAGCTTACAGAGAGCAGAAAAATGTCTGAAGAAAACAAATTATCCGACGAAGATTTAGAGCGCGTCCGCTCAGTGACTAACAGCGGTTACAACAGCACAGAACGTCAGCCGTTCCGTCCCTTGCGGCTGCTTGCAGTGCTCTGGGTCGTGGTTTCAGTGCTTGGTGGCGTGAGTTGGTGGATCGGGAAAAACACCGGTTTTCTCTAACCCCAAGTAAAAAATAAACGATAAAAGTTAAAACATTTGGGTTTGGCGACGTTCGCCAAACCTCACAAGCTGTTTGAAGGGAATCAATTCTATGCTGGTTGAAGCACGTACATTTGATGCCCTTGGCGGCGATTTTGATCCGCAGTTTGATCCGCTGTTAAAGCGTATTTATCTGGCTCGCGGTGTCACCCAGCAAGCTGCTCTGCAACGCCAACTCTCGTGTTTGCCTTCCCCGTCTACCATGCTCGGTATAAACACTGCAGTGGCCATCTTGGTCGAGGCACTGGCGGAGCAAAAGCGTGTCTTAATTGTCGGTGATTTTGATGCCGACGGCGCCACCAGTTCCGCTTTAATGGTCTTGGCTCTCACTGCCATGGGTTATTCCCATGTAGATTTTTTGGTGCCCAATCGCTTTGATTACGGCTATGGCCTGACCCCAGAAATTGTCGACTTGGCTGCAGAGCGTGAGCCTCAATTATTGATTACCGTGGACAATGGCATCTCCAGTATAGACGGCGTCGACAAGGCTAATAGTCTGGGTATGCAGGTTATAGTCACCGATCACCATCTTCCTGGGGCGGTATTACCCGCCGCGGCAGCCATCGTAAACCCCAACCAGCCCGGCTGTACCTTTGCGACTAAAAACCTTGCCGGTGTCGGCGTAGCCTTTTACCTTCTCAGCGCCCTGCGCGGTGAGCTGCGTAACAATAATTGGTTCGCTGAGAATAATATTCCTGAACCCAATATGGCCACTTGGCTCGATCTGGTGGCTCTGGGAACCGTTGCCGATGTGGTGCCCTTGGATCAGATTAATCGTGCACTGGTGCATCAGGGCCTAATGCGCATTCGCGCCGGGCACTGTAGACCCGGCATTAAAGCGTTGCTAACTATCGCGGGTAAAAATCCTCAGCGTCTAGTGGCCACTGATTTGGGCTTTGCCCTCGGCCCGCGTCTCAATGCCGCTGGCCGCCTCGATGATATTTCTCTGGGTATTCAATGCCTGCTGACCAATGATCCACAGCTGGCCATGGACACTGCGCGCGAGCTCGATGAACTGAATCAAGATCGCAAGGTGATTGAGCAGGATATGCAGCGCGAAGCCTTAAAAATTGTTGAGCAGATTCCCCTGTCACTGGCAGGGGAAGTTCCCCCTGCACTGTGCCTGTTTCAGCCTGAGTGGCATCAGGGTGTAGTGGGTCTCTTGGCGTCACGCATAAAAGAAAAATACCATCGTCCGGTGATTGCCTTTGCTCGGGGTGACAACGGTCAGCTCAAGGGCTCTTCTCGCTCGATTCCCGGCCTCCATATTCGCGATGTGCTGGATGCGGTAGCGACACAAAATCCTGGCCTGATCAGCAAATTTGGTGGCCATGCTATGGCCGCCGGGTTGAGTCTTGATGAAGATAAATTGCCTGCCTTTAAGGACGCTTTTCAGCGCCAAGTTGCGCAACTCTTGAGTGCCGATGACCTGCAGGCGAAGATCGCCACCGATGGTGAACTCATTCAGCAGCAGCTATCCATGGGGACTGCCGAACTATTGCGCGACAACGGCCCCTGGGGGCAGCTGTTTCCCGAGCCCTGTTTTGAGGGGGATTTTGAGGTTCTACAGCAGCGTATTGTCGGCGAAAAACATTTAAAACTGGTGCTGGCACCGGTGAGCGAAAGCGGTCAAAAGCAACCTTATGCAGGTATAGACGCGATTTGGTTTAATGCCGATACTGCGATCTGGCCGAGCAGCCATCATCGCCTTGTGCGCTGTGTCTACCGCTTGGATATCAATGAATATCGCGGCCAGCAATCGCTGCAATTAATGATTCAGTTTTTAGAGCCCTTAGCGGATAGAGAGCCTTTAGCGAATTAAGAGCCCTCAGCCCATAGAGAGCCCTTAGCGGATTAAGAGCCCTCAGCCCATAGAGAGCCCTCAGCCATAGAAGGCACCATTAGAGCAGTCAAAAAAATAATAATAAAAGCGCTTTAAAAGGACCCATCGTGAGTATTAAAACCGATCTGCGCGCAGATCTCGTGCTGCTACTAACCGCCTTTATCTGGGGTCTGGCATTTGTCTTCCAGCGTTCAGGAATGGACCATATAGGCCCCATCACCTTTACCTT
>Ga0307488_10001342_pt1 | contig 20566 bp, 25 predicted proteins | sample SB02metaG_FD_202248 | JGI IMG/M metagenome (GOLD analysis project Ga0307488, IMG submission 202248) | Sea-ice brine microbial communities from Beaufort Sea near Barrow, Alaska, United States - SB 0.2 | ecosystem: Environmental > Aquatic > Marine > Coastal | place: USA: Alaska | collected... | reverse complement strand
ACCGTGGTTGGATGTTTTTTTTCCCTTGATATACACCACGCAGTTATATGAGATTTTCGGCCTTTTTTCATTTCCATGAATGCCGCCTCTGGGTATACCAAAGATGACCCTAACTTTTCCAATATTTTGTTTACCTCCTTTTGCCCATTGAACGGTTCTCTTATAAAATGTAAGCGTGCTTTTTTTTTCAGAGGCGGTCCAGCCTCTGATCCAGACGCGAGTTCGTTCTCAGGTTCTTTTTTGGTTTCTTTCGCTCCCGAAGTAGTAGTAACGCTCGGTCGTTTTAGAGGCGGTCCGGCCTTGGATCCAGGTGCGAGTTCATTATTTTCCATTTCGTCGGCCATTTTTTTGAAACTTTCAAGTTTCAAAATATAATATCATTTCTAAGCCTCGTACACAAATTCCTCATCACTCGACTCTTCCTCTTCTTTCTCCTCCCGCCCTACTCCCAAACTTTCATAATACGTCTCAAAATATTTACTCTCTCTTTCACATCCGTAGCACACTCTACCTGTATTCTGACAAGCCATAGCGGTCGTCCCAGCTCCCAGAAAAGTATCCAAAACTATATCCTTCTCATTTGAGTGTTTCTTGATTATGTCTTCAAACATTGCCAAACTCTTCTGCGTAGGGTGCTTGATTCTAATGCGCATTTTGGAAAATAGTAAATAGTGAGTGACGCAAAAAAGCCCGCAAATAATAACTAAATAGTTATTTGCGGGCTTGATTGTTGTTTTTTTCTTTTTTATTGCTCTACTTCAACTTAAAATATATAAGACCCTAAAATATAAGATGAAAACTTATAATCTAAAAATACATCGCGCAATTTTTGAGCTTGAGGGTGGTGGTTTATTAATAAATCTCTTCCTGCATAAAAATTAATTTCATTTCCAGCCCTTTCAAACCAGTTAGAGCTTGGCAACTCATTTATATTCATTAATGAGTCAATTTTTTGAAAAATTGCTTCAGTGATTAGACCCTTGTCATCAATTACTCCATAATTTTTTATTAAATTTTTCATAAAAGATTTTGCGGCTTCTTCAACATCAGAAGACGGGCCTATAAAAAGCAATGCTAAACCAATTAAATTACAAACTAATTCGACTTGGTTGCCTCGAAACACCTCGGCAATTTCCAACGAAACCCCCGGAACATGGGAGACGCTCATGCTCTGAATGTCATACTCAGACTCTATAAATTTTAATATTGTTGCGCTTCTCGACATTTCATAATCCCGATAACGAGTTCGTTCGATCGGCAATTGGTAAGTAGTAGATGAAGAATAAAACTTTTTAGCGTTCATTGTTTGTTATAATTATTAAAAAATAATTGTGATGTGGGGATTTTGTTATTTTAGATTTTTCAAAATAAAAACCATTTTTATCGAAAAGCCGATAAAAATAAATAAACCAAAATATACTCAATTTAATCGCAAGTCAATCCCAAAGCTTTCACAGTTTCCGTATTTACTCCAAACAACACGTGCAAAATAATACCCGCGACAAGTGCCCCGATCGTAGTTAAAACCAGCGGCCACCCAGTTAGAAGAGTGATTGAAAAAGCCAGGGCAATAGTTAAAAAATAGTCTACCAAACTTGTTCCTTTGAACTTTAAGGCATGCACACCTGTACCTGGGTGTCCGAAAATATCTCTAAATTTTGAAAAAGGGCAAGTACTCATTTAATTTAGTATTTATTATGTAAATCTGCCATATATACTCCAGCCTTCACGACTGTTCCGTCTCGACAGGTATACGTGGCATCCGAGCGAATACCCATTTTTCCCAATTCCATGTTGGAGAAAATCTCGTTTCTAGTTCCAGAACAAAGCTGTCCATCGACCCATTCAAACGGTGCAGGCTTTGACGGAAGACTTGGTTCTCCTGGCAGTTCACTCGGAGAAGTCGCAGGGATCTCATCAAAGCCGACGAGTAGACAAGAACGGTCGTTGATTTGTTGAGATCGAATTATTCCATCACAAGAGTTAGATGATCCGCGGAGAGAAAAAGAGCGCCCTCCATCTATCAAAAAAAATATAACGGGAGTCAAGACCCACAAACCTGCCAAAATAGAACACAAAATTGACAAGTGTCCATGCTTATTTTCTTCCTCGTTTCCCCGTTCTCCCATTTTTTCGTCAAAAGATTCGTAAACAGACATTTTGATTTTTTAGAAAGTCAAAATTTTTAATCATTTTACCGCAACAAATAGTTTACCATTTTAAAAACTACCCCAAAAGACACCCGTTTTCGTCCACTCTCTCTATAATTTGACAAAAACAACGAATTATATTCACCGCGCCATTTACCCATTCGGGCGTTAAAAATATTTACAATAATCTTTTGTTTTTCCAAAGTAATGGGTGGATTAATTACCAAAGTTGCATAGCTTCTTGATGACAATTTTGGGGTTTCGTCGATGTGTCTATCTTCATCTGACACAATCTTGAGACCCAGTTGAGAAGAAGAAGAATCGTCTATACATTTTACCAAAATATTTGTCAATCCTGGAGAATTTTTGTTATTTTTGGTCGCCCGCTCTACCTTGAATTTGTCAGTCTGTTCCAGGTTGAGAATATCTCCGCCTATCGTATAGTCGTTAAATTCGCCCAATTTAATCACTGCAGCCGACCGGTCAGGGTAAAAATGCATGGGGACTTCCTCATTGTTTTCAAGCACGGGGGGGGTGCGAATGGCGCAGATTGAGTAGCCTGTATTGTTTTCCAGATTGTTTCGTCGGCGAAATTGAATGGCACAGACTGTGTAGCCAGTGTCGTCAAATACTTTGTCATAGAAAACATTTACCCGAGTGATAGTGTACTGGCTCAGAAATCTGCGTCTGAGTAGAGCATCTGCCTTTCTAAGAGAGCACCAGAAATTTAAGGGAATGATAACAATTCCCGCATTGCACCCGCTGTCGACAAGCGATGACATAAAACATTTGTACAAGTCGTCTTGTTTGTGCTGGCTAAAAACGTCCTTGTTTCCCTTAAATTTATTTTTGGCCAGATACGGGGGGTTTGTAAGGACAAATTTTCCGTCGTAGTCGGGGGGTAATGTCAAAGTGTCCCGTTTTATTATGAAATTAAGTTTGGGGTCTATATCATAACATTCTATAAACGCGGGTTTGAAACGCTTTGCAAACTCTAGCAGGTCTCCGTTGCCGGCAAAAGGTTCGATTACTCGAGACCGAAAAGGCAAATGCATGCCTTTGAGAATGTAGTCGTAATTGGTCGTATAAAATTGACCAAGTTGAGATTTTTTGTCAGTCATTATTTTATAAAAATACTTTTATAAAAATTCCAATCGTTTTACTTGTGCAGGTGACAATATTTACCACTTTTTACCGGATTTTTACACTTTTTACCCTTTAGCGTTGCGCCTTTGCAGAAGCTGGAAGTTTTCTTTTTTGGGGACGTATTTTTCTTTTTTGGGGATTTTTTTTTCTTCTTGCAACACCCATAATAATTTTGAGTGCGGTAGTATTTGTATTCCTTGCCTACATCTGTGCAATATTTAGAGCGGGATCTGTCGAGAGTTGTAGGCCGCAATGATTTTTTACAGTCGTTGTTATCCTGAAATCGAACGCGTCTTTTGGGTGATTTTCTTTTTTTTTTAGCCATTTAATTAATAAAATTTAATAATTATTTACACGTAACATCCATTATTTTTTCCAAGCCCTTTCCGATTAAATAGCTCATTCCACAGGCAATTCCTCCCAATCCGAGAGTTTCCCCTCCGCTTTTGACCATTTCCCACCCTTTGGCTTGAATTAGGTTTGCTTTCAAACAGCCAAGCCCGAATAGAGTGGTCGCCACAGCCCCGGTGGCAATTAGGAAAACTTCGTCTTTTTCCATCGTGTCGTACAGGCCTATGTACACTAAAAGAGGCACGCTGCCAAAGACCGTGAACGAAACAAAGGTCACTGCACCTTTCTTTGCGGGGGCAGCGTCGGGGTCGACGGGCATAAACCCGAGTTCTTCTACCATCATGTGCTCCAAAAAAAATTGCCTGTTTAGCACCATCTTGTTCAGAATCTCAAGCGCATCTACACGAGAGAATCCTTTTTTAACGTAGATGTCCGCCATTTCTGATATTTCACCTTCTATAAAATTATCCATTTCCCATTGTTCTCTGGACTGTTCCTTTGCGACGTAGTCGTTTTCGGCTTTTTCGCTAAGGTAGTCTCCGAGACCCATGGAAATTGCGTCGGCAACTAGGTTTGCGACGCCCATCATTATAACGACCTTGGACCCGAGTTCATTTGAGCCTTCTACAGCGCATACGATGGCAAAGGTAGTAATAATTCCGTCTAGACCTCCCAGAACGACTGATTTAATAATGTCTCCAGACGTCCCGTGTGCTTCTTCGACTGGTTTGCCACGGTGGTGACATATGCTAGCCTCTACGTCTTTTGATTCGTGATATTTCTGCGCAAGTTTTTTAGTTGCATTCATTTTTTTTTAAAAAAGGAATACTTTAGATTACCTCTAAGATTTTCTTAAAATCTGCAGTAAATTTTACCAGTTTCCTTAGTTCGAGGTCTCGCATGCATTTCAGGGTAATCCATCCCACTCCTGTCGAGTCGTATTCGTCGGTCAATTTAAGCGGATGCTCAATTTGGTTATGAATGCAGAAATATTTTCCTTGGTTTACAGATATCTCGCTTGAGATATTAAACTTGTTTAAATCTTCTTTTATCCCAGTTTCTTCCGTGAATTCTCTAAACGCGCATTCTTTTGGGGTTTCTCCTGTTTCCATACCCCCTTTGGGTACTCCCCATAGTCTTCCTCGAGATTGTACAATTAAAAACTTTCCAAATTTTTTTGTGGTCATTATAACCCCCGCTTTCTTCCTGGGAGAAAAATCACACGTAAAGAAATCTTTTTCATATTTTCTTAATTTTTTAATAATACAATTACATTTCCTATTGCATCTTATATAAACCAGTTTATTGTCCACGTCTGCTTTCCAGACTGAAGGTACGGTTGTCCAACTTGTTTTCATTTTCTGATTATAACAAGAATTAGTTTAAGTCAATGGAATTCCTAGCAGTATTCTATTTATAGAGTTGTTTATAGTTCTTCTGTTTGCAGGAAACGGCGGACTTTGCGGGGGATGTGAGTCGTCAGACCCTGTATGATTGTGGTTACGAAATTCTCTTCCCCACAACATAGAGCACTTAGAAAAATAGACCGTGCATTCTTCTGGCGTGCAAGTAAGTTTATATACGTTGTTGTTTTCAAACAATTTTTTTGACAAAGGTTGAATACATATTTCTATTTCAGATACTAGTTTGACCTCGGTTACGGACACGTAGCTTTTTCCGTGGCTTGCAGCCTTTGAAAAAATTGGCAACAATTTTTCGTACACGCGTTCGGCAAGTTGAAATTGGGAGTTGCTTGCAGTTTCTGACAAGTTTAAATTTTGTAATTCGTCGCTGATCCCATACTTTTTTACTACATGTTTCTTTAGTCGACTAGACAGGTCAGCACACCTAGCTTCTATTTTTTCAATTTCACTGTACTCTTCCGGGTACATAAGTTTGCATATTTTGTCTAGAGCAATGTTAGAAGGTCTTTCTTCCCAGGGTATGGTTGTTGGATATCTGCACAGAGGGCACTTGAATGTAGGGGTTTCAAATGTAGGAGACACCGAGGATTTATCCAATTTGTAGTGACACGATAAACACATAGTATGGCCGCATTCGAAAACAGTCGGTTTGACGTACAAACTAGTGCAAATAGGACACTTAAAATCTTCCTTAATAGTTGTAGAGGTGCTCATTATTTATTTTAATACTAGATAATTAAATGGTTAAGCGAGTTTTTTAAATAATAATTTTTATACTGTAAGTAGTATTAAAATTAGCACATAGGGAGTCCTGTTTTTGGATTAACGTTACCTCTACCCGTCGCGAGTGATGTAATGGGAAAATATTGTTCGACGGCGGGTCTAGGGGCGGGTCTAAGAGCGGGTCTAGGAGCGGGTCTAGGGGCGGGTCTAGGAGCGGGTCTAGGAGCGGGTCTAGGGGCATTTTTACAATTTTGGATGGCCGTTACACACGATGTAGAAGTTTTATCACTAGAGGCGACACATTTTTCGTAAACATCTCTCAGAGCGGCACTGCAGGAAAGAGCGGGTCTAGGGGCGGGTCTAGGGGCGGGTCTAGGGGCTGGTCTAGGGGCTGGTCTAGGGGCGGGTTTGGGGGCGGCTACGTCTTCAGTGCATACCATTTTGCAGGTGTACGTTTTATTAGATGTAGATGCTCCGACTGAGCTGGAAACAAGTAGGTCGTCTTCCTCTTTTATAACAATTAGGTTGTATGTTACAGCAATAAGTGCTACTGCAAGTAACACTTTTCCTAAATTTTGCATAAGATTAATAGTATTCATTCTTTATTAAAGTGTGAAAAAATTTACGCTAATCGATTTATATTTTCAGAACGGAATAGCACTAATAGAAGTAAAAATCAAAATTACCAATAAAATTAGTACAATCGGTACTGCCATTAGCAATGCTAAAACCCAGCCCCACCATGGAAAGCCTACGGACAAACATTTTGTCCACTCGCCCTTTCCGAGAAGGTGATCAACCGTGAAATTCTTAGCGCTCTTGAGCATCGTGAGAATGTAAATTCCCGGTGAAAATATAGAGGCTGCAATTCCTTGGATTCCGATTCCATTATTTTTCTTTACCGACAAGAACAAAGCGTAAATTGTTGTTATAATTTTTAAAATTAGCATCTTTCCCTTGTGATTATTGACTGCAGCGGCAGTCGTCGAAACCAATGTTTCGGTATTAGAGGGTCGAGGGGAAGGTCGGGGGGAGGGGATTTCATTTTTTGGTTTTTTGATCGAGTAATAATAAATGGAGCCCAAAGGTAATATAACTAATATAATCAACAAATTCAGGAATATTGTTGTTAATTCGGGAGTAAAACATACTGAATTAAACATATTTACTATTAAAAACTAAAAATTTTAATAATAAAATGAGTAGGTACACATCAAATTTAACATCTGGATTTATTGATCTGGCTACATACGATGAACTTGAAAAATACTTGTACGGGTGCAATACATGCGTTTCGTATTTTGTTAAAACTACAGTTAAATCGTCTTGGTTCACACAACTCCCCGTAATTCTCCCCGTATCCCAGGGACAAGCCGATTTTGGTAAAGATTTTTCGGTAAATATTTCGAGAGCAGGAGATTATCTTCTGCACACCTGGATTCGGGTCGCTCTTCCTAACGTTTCTGCAATAACTGGAAATGCCAACAACCTTCGCTTGAGGTGGGTTCAAAATTTAATGCACAATCTTGTAAAAGAGGTGTCTATTACCTGCAACGATCTAGTAGTTGAAAAATTTGATAGTTTCCATCTTGACATGTGGGCAGCTTTTACCGTTCCGGCTGGAAAACAACAAGGTTACAATCAAATGATAGGGAATACACGGAACCTGATCGATCTTACCGATACTCCAACGGCCGTTGCTGTTGCTGGACAAAACTTTCAGCTTCCTCCGGCAAAGACCAATCCGGGCATTGCGACAGGAAACTTGACGGCCGGTCAGCCGACTGAAACGTGGCTTAATCTTCCACTTCCTTTTTTTTATTCTAGGGATAGCGGGATTGCTCTGCCAACGGCGGCGCTGCCGTACACCGATATGAGCATTAACTTTAGTTTTAGAAACTGGGACGAGCTTCTCATTGGCGAAACCCCTACAAACAATAGCAATACCGAGTTTCGCAGAATCCCAGCCGTCTCAAATTTGGACAGTCATACTGAGGCACCGACGCTTTCCAAGGTAGAGGTGTGGGCAAACTATGCGATTGTTTCAAACGACGAGCGCAAACGCATGGCTTGCAGTCCTAGGGATATATTGATTGAGCAAGTTCAGCTCGTCCAACCCATTGTGTACACGCCTACTGATAATCCGAACCCAAGAATAGATTTGCGTCTGTCGCACGCAATTAAAGTTATATTCTTTGCCGTGCGGAACAGCACGTTTGCTTCCGAAAGATCTGTATACACGGTCGGGTCTCCGTTGATGGGAAATCTTACTCAGGTTCCCGCCAAGTACCACTCCCAGTACGCGGAAGATCCACTAGACACTGTTAGTGTAGTTTACGAAAATACAGCACGTTTGGCCAATATGGGAGCAGACTACTACAGCTTGGTAAACCCATATTTTCACGCCCCTAGCATTCCAGCAGTGTCTGGATTTCACTCTTATTCATATTCTCTTGATTTTATGTGCCCAGACCCTATGGGATCTACAAACTACGGTAAACTTAGCAACGTCAGTATTATTCCAATCGCTTCTTCTCTTGCTATCGCTGCAAACAGCCTGCTTGCGGGGTCTACCACTACCCTTCCTCTAACGGGAGGTGCAGGCGAAGCCCCGGGCGGTGCCAATGGGGCAGGGGTCAACATTCGGCAAACCTACGAGTTTTACTTGTCGTGCATTAACAATAACATCGTGAGAATTTCAGGTGGAACAATTGGATTCCCTGTATTGTAATGATGATGTTTTTTACTTAAAAAAAATATATTGGTTAATATAAAACATGAGTTCTATCCAATCCTCAAACATTACCTCTGGTTTTATCGACCTCGCCACTTATGACGAGCTTGAAAAGTACATGTACGGCTGCGGCGACGCTGTCGCGTACTTTGTTCGCACCACGTGCAAGTCGACATGGTTTACCCAGGTTCCTGTCATCCTGTCCAACGCGTCTGGTCAGCCTAAGTTTGGTCAAAACTGGTCTGTCAGCATCTCGCGCGCCGGTGATTACTTGCTCCAAACCTGGCTCCGCGTCGGTCTCAACCAAGTTACGGCCGCTGCCAATACCCGTCTTCGCTGGACGCGTAATCTGATGCACAACCTTATCAAGGAGTGCGCCATCACCTTCAACGACCTTGTCGCGGCTCGCTTTGACAACGTCCACCTTGACTTTTGGGCTGCGTTCACCGTCCCCAAGGGCAAGCAGCTGGCATACAACAACATGATCGGTAATACCGTTGCCTTGACGAACACTTGCGGAATTGCTCAAAATCTCCCTCCGTCGCTGACCAATCTCGCTGGCGCCAACCTTGCAACCTCTGTTCAACCGACGGTCACGTACCTCAACCTGCCCCTCCCCTTCTTCTACTCGCGGGATTCGGGGGTTGCCCTCCCGACCGCTGCTCTTCCCTACAACGAGATGCGCATTAACTTCACCTTCCGCAACTGGAGCGAGCTCCTCATCAGCGAGCGCAACGTCACGCTGGCCGTTGCCAACTCGGCCTACCGTTCCAACGCGGTTGCCTCAGACCTCTTGTCCAGCGTCGAACCCACGTTCGAGTCTGTCCAGGTCTGGGCCAATTACGCCATCGTCTCCAACGACGAGCGTAAGCGCATGGCATGTGCCCCTCGCGACATCCTCATCGAACAAGCGCAGATGGCCAACTTTGTCACGGTCACTCCCGCCACGCAAACGTCGGTCTCCATTGACCTCCGCCTCTCGCACGCCATCAAGGTTCTCTTCTTCGCCATCCAGAACACCACCGTCGCCAACGAACTTTCCACCTACACTACCGGTTCCCCCCAGATGGGTGATCTCACGGCTTGCCCTCTCAAGTTTAGCGGACAGTACCAGGTCGACCCTCTCCTCCGCTGCTCCCTTGTCTACGAAAACACCAACCGTCTCGGCCAAATGGGCGCGGACTACTTCTCGATGGTCAACCCGTACTTCACGGCTCCTGTTATCCCCGAAGTCAGCGGCTACCACTGCTACTCGTACTCTCTTGACTTTATCTGTCTCGACCCCATGGGTTCCACTAACTACGGTAAGCTCACGAACGTGTCCATTGTCCCGGAGTTCACCACCCTCGCCCAAGCTTGCAACGCTGCGGTTGCTAACGGTACCACCACCCTCCCTCCGCTCAACCAGGCCGCCATCGTCGGTCCGAACAACCCTCAGTCTTCCGGAGTGCAGGTCCAGCAGAAGTACAAGTTTGTCCTCACCTGTGTCAACAACAACATCATCCGGATTTCAGGTGGTGCCCTCGGTTTCCCTGTCCTGTAAGAAACGTATCCGATTGTGCACCTCATATATATTTTGTACTACAAGTACTACAAAATAAAATAAGTATTTAAACTGTAAAAAGTTTAATTAAAATGTTTGATAAACTTTCACCCTTTATTTTGGTAGGCATTCATCAATTTTTATACAAGGCTGACATTTTTTCCCTAGCCCAGATTTCTCGACCAATGAGCAAAAGTGCTTGGAAAACTAGTGTAAAGTACGACGGTGGAAATTATAAAAAATTTATTCGCGATTGTTCAAGACATCGACTAACACTTCAAAAGATGGTTATCAAAAACATTAACGATCCTTTGCTATGGATTCCTTTTTGGGTAAGAGATATGGAATTTGTAAATTGCGGGCCGGTTATTACCCGAATTGAAGAAATTCCGTTATCTCTGAGTTGCAGAAAAATAAATATAAAAGAGTGCGATAATTACGATTGGAAAACAAAATTTATTGAGGTGCCACCGCTAAATTTATTAGTGTGAATTATTAATAAGTTTTTTGTTATTTGTATAAGAATAAATGACAAATCGAAATGAATTTAAGGAACTCGATGAAATATTCGCCGAACCCAGAGTGTCGCCTTTAGAAACCTTTTACCCACACTCACCCATAAAACAAAATCCTAGTAGGATAAACGTGCCGAATGCCCCCCGGATGCCTCGACACCGTAGATTTCTGACCCCACTCCCTCCCTTTCCCTTTCTCTATACGCCCCGTCGAAATTTAGAAGATGTCTTCAAAGCAAACGATGAGAAGAATCTGAAAGGGTTAAAACGTCTCGAGCGTAAATACAGAAGGGAAAGGAAAAAGGCGGAGGCGGAGGCGGAGGCAAGGGAAAGGGAAAGGAAACGTATGTGGCCAAAAGTCAAGCAAGTGCTAGGAATCCGTACCGCTTTTCTTGAGGCTCTCGCGCCCGACGTCAAAAGCTCATCATCGGCTGAGCTGAAATACGCAGCGCAACTTTTCCAGGACGCCGTCCAAATGTTGGGAGCGGTGCCTGCAAACCCAACGTCTACTAATTACGGCGATTATTTCAACCTCAATTCCCAACAACAGACAGGCCGTGAAGTTGCTTACGAATTGATAAAAAAACTGGCCAAATTTACAAAAAATGCCGAAGGCACCGATCGTATCATAAGGGACGCTGCGATCGGTTTGGTCGTCGGTGCCGGCGTGTGCGACACATACGCGTCGTTGGTAGCCGTGCTTGCGGTATTGATGCCGGGACCGACGGCGAACAAACCGATATATGTTGAGTCAGTGTCTGGTCACACCAAACCATACGTGTACGACATCCTGATAGACGTGCACGCCGAGCTCGGGTTCAGACAATGCGAACTACGTGTCCCGGACACGACGAACGTCGAAAATCTCTCGAACGAAAATCCTGATGACGTGTACCAGAAGCTGCAAACAGACATGCGTAAGCTGTCCGAGCTCGCTGTCGATGTCGAGGGGAAGCTGACGCCCGAGAATAAGCATGCATACAATGCATTCATAAACATGGGACGTGATGACAGCTTGACGATACCCAACAGCTTGACGAGCCGTCTGGATGTATTTCAGAAATTTGAGGTCAAACGGAAAGTCCGAAAAGAATTGAAGGTCGAGTTCGAGAACAAGTTTAAATTTAAGCCCGGTCGGGGCGGCCGGGCGTGTACAAATTATATAAATCAGAATCTTGAATCCCGCCTTAAAATGATCGCCGCCGCGCCCAACCCTTAATAAATTATTATTTTTCTTTTTTTTTGAATAGAAAAATTAAACGGTAAACGAAAATGACAACTTTGGAAGATAGGTGCGTATCGCACGCAACCGTTGCATTTCTTCTCACCGGTGCCGTCGGATTTAGTGGCGTAAGCGCATTTGTTTTTTTTGTTTCGGCGGCATCGATCGGCTGTGCATGCAGTGTTTCATATCTAAAATGCGGGATGTGAACTAAGATTTTCTGCCTTAAAATTTTTGAGACGTGACGCAAAAAAGCCCCATTAGGTTTAGCTAATGGGGCTTTTTTTTATTTTTTTTTAGTTTCCGTGCAGGATAGTGCGACGAATTAATTTAATTATCGCGCAAAGTTTGTCAATAGGTTTCATACCCAGACTTTGATTTTGAGATAGCTTTTTTTACACAATCGTAGCACCTGGAGTAGGAGTGGTCTATTTCATATTCGTCGAGTTCCCACGTCAGAGGGTAGTTTTCCATGCATTCTTCTTCATATTCCTCCTGGAGGCGTTGTTGTTCAGATTCGTAGTCGTCCATTTTTTTTTTTTAAAGAATTAAAAAAAATTAATCGTTTTTATAAATGAATAATTCCAAAAAAAGATTATACACATTTGCATCAGGGTGCAAAAATATTCCAGATGAAACAAAATGCAACCGAGCAGGTGCAACTCACGGTCGCGGGTGCGAGTGGATAGAGGGAACATGCTCGGATATTGAAAATTTTGAAATGCCAACTTATTCAGGCGAAAGCTGTTCTGACGGGCATTGCATGAGATGGTGGAATGCGGATTCCAAGGAAAAATTTAAAGAAAAACAAACTCACGACGGTGAGACTTGTAAAGCGGGTCACTGCATGAGATGGTGGAGGGCAAAATAATTTTGGCAACGATGACCCTACTATTTACCGTCTAGCCATTGTATGTCTTTGACCGTTTTGGTCGTATATGCCCAGGTCGCTTTTGGCAATTCCACTAGAAGTGGGTTCTGAGTAATCAAAGCAAGACATCGATTTGGCGGACCCGTCGGGAGCGTAGCAAGGTACCAAATATATATTTCTCGCCAATATACTTTCAATCTTTTCACAGGGGTAGTTTTGAGGATCCTGAACGGTCGGTTTATTATGCATTGTATTCATTTATTAGAGTTATTAATTAAATAATTACCTTGCACTCGCCCGTGGAATCTCGTTCATGTGGGTATTCGTACGGAAGAATAAAAGCATTTTTTTGCGCTGACATTTGTCGCGTTATGTCTTTAAAAAGCATTGAAACAAAAAAATTAAACATTAGCAGAATTGTAGTAAATAAATATTCGTTCTTTGAATTAGATTCAATTGCTATACCTCCAGTCAAAAATGTTAAAATTAGAAACGGGCATATTTTTTTACAATTTAGTTTATATTTCAGTGTAACCGTGAAGCCGTACAGTAGTTCAACAAAAACCAGAATAATATTTACAAGTCCAATAAAAATAATTGGGGGGTTCCCAGGGTGGTATAAATAGAGTATGGGAATTCCTATTGATGTTGAAATTATTACATTGGTTGAAAAAATGACAATTCCGTTATGGTTTATATCAGCACAGCAGTCTTGCATTGCATATTTTAAAGGCGGTCTTCGTAAATATTCGGCCTTACATATAGTGCATTTGTTTGTATTAATTGCAGCAGTTTTTAGCCACGTTTCAAGACACTTTCTGTGAACGTGCTTTACACTACCTTTGCATAAGCAAGGTGAAAAAAACTCCCCTTCTTCTTCAAGACAAATACGACATTGTATCATTCTTTATTTAATTAATTAATTATATCACCAAAACAGTTAAATGAGTTTGTTTCTGCGTTGTACTGCACTCCAGATACTTGTACTCGAATTATTTTCCCCTTTTCAATTTTCAGTGAATCTATAGTTAAACTGTTTACAAGTTGGTCGTACACTGCATCACGCAATTCTCCGTTTACGATACAAGTTTGGTCGGTCACTGGGATTAAAACTTTCAGTACTCCTGCAATATCTACGAGTACTCCCATGTCGAACACCAAGCACACTCTGCCCGAGTAATGGCTTCCTATTTCTGGCTTAACGCATTCCGCGTCAAAGTCAACAATAATGTCTACGAGTCCAGTGGGCTCCGACACGGTTGCGTTTTTTAAAACAATGTTGGAAACTTCTACAATGTATCCGTTTGCTTCCGAGCATGATCCTACAATATGTTCATGAATTATTTTTTCCATTTTTTTATCAATACTCGACGATAAAACTTCCGGAGAAACTTGAAACATTCTGGATATTTTTTTGGTCATACTTTTTACTTTGCAAGTAAAAAGTTAATTATAATCATTCTTATGCAACACGTTTTAGAGAAAACACTGCTTGGATCTGTCCCAATGGATTGGGCAGTTGAGGAGGGGCGCTGTCATTAATTTTAAACTGCAGCGGCGCCCCGTTCGCCAAAGTTACTCGGAGTTCGAGGTTAGAGTATGGATTGAATTTCATTGTTTGAACCATTCCGTCTCCGTCTAGTTTGAGGAACGTAGCGTTATCAGGATGATTGATATCATCAATAGGGGCGATAAATTGCATTCTGTTCGAATGGGGATTGTTTGACATTATAGTGTGAGGACCTGTTCCTCCTGACGACCCTGGAGATGATAAAGAAACGTAGAGGAATGGATAGTACGCAAGGCGACCGCTAGCTCCTATATCCTGAAGGTAGGCGTTCGGAACGATTAGAGATATGAGCTCGATTTCGTAGCACACCGGTCCCTGCAACGAAACATTTGAGCCCGTCATTGTGAATGGTTGAGCGTGGTCCCTGTGAAAAGGCATAATAAGCCACTGTTGGAGATTCATGTTCGTGGTAAATCCGTTACCTGAAAATCCTCCCACCGCGCTGCGTTTAGTTTTTCCACTGTGAATAGACCACGCTTGAGCAGCAGGAACGGCCGTAAGGGTAGCGACGGTTAATCTAGCGTCGGCACCTCCGCCAGTTACAGCCACAATGTCCCCTATTGAATAATGGTTTCCTGCAGCATTAATGGTAATCCCTGTGATGGCTCCTCCAGTATCTACAGTATCTACTGTGAGCCCGGACCCTCCATAAATTCCAGTAGCGAGAGTTGTAGTTACTCCGGTAGCCCCTGTGTAACCAGTTCCCGCTGTAGAGATGGTGAGAGTCGCAGGTATGCCGCCGATAGCTCTGTCAAATCCTACAGTAGTCGTGCCATCAGCATTGTGGGTAGTAAGGTTTATCATGCGAGCATAGCACCCGCCTCCCTGAATCCATGAAATCCAGTGTCCCGTGTAATTTATACTAGAGGATGCACCGTTTAAAATCATTGATTTATCACCTACCGCAGCAGCTTGCGCAAGAGTGCCATTTTCACTTATGTATTGCGTAATTTGAGCAGATTCCATAAAAGGTGTGACTCTCCAGTCGGGATCTGGGTAAGGGTCTAAATCTTGATTAATAACTCTGTTATTTGCGACGGGATGAATAGACACAATATGAGTGTTGAGCAACGGGTCGGGCAGCGGGCCTGCAAAAGTAATTGTTTTACTTGCAGAATTGTATTGGGTAATGGTGCGATCGCACCCCTCGCTAGCCCCAATGGCGTTGGTCGCAGTAATTGTAAAGACAACCGAAGTAGCTATAGTGAGAGTTCCGATTCCCGTGATAGCAATCATATTAGCTTGGGTAATTGTAATCGTTTCACCAGTCAAGTAACCAGACCCTGGATTTATAATAATAGCAGACACGACGTCGTCTGTATTTGTCGCCCTGTTCTGAAGAGTAAACGTCAGACCTGAACCCGCGGTTCCGCTGTATGTGTTGTTTGTACCCGCTGTCACTGTATAGGCGGTTGCTGTAAAATTCGCAGCTGTACCCGTGTTGGTGGTCAGGGTAATGGCACTTCCAGATGCGAATGTGTCTACTTTCAAGGTCATTCCCTTGTAAAAATCTTCCTGAGTCCATAGAGCGTTCGGTCCGACCGTAAGAATGGCCGTGGTTGTCGAACCTCCGGTGCAGGTGTCCTCGTATGTTACATTACTTATGGCTGTAAGTCCTCCAGGGTTCGGGGTAAGTTCAATCCATGAACCGTTCATTTTTGTTCCGTCGAGTAAAATATTTGGGCCCAAATTGATCGTTGTACTCGTCAGGAACTGTTTGGGTTCGAACCACAAAGATGTGTTGTTGGTGGTGTTTGTTGGGGACGGGTTTGCAAGCGCGGCTCCGGCGTTGCTGTTTGTAATCGGAGGCAGCCAGTTGTGGACTTGTCTGATTGAAAACGTAGATTGAGGGCTCCAGTGAGAAATAGAACCTGTAGTAGCAGTGTTGCCGTCCTGACCTTTTTCGCGATCCGCAGGACCCTCGTAGACTTGCAGAATATGCGTGTTTTTACCGTAGGACTTAATGGGTCGCCATTCGTTTATAGAGTCGTTAAAAATTATACGATTAGGAACGTATGCATCGTCCCAATTTTTACCAGAAGGTACAAATATGAATCCGGACGAGATGTCGGTTGGGTCTGACATCGTAAACACCGTTCCGGCTGGGATGTTTTGAAGAAACCTTTGTTTAACTGTAAATATGCACCGCCCATCTCCAAGATAGGTATACGAAACAACTTCCGCAACGTAATTAGTGGTCCCGCCATCTGGGCTAAAATCCATTTTGCATCCAACGTAGTAGTCTTCAATAAACTGGGGTCTTACGTCGTCGTCAATCCCGAACAGTAGAGTAGTTGACCCGTCTGCAGAAGATACAACATCTGACGTAGTGGGCATAGCCAGGGTTCCAGAAGTGGAAGTCAGGTTCGACCAGTACGGGTCGGTTCGAACTTGGCCTACCTTGTACAGGCTGAACGCGTTAGAAGCCCATTTTTTGTTCTGTTCTACGCTTCCTGTAGCTACCGAGTCCCCGGCGTTTACGTTGCTCAAATTAGAATTAAAATAGTTACTCGTACCTTCTACAGGTACCGTAAATACACTCGGAAGGGGGTATGCATCTCGATTTCGATAAGAAGAATCGAATTGTAAATAAGTTACGGGCATTGAAGTCATTTTATTTACAATTAGTTTTATATTTTTTAAGTTCATTAAACCATAAGTCGAGCTATTTTGGTACCTCGTGTTAAAGAATGACAAGCGTTTAAATTTTGAATTTCATCGCTCTTAGGAATCCACTCGTATGGTGTTTTGAATGGTTCAATTACAGTCCATTTGCTTATATTTTCTGAAATTTGCCTATCCGTTCTGAAACTAAGTTCCAAAGCGCCTACAATTTCGATAGTATTTTTTACAGAAAGCTTTGATATGTATTCAGACCGCTTGCGGTTTAACAAAGCGCCAAGTTTTCTGGCAAGGTATACTTCCAACCCCCTAGAAAAAAGCAAGAGAGAACACAACATTTTGTCAAAGTCTATGTCCGAAAAATCTGCGTGCTTGATTATGCGGTCAACTCCTCTCATAACTCCAGTTTTGAACAGGCACGTGGCGGAATCCTGAGTTTCAGGGTTGTAGTAACCCGCCATGGCTTCGCGCGCATTGTCCGTAATGAGTTTTAATACTTGGATACGTGTGAAAGAACTAAGAATTATAGACTCGATTTTAGCAAATTGCTTTAAAAATACTCGCAGTGATTTTCGGGTGTCGGACACAGGATCGCCGGCTGACGGACTCATAACGGAAACGGAGTTGACGTCCAAAGGTAGCATAACAAGGCTGCCAAGGAGATCCACGGCAAAGTGATCGTACCGATCAAAAAGATCGCTTATGACTCCTTTATTCTTTTTATTACTTGGGATTAGAAACTCTAGCGACTCGTCGGCAATAGATTCGTCGTCATTTACATCCCACCCGCACTGCAAATCCATATCAAGCTTCCCAAAAATAGATCGAACAAGTTTTCTCATCTTAAGTACAATCTTTGTTCTTCGGTACCGTGCAGTATGGCTGCTCACAGACGCTAAGAAAAGCTTTGCATCCGCAAAAGGATCCGGCGCGCAAGAAATAAAACCAACGTTAGTGTGCGCCAAACTCTGATACATCGGCCCCTCGTCAATCTTGTCAATGTAGGCAAAGCCATAATCAATAACTACTGGAATCCACCCGTGAGTAGGAACCGAAAACACATTATCTTTGTCAAGTTTGAACAGGAGATGTTTATCTTTGTCACACTTGGTCATGAGTATATTGCTGGTATGCAGATCGTAGTGCGTAAATTTCATATGATTATATGCCATTTTAGTAGCGAGAAGGATTGTCTTGATGCTGGATAGAATTGCGGCAGTTTCCACCTCCATTTTAGACTTGATAACTTTGGACAAGGAGTACCCGCGTATATATTCAAAAAAAATAACGTGTCTCTCGAGAGGAGTTTCACAATATTGAAACGGGTGTTTAGCCTTCGTGTCTGGATTAGTTAGAAGAGCGCGGGAATCTAAAAATCGAGAAAATACAGGGCACTGTAACTCGTTTAGCCTTCGAGCGACAGTTTCTTCATGCTCGCACAGGTAATCGATATGTTGGGACATTTTAAAAACACATTTTGTACCAGTATTTTTATTTTTCAATAACCCTGTTAACCCCTGTTTACCTTTTTTGAACATTCTTATAAACTCATACTCTGTGTCGCTTAGTAGATCAGGATTCATTTTCAATGTCTATGCGAGTCTTTAACTTGTAAAAATGATTTTATTAAGGTTACAACGTAATAGATAAAATGTCGAATAAACTAGTAAACTATAAATTTGAAAACATGAAAGTGTCTACTCGCACTTTTACAGCTACCACGAATCTTACCATAGATATTGAAAAAATCTCAAAGCACGTCACCGTGCACGAAACAGATGATTCCAGGCTCAGGGGATCCAAGGGACCAGCCATGAATGAAGCTTTAACCGCAATTCCAGTCGGAACCATTATTTCGGTAAACTACTTGGGAGACATTAGAGGAATCAATCTAAAACCCCGAAAGAAAAGCAAAAGATGGTTCCGTAACAGCTTCACAGTCGTCGTCAACGCCGGTGATAAACTCCTTAATTTCAAAGTATGCAGAAACGGAACATTCCAAATTACAGGGGCACTCTCCTTCCAACATGCGGTGCAGTGCATCCAATGTATCTGGAAAAATATCAAAAGCACTAAATTTTATTCCCTGCCAGACGGCGAAGAAACGCTAACCGCTCTTATTATTCCTGCCATGCGCAACCTGGACTTTACGCTGGGTATCAAAATTAACAGGGAATTATTCGATCAGTACATTCTGGATATTAACCCCGGCTACCACTGCCTTCTCGAAACTTCATTCGGATACACCGGGCTCAACGTCAAGAAGAAGATTGTAAAACCCATTACAGACCTCAAAATCCTAAAAATAACAGGAGACAACTGGGACGGGGAACTGGTCTCCTACCAGGAATATTTGGATGTCCTGACCCCTGAAGCGCGGCAAACAAAACTCAAGCACACTCGCTACAACACCTTCTTGGTCTTCCATTCGGGTAAAATTATTCAATCGGGAATGTCTGCGGATTTTATGCGGGACGATTTCTACGAGTTTTGCGAAATTATTAACGACGCGCACGCAGCGGGAAGAATAGAGGAAAAGTTGGATCAGTAAATTATTAAATATTTTCATACTATATATAGTATAAAAAATTAAGTTTAATATTGTTTTTCTTAGACATCTTAGTTTATTCAAATTTAAGACTCGGCGTGTCAACACGAGATGCCACTAATTTTTCTCTTGCTATCCAGTGCTTGTACAAATTTTTCATAAAATCTTTAACTCCGAAGCACGCAGTGAGGACCTGGTCGACAGGATTAGTCATCGCTTTGATGTAATACAAATTGTCAATTTTAAGATATCCAGAGTGTTTTTTGAAATATGCGACGTCCTCTACCTTGCTGAACAACTTGTCTGTATGCCCATTTGCGAATGTGACCAGGTGTTCCAACCGCGTTCCATTATCTACTCGAATACCTCTCGATCGCATCTTCATAGCAAGCGAAACGTGCGCAGGTAGACTGTTTGTATAGTACCCTACGTCGTCGTCGGCTTCCTTAAGCTTCAGTTGCCTTGCTCTTTCAACAGGCTCCTTGGAGAGTTTTGGAATCGTGTAATCGCCGATCATGACCTTTCCAGCGGCTAGTTTTTCAAGCATTTCAGGGGATTTGTTTCCTGCTCCAGTTTCAATACTCCTAATCCACTCTTTATTAATTCCCTGCATGCCAGAGAGCAGCGGAAGATTGCCGACGCCACCTACAGCTTTCGTAATCGTGAATTTGTCAACCGGCACCTGTCGTCTGAAAACTGCCAGGGCTTGATGAAAGACCCAGTCAAGGATCTCGCAAATAGGTACGTTGTCAAATACTCTTTGCACTAGTCCTTCATACAAGTCCCGGACTACATTTGAGTTGTCTCGCCTTGACAAAAGCACGCCCTTGTTCCCGACCTTGTCCTGCACTACACCATCCCGATTCATCAGCGTGTACATGTACCGCTTTTTGCTCAGAATGAGAAACCGGTGATAGATCTCCTTCTCAAACTCAAGCTTCATCGGAGACGGATACAACTTGGTGATATCCTCTGCTACTTCTAGACAGTAGTCCCACAACTTCTCTGCATGTTCTTTTTGGGTTTCTCCAGTGATGTGGGGGAAATATAAATATTCAGAATCCGTGTTTTTCAAAATCATACTACCTATACCTCCAAAAAATCGTCCTCGCGTTGTTTCAATATCGTAAACAAAATCGTCCTCGTC
>Ga0307488_10001341_pt1 | contig 20571 bp, 16 predicted proteins | sample SB02metaG_FD_202248 | JGI IMG/M metagenome (GOLD analysis project Ga0307488, IMG submission 202248) | Sea-ice brine microbial communities from Beaufort Sea near Barrow, Alaska, United States - SB 0.2 | ecosystem: Environmental > Aquatic > Marine > Coastal | place: USA: Alaska | collected... | reverse complement strand
TTATTGTGGGTAACGTATCTTCTCCGGAAGATGCAGCAGGTAGTGTAGCTACAGTTACAGATGCAGATACTATTTCGTTAGTAGCTAGTAAAGCTGTTCATGGAGATTTTGTCCATGTATGGTCTGACGGCACTAACTGGTATCTAAACGGACAGTGTAAAGTTCAAGACGGAATTACAACAACTCAAGCGGGTTAGTAATACAGTCTACGGTATTAACTGATACCAACTGGAGGAGTTTTAGGATTCCTCCCCTATTTTAAAAGGAGACAAAATGAAAGGCGTAAAGCATTATAAAAAAGACGGAACAGAACATAAAGGTAGTTCTCATAAAATGCCTAATGGAGATTTACATACAAATAAATCACACACTAAAACAAGTGTAAAACTTTTTCATTTTAAAGATTTAAGTAAGACAGCAAAAGTAAAAGCTAAAGGTAAAAAGTAATGGCTACAACATATTTAGATTTAACAAACGAAGTACTAAGAGAATTAAACGAAGTTGTTTTAACTTCTGTTAATTTTGATAGTGCAGTAGGCTTACAACAATTTGTAAAAGATTCAATTAATAAATCTATATTTGATATAGCTAATGACGAACCACAACTGCCTTTTTTATCCCAAGGCGTTAGTGGAGGCACAGACCCTTTCTACGGGAATGTAACTGTTGCATCGGTAGCAGGAACTAGATGGTATACATTAAAAGCTGATAGCTCTAGTATTGCTACAGATTTTTCATCAATAGACTGGGATGATTTTTATTTAACAACAATAAACGTAAGTGGTGAAACAGCCCCTTTTGTTTCTAAAGGTTTAAAATTCTTATCACTAGCTGATTGGAAAAGATATTACAGAGATAGTCAAAATGCAGACGATGCATTAGGTTCAGACGCAGGACACGGTGAACCTACTCATGTTATAAAAAGCCCAGACCATAGAAAGTTTGGACTAAGCCCTATACCCGACAAGGTTTATAATGTGCACTTTTATGCTTTCGCTAAACCAACAAGTTTGACAGCTCACGGTGATAGCATAGTATTGCCTGAACAATATAGTAATGTAATAACTGCAAAGACAAGATATTATGTACATCAGTTTAAAGAAAATATTCAACAAGCAGCTTTTGCACTTGATGAGTATAAAAAGAATATGAAGACTATGAAGTCTAATTTAATTAATCCTACTCCCCGTAACATGACAGACGATAGGACTTATTTCTAAATGCCGGCAGCACAACCATTTTCAGTAGCTTTAGTCGGTGGACTTGTTAAGTCTACTAACTCTTCAGCACTACTAAAGACACCCGGAGTTGCTACTAAGTTAAGAAACTTTGAAGTATCTGACGAAGGTACTTATAGAAGAATAAATGGATTTACTTTGTTTGGAGATACGTTACCTAATTCTTCAGAAGACATAGAAGGTTTAGTAGTTTATGCAGATGGTTTAATAGCTGTAGCAGGAAACGATGTATTTTTTAGTCAAGATGCAGAAAGTACTTGGTTACAATTAAATAAAGAAAGTGTTGCATCAGGCGGAGATAACTATTCTGCCTTTACTGGTAGAGGAGAATTATCTTTAACAGGTGTAGACCAGTGTGAGTTTGCTATTTTTGAAGGTCCGTCTGATTACGGTGAAGTAGTTATAACAGATAAGAGTGGTAATAATAAACCTTTCTTATTTAAAATGACTGGAACAAGTGCAGACGTAACTGCTAGAACTTTCTTTACAAGTCAGATAACTATTAGTGGTGATACTACAGCTAAGTTTTGTACGATACATGACCAGCATTTAGTAGTAGCTGGAGACCCTAGCACACCTAACACAATTTATTATAGTAGTACTAATGACATAGATAGCTTTAGTGGCTCTGGTGCAGGTAGTATTACTTTAGAAGATAAAGTAGTAGGATTAAAAAGTTTCCGTAATGAACTATTCATATTTTGTCGTAACTCAATATTTAAACTACAGAACATAAACAACGCTAGTACTATTGCAGTTGTACCTGTTACTAAAAACGTAGGTTGCTTAGACGGTCAAACAATCCAAGAGATTGCTGGTGACCTTGTATTCTTAGCACCTGATGGATTTAGAACAGTTGCTGGTACATCAAGAATTGGTGACGTTGAGTTAGGAACAATTAGTCAAGCTATACAACCAATAATAAATGAGATTGCCCAAGCTTCCAGTACATTACAATTTAGTAGTGTTGTACTAAGAAATAAATCACAATACAGAATGTTTTATAGTACTACCTCAAGTAGTCAATTTACTTCAAAAGGTATTATAGGAACACTAAGAGCTAACGGATTTGAATGGTCTGAAACAGTAGGAATACAAGCACCTGCTATTACATCAGGATTTAATAGTTCAGGAGTAGAGAAATTTTTTCATGGTGATAGAGACGGTAAAATTTATAACCATAACACAGGTAACAGTTTTAACGGCACAAGTATTGAAGCAGAATATCAATCACCTGATTACGACTATGGTGACTTAGGAACTTTAAAAACTTTAGACTACGTTAAACTTGCTTTTACTCCAGAAGGAGATTGTCAGCCGTCACTTAGAGTTAGATATAACTATGACAGTTTAGATACACCACAACCTGCTGACATAGTTTTAAGTGAGATACCACAACCTGCTATTTTTGGAACAGCTATTTTTGCAAGTCAAAAGTTTGGAGCAACCGAACAGCCTTTAGTCCAACAGAATTTGACAGGCAGTGGACACAGTAATTTTTTTAAAGTCTTTAGTAACGACACTAAAGCACCATATTCAATTAACGGACTATACGTAAATTATAGACCATCAGGAAGAAACTAGGAGATATTTATAAATGGCTACTTATGTAAGACAGAGTTCATTCAGTGACGGAGATACAATCACATCGGCTTTATTCAATAATGAATTTAACCAATTAGTTAATGCGTTTAACGCAAGTTCAGGACATACCCATGATGGCTCTACAGCTGGTGATGGTGGACCAATTTCTAATTTATTTAGTAACTCTTTAGTATTTGGTACAAATGCCAATATAGATGTTGCTATAACATTTAACGCCACAACAAACGATGGCGTTCTAACATGGATGGAAGATGAGGATTACTTTAAATTCTCAGATGACTTATTAATAGACTCTACAGAAAAAGTACAGTTTAGAGATACAGGATTATATATTTATTCTAGTGCTGACGGACAGCTTGATATAGTAGCCGATACAGAAGTCCAAATAGCTGCAACTACAATAGACATAAACGGTAACGCAGATATCTCTGGTAACTTAGGTATAGGTGGAAACTTAACAGTTACAGGTACTACAACTTTTAACGGTGGTACACTTACTTTAGGTGACTCAGCAGCTGACAATGTTGTCTTTGGTGCTGACGTAGACTCTAACATTATACCAGACGATGATGGTGCATATGACCTTGGTAGCTCTACACAAGAGTGGAGAGACTTATACATAGACGGTACAGCACATATAGATACTTTAGATGTAGATGTAAATGCTACAGTCGCAGGAACTCTAGGTGTTACAGGCGTATTAACTGGTACAAGCTTAGACATCTCTGGAGACATTGATGTTGATGGTACAACTAATTTAGATGTTGTTGATATAGACGGTGCAGTTGACATGGCTACTACACTTGCTGTAGCAGGTAACGTAGACTTTAACGGTGACTTAGATGTTGATGGTACTACTAACTTAGACGTAGTAGACATTGATGGAGCAGTTGATATGGCTACAACTCTTGCAGTTGCAGGTAATGTAGATTTCAACGGTGATTTAGATGTAGACGGTACTACTAATCTTGATGTCGTGGACATCGATGGTGCTGTAGACATGGCTACAACTCTTACAGTTGGTGGTGAAATAACAGCAGCAAGTTTAGACATATCAGGAAACGTAGATATAGACGGTACACTTGAAACAGATGCACTATCTTTAAACGGAACAACAGTTACAGCTAGTGCAGCAGACATAAATTTAATAGACGGTATAACTAACGGAACAGTTATAGCAAGTAAAGCAATCGTTACAGATGCTAACATAGACATAACTGGTGGTAGAAATATTACTATTAGTGGTGAGTTAGACGCTGCAACCCTAGACATATCAGGTAATGCAGATATAGATGGTACTTTAGAAGCCGATGCAATTACTGTAAATGGTACAGCTTTGGCAAGTGTTATTGCTGGAACTACAGTAAACACTGCTACAGTAGCCACAACAGTTACTATTACAGATAACGAAAACACAAACGAAAACAACGCAATTGTCTTTACAGCCGGTGGAGACTTAGACGGTGGTAACTTAGGCTTAGAGTCTGATGGTGATTTAAAATACAACCCAAGTACAGGAACTCTTTCTGCTACTAATATTTCTGTTAGTGGTACGCTTAGTACTGTAGACTCAGTAACTATGAGTGCTAACAATGCTGTTGTATTTGAAGGTGCTACAGCTGATGCACACGAAACTACACTTACTGTTGTAGATGCTACAGCTGATAGAACAATTACTTTACCTAACGTATCAGGTACAGTTCCTGTATTAGCTGCAGCAAGTAATACACAAATTACTTCTACACCTGAAGAGTTAAATGCCTTAGACGGTATTACTGCAGTAGTCGGAGAGCTTAATGCTCTTGACATAGGCTCTACAGCTGTTGGTACAGCAGTAGCTTCTAAAGCAGTTATACTAGACTCTAACAAAGATTACACAGGTGTAAGAAATTTAACAATCTCTGGTGAGCTAGATGCAGCTACACTAGACATCTCAGGCGATATAGACGTAGACGGAACTACTAACCTAGACGTAGTAGATATAGATGGTGCTGTAGATATGGCTTCTACCCTTCAAGTTGATGGGGCTATTACTAACAGCTCTACTATAGTTTCAACTGGAAAAATTACAGCAGACGCTGGTATAGACATCGATAACATAAATATTGATGGCACTACAATAGCTTTATCTTCTGGCGACTTAACACTAGACATAGCTGGAGATATGATTATTGATGTAGATGGTGGAGCAGTTAAGCTTTTTGATGGTGGCACACAATATGCATTTTTAAACCATGGAGGCAATGATAAATTATCAATTAAAGCAACAATACAAGATGCTGATATAGGTTTTTTTGGTAATGACGGTGGTGCTGAAATCACAGCCCTCCTCCTTGATATGTCAGCAGCAGGTGCCGCTACTTTTAATGCAGGTGTTACTGCTACAGCATTAACTACAACAGGAGGTATTACAGCCTTTAGCAACTTTGTTATTTCATCAGATAGTGGGGGTGTTTATTTAGGAAAAGATAATAATAGTTCTTTAAGATTAATAACTGATAATACTACTAGATTAACTATAGCAAATGATGGTGTGTCTACTTTTAGTTCTACAGTGACAAGTACAGGACTTATTGCAAATGTTCCTACTAACACTGGGCTTACTATTAATAGTGCAGACGTAAGTGCTATCCAATTTAATGTTGCTGCTGGGAATCAAAAAAATTGGGGATTTGCTAGTACCCTTTTAGCTGCTGGAGATTTTGGTCTTTATCAGTCTACCTCAAACGGTGGAAACCCTATTACTGCTGGTGCGGCTAAACTGTATGTTACCTCCACAGGAACTGTGATTATTGGCGGAACTGCTGCCGCAGTACATGGTAATGTTGATGATTTACAAATAGGAAATGGAGTAGGTCATGCAGGTATTGGTATCCATTCAGCTAATGATGCTAATGGTGCTATATTCTTTAGTGACCCTAATAGTACATTATCAGGTCAAATAGAGTATGTTCATAACGGCGATTACATGACTTTCGTTACAGGCACAAGCACTAGAGCTAGAATTGATTCAGATGGTCTTAAATTTGGAGGAGACTCAGAAGCAGCTAACGCACTTAACGATTATGAAGAAGGTACTTGGACTCCTACAAGTGGTGTTAATTTAACTCTTAATACTGCTTGTAAATATATAAAAATTGGCAACCATATAACTTACACCTTTGATATTACTTTTGCATCTCAAAGTGATGGGAATTCTGCAAGGTTACAAAGTTTACCTTATGATTTAACTACATATAATTCAGGTTTTTGTGGTTGGCAGAATGCAGGAGTCGTTGTGAAGTTTCACTGTCATGGAGATGATGCAAATATTTACAATGGCACAAGTAACTCAATACTTACATATGCATCCCTATCTGGTGAGAGGCTTATAGGAACAATTACTGGAATAGTATCTTAAAAATTTAACTAATATACCTAGTGGATGCTAGGTACAGACAAAGGAGAAAAATAGAATGGCAATAACAAAAGAAATAATAGAAGATAAAATAGAAGTTGTAGGAGACTACAAAACTATACAGGTGCGAACAGCTACAGTCATCAAAGAAGATGGTGTAGAGCTTAGTAGGTCTTTTCATAGACACTCACTACCTTGTTTAAGGTCTGTAAAGAATGATGATGACTCTTGGACACATACCGATACAGACGTGTCTGGAGAGTCTACAGAAGTTCAAGGCATTGCAACAGCAGTGTGGACAGATGCAGCTAAAACTGCAAAACAAACCGCTAACGAAGCAGCAGGAATATAATCATGGCAATAGCATGGGAAATAACAAACACAGAATATAACAACGACTCTGACAAAGGAGTAGTACACGCTGCATGGCAATGTACAAACTCTGAAGTAGTAGGCTCTGGAGACTCAGCAGTAACGCATACAGGCACAGTATCAGGAATGGAGTCTTATACTCCAGATTCTAGTGCTGGTGGTTATGTAGCTTACGATAGTCTTACAGAAGCTAATGTAGTAGCTTGGATAAAAGCTACATTAGGCTCAGAAGAAGTTACTCGTGTAGAAACTAAAGTAGCTGCACAAATTACTAAAAGCAAAACACCACCAACAGCGTGGGGAGTGCCTTGGTAATTTAACATGGAACTAACACCCTATCTGTTTTGGAACATATTCATAACTTTGGTGTTAGCACCAGTCTTATTTAGTATTAAACAAAATACACAAGAAGCTAAACGGATTGATATTCTTTTAAATAAAACTCGTGAAGAACTTGCAAAAGAATACGTAACCAAAACAGAACTCAAAGATGACATGGGAATTCTCATGGATAGAATGGATAAAATTGGAGAAAAGCTTGACAAACTCTTCGAAGTCAAGTAGAATATACATAAAGGCATAAAAATGGCAAGAAAAAAACAACAAAAAAAAAGATTAAAGAAATATAAAGGTAAAACTATTACGGCTAATAGACTTGATATGAGTAAAGGTGGGAGAGTAAAGCTTGCTGTTGGGGGAGGAGATGTTCTAGGGGATGATGGTAGACCAAAAAGAGATGATGGGTATAGATTTAAATTGCCTCCTACTAGAGACAATCTAAATATACTTGATGGCAGAGGTGGCGGAGCTGGTGGTGGTGACGGAACTGGTGGTCAAGGCGGTGGAAACGCTGGTGGTACTGGTGGTGGCGGAGCTGGTGGTGGAGCTGGTGGTGGTGGAACTTCTAGTAACCCTACTGGTACTATACAAGCTTCTACTGAAGGAGTAGAAGACCCTAATAGAAGTGAAAGAACTGTAAGAACAGGAGTAGCTGCAGAACTTAAAGCTGCTGAAACTGATATATTAGAAAGCCCTATAATAAAAACCCCTGAAGCTATTGGACAAACCGGCACTACACTTGAGATGGGAAGTGACAAAGAAATGCAAGACACCGGTGGTGCTACTGCAGGAACTGTTGATACAAGCAGAGAAAGTGTAGATACAGGAACTGCCAAAATAGGCACAGGTCCACAAACAATAGTATCTAAAGATGCACCTACTACTACAGTTGTAGGAAGAGGAACTGATGTAGATGCTAAAACTACAGGTGCTAGAGGTATTGACTCAGTAGCTCCTGTAACTTTAGGAGAAAGAACTTCAGCAGCACAAGTTAAATTTGACGCAGCTGCAATGACTGATAAAGTAGATGCTTTTTTATCTAAAGGTGCTTTTTCTCCAGAAATAACTGCTGATAAAATAAATTTATCTCCTACTGCTGACGCTGAAATACAATCTAGACAAGCTATTACAGGACAAGCAGCTAATACTCCCATAGCTACACAAATTATAGGAGCAGTTGGATATGAAGCTGCTCAACAAAGAGCTGTAAAAGGAATAGAAGCCAAAGGTGCTGCTGCACAAATGATTGCAGAAGTTGGTAATATACCAGAAAAAATTGCTGCTGCTATTGTAGAAGACCCTGCAAGAGTAGAAGCTCAAGTAGATACAAACCCTGTAGAAGTTAATGCTGCTATTGCTGCGTTACCTACAGAAGCTTTAGTGTCTTCACAAATGGAGTCATTGCTAGGTGGCATGGAAGACGGTACAATTCCTATGTGGGCTAGACCTGCTGTAGATGCTGTAAATCAAGGAATGGCTGCAAGAGGAATAAGTGTTTCTACTGTAGGTAGAGATTCTTTGTTTAATGCTATTATACAAACAGCTATGCCAATGGCTCAAAGTAATGCACAAGCTTTACAAACTAGAGCAGCTCAAAATTTAACAAATCAACAACAAGCAAATTTACAACAAGCTAATCAAGAACAACAATTAAGATTACAAAACTTATCTAACCGACAAGAGTCTGCAAGTCAGACTGCACAAATGTCTCAGCAAATGAAGACAATGCAAAGTCAGTTTAATCAAGATGCTGTAATGACATCAGAACAACAAGAACAGCAAATGACAATGCAGAACTTGCAAAACAAACAGCAAGCTGCTATTACTAATGTTCAAAACACTCAGCAAACAAATGTTCAGAATCTAGGTAATGAACAACAAATAAACATGGCAGAGCTTCAAATCGAAGCAGGTGTTGAAGGTGCTAATGTATCTGCTGAGAACCAGCAGTTAATGATAGAGATGCAAAGTGCTGCAGATTTCTTATCTAAAAATGCTGGATTTAAACAGCAAATGGATATAGCTAATTTATCTAATGACCAACAAATGAGATTAGCAAATCTATCTGCATTAAATCAAGCAGGGTCAGAAAATCTTAATGCTGCACAACAAACAGAACTTGCAAATCTTAATAAAACTATGCAAGTTAATCAGCTTACTGCAAGTATAGCTAAAGATATGGGACTTGCACAACTTAATGTTAAGCAACAAACAGCAATACAAAACGCTACTACCCAAGCAAATATGGACATGACTAAGTTTAGTGCTGACCAGCAAGTTGAATTAGCTAATAGTAAATTTATGCAAACAGTATCTTTAACTGATATGAATGCAAAACAACAAGCTATTATGCAGGATGCAACAGCATTAGCATCAATGGATATAGCTAATTTAAATTCTAGAGAAAGATTATCTGTTGAAAGTGCTAAGAATTTTTTATCGTATGATATGGCTAATCTTAATAATCAACAACAAGCTAGTATGATGCAGTCTCAACAAAGACAACAATTATTATTATCAGACCAAGCTGCTTTAAATGCTTCTGCACAATTTAATGCACAAAACGAAAATCAAACTGCTCAGTTCATGTCAAGCATGGCTATGCAAATGGAACAATTTAATACTACACAGCTTAATGGAATGGAACAATTTAATGTTTCAAATATAAATTCAGCTGAAGCAAGAAGAGTGGGTAATGAGTTACAAGCATCTTCATTAGATGCTCAATTACAATCAGACGTGTCTAAATTTAATAGTCAACAAGATGCTGCTAGAGAACAATTTAATACTCAACAAGCTACAATTATAGACCAGTCTAATGTAGAGTGGAGAAGAAAATCAAATACTGCTGATACTGCTGCTAGAAATGCAGTGAATCAACAAAATGCACAAAATGCTTTTGGTTTAAGTTCTGCTGCTAATAATTTTTTATGGCAAGAACTAAGGGACGAAGCTGACCAAGATTTTAAAAGATGGGATAATGACCAAGAAAGAAAAGCTGCTTTGCTTGTTGCTGCTTTAGGAAACTCAGAAGGCGTAAATAAAAAAGACTCTTGGGATTCAAATATGACAGGAATTGCTGATTTATTAAACGGATGGTTAGAAGGTTAATTAAGGATATATTATGGGAAAATTAAGAAAGTTAGGTAAGAAAATAGGTAAGGGAATAAAATCTGTAGGAAAAAAACTTAAGAAAGGCTTTGGTAAAATAGCCGGTGCTTTTGGAAAGTTAGGTCCTCTAGGCAGTATAGCTTTATCTTTCATGCTTCCGGGAATTGGTAACTTCCTTACCGGCATGGCTGGCACAGGAGGGGTTACTGGTTTTATAGGTAACATAGCTGTAGAAATAAGTAAGGCAGCAGGGGCAGTTAAAAACGGTGTAGGTAAAGTTTTTAGTAGAGTTACAGATGCTATTGAAGGAGGCATGAATGCTGTTAGTAAACCTTTTATGAAAGAAGGAGCTAGAGGAGCAGGTAGTGCTTTTAGAGATTTTGTAAGCGAAACAACTAATGGTTTTGTTGATAAATCTACAGTTGGGTTAGAAGATAAAATAATTCCAGATACATCAAGAACATTTACATTTAAAGATGGTACAACTAGGACTGTTACTACAGAAGGAAGCGTTGTAACTCCTGATATGCAAGTAGGCAATGTTAAAGCAGTTAAAATACCACAAAGCCCTAAAGGAATGACAGACCCTGTTTATATGGATGGAGTAGATGGCAATCTAAAAAAAGGTTTTTATGAATCAGCTGATATAGATATATATAATAGAGGTGTTGATTCAACTGTAGATATTGAAACAGGTAAATTAACTGAAGCAGTAGCTACCGGTCCTTTACCTTCGGGACAAGCTTCTATTAAATCTTCAGGAGGCTTAGATAAACCGCTTGCTGTTAAAGGAAGTATAAAAGAAAGAATTAAAAACAGTGATGCTTTTGGAACTTATAAAAAACTTCAACCTATTGTATCAGTAGGTAGTGAGATGAATGCTGCAGCAGACCTAGAAGAAGCAGAAAGACTACAACTAGCAGCTCAGACATCTGCTTATTTTGCAAACGAAGCAAAAAATATGTTAGGCTCAAGACCGGTTAATGCAGGCGTAGAGTATTTTGATTTTAATAATCCTGCTCCTACAGAAACACAGTTATATAATTTACAAAATTCTTACAGTGGAATACTAGGGTAACTCATGGAAAATAATATAGTACCAAAACAAATGGAAGATGTCATGATGGAAGGACCTGTTCCGGGACAGTCATTAACTAATTCACCTGACCAAGCATATCCTTGGGAAGGAAAACCTAAATATACATCGGTTAAAGATGCTAGAGAAGAAATATTTTTACAATTACTAGACCCTAAAAAACTTGAAGGCGTACAACAGTTAATGATGAATGAAGTATCTGTAAACGCAATAGCTCAAATGGTTTTAACTGACGGATTTAAAACAGGTAAATTTAATCCTGACCTTATGTTAAATTTATTAGAACCTACAATGTATATGCTAATGGCTATCGCAGAAAAATCAGGTATTGAGCCAGTTATAGAAAGCGAAAATGATGAGGATGACGAAGACGAAGCTGCTGTAGGAGTAGCAGAAAGAAATAATTTTATAAAACAAGGTGGTAGATTTCAAGACGCAGTAGTTCGTAATATAAATCCAGCTTCTGTAGGTGGAGATATTAAACAAAGATTAGAAACTTTAGATAGTGAAAAAATGAAACAAAGTATTTTACAAAAGCCTAGTCCAAAATTACCCACAACAGAAAGTTTATTAGGAGAACAGAATGGCAGATGATATAAGTAGTATACTGGGTGACGGTCAGACAATGGAGCAACTAGGAAGTTCTTTATTGCAAAAACAAGCTACGGACAGAGCTGCAACACAAAAGGCAGATAAAAAATCTAGAAGAGTAGGACAAGCTTTAGCTGTTATGGGAGTAGGTCAAACAATATTTAAAAATGCCTATAAGAAAAGAATGGGAGAATTAGATAAACAAGAAACTTTTTTATTATCTAACCAAGCTTCTCAGCTTAAAGACATTCAAATGGTAACTCGTATAGTTCAAAACATGCCAGACCAAGCATGGCAAGATTCACATAAAGATAAATCAATAGATGAAAAAGTTAAAATATATTTAGAAGAAGGAAGAGGTAAGGGTTTAAATAAAAAGTTTGAGCCTATAATTGATTCAGCAATAAAACAAGGCAATAACTATACTGATGAAAGATTTCTACAATTTAAATCAAGACAAAAAGATGAGTATAATAATGTCCGTGACAACGCTATGCATAATTTATTAAATGATTATTTTAAAGAAGACGAAAATGGTAAAGCTAAATATTTTGGATTTGAAACAGAAATGAGAAAATTATTAGACACTCCAGATAGTATGGATAAAATTGCATTATTTAAGAAAAGTCTTAATTTAACTATTGACGAATTATCTAGAAACGAAAGAAGATTTATTCAAGAACAAAAAGATATATATTCTAATAAAGGTGTAATAGGAACTTTTAAAGATGGTTTATCTCAAATGGGACTGAAGATGGAAGAGAAAGGAAATACTAATTTATTTAAAAATATAAATGCTATTACTTTACAAGGTGGTGGATTAGAAGATGTGTTAAATGATTTAAGTATTAAAGGTGCTCTAATAGGTTCTATTGATATGAGTTTAGCAGATTCTAGAATGCATACCGTAGGGGCTGAAAATGAATTTTTAAGTGACCCTGATGCCATGGCTAATGTAGATATATATTTAGACGAGTTTACAGAAGATATAAAAGAAGGAAGTTTTAATAATCGAAAATATAATAAAGAAAATAAATTTATGCTTGCTGTAGATAGTGAAGGTCTTTGGAAAAAATATAGAAGAGACATAACTGGTTCTATTGAGTCGGTTTGGAAAAAAGACATAGGTACTTTAGTTAAGCTATTTGCTAATGACCCTGACTTTGCAAAAAGTGCTTACTTTGGAAGTTTAAATGCAAACGGTATTTCATATACTAAAGAAGAAGTTTCTACATTTGACAGATTAATTAATGATAATAAATTTAGACATAACATTGCTATAGCTGTAACAGCTAGAGAAGGTTTTATAGAAAACGAAAGTTGGTCAACTAATAAAACTTATGATGCTGGTAATGTTATAGAAGACTTAGAAGGAAGATATGGTTATGATAGTGAGACAGGAATTTTACCAGAGTTATTTGATAAAGGTTTAACTTTTAGTAAAAAAACAAACGGTTATAAAGCTACAGATTATTATAATAAACAATCAAAAGAAGCACAACGAAGAATGTACTCTAATGAAATTAATAAAATTTTTAATTCTGAAAATATTAACGACAGAGAAAAAATGTCTCAAGTAAATGTTCTTTTTGATACGTTAGATAATCCAGTAGGTTTAAATTTTCAAGATTATATGAAGGCTTATCCTGCAAAATTACAATCAAATATTTATTCAAACTCTGCTTTACAAGTATATGCAGACCCATTAAAATCTTTTGGCTCATAAATTAAATGCAAAATTATAGTAACATATACGACAAAATAGAAAACGATTATTCTAAATTAAATAAAGAAGAACTAGAAAAATTAAAACTAGAAAAACAAGGACAGTTTTATAAGTCTACTCATATAGATAGTTCTTCTGAAGAAACTAATGAAGGATATAATTCTTTGGTAGGAGACGTTAATGATAGAATTAATAGTTCGTTTGAACTTAAAGATGTTGCTACTAAGAAAAAAAGTCTTACTGAGCTAGCAGCCGATGAAGAATTTTCTATGCGTAGTGAAAGATTTTTAGAAGGCGTAGCAAAGAATGAAAATATTTTTGAATACTTAAGAGACTCTGAATATAGTTTAAGCTCGGCTATGGTTCGTTCTTTTCAAGCAGGTAAGTGGACAGAAGAACAAAAAAAAGATTATACTTATTTACAAAGTGAGTTTATGAATGCTGATGTAAAAGGTTTTAGAGAGAATTTTGGAATGGTTAAAGATATGGGAGGAGATATTTTACTAGACCCTTTAAATATCCTTAGTCTTTTGTTTGCTATTCCTAGTGGAGGTCAATCATTAACAGCTAACGCTGCATTGGCTACTGCTGCTAAAGTAGGCGTATCAGCTCTAGCAAAAGAATCATTTAAACAAACAGGTAAATTAGCAGCTGTTACTGCATCTGAAGGTGCGGCTTGGGGTGGACTACATAATTATTTTAGTCAAGATATAAATGTTGATATAGGAACTCAAAGTCAAATTGATTTTGGAGAGGTAGCTTTAACTACGGGACTAGGAGCTGGTCTTGGTGGTACTCTTGGTAGTGGTATAGGTACTCTAGCAAATGCAGCTAAAGGAAGATTTTATTTAAATTTTGCTGCAAAAGAATTTAAATATGCGAATGAGTCAACTGTAGATTTATTAAACCCTACCCAAGGAAAATTGTTTGAAGATGATGCAGAACTTTTTGTAGGACCTCAATTAAGAAAACAAGCTAAAGAGTTACACGAAATTGATGAAGCTTTAGATGACCAGTTTACAGGTCCTTTACAGCCTTTAGGTGCTGAAGAAGGAGGTACTTTTTTTAGTGAAGAGTTTATAGACAAAGCAAACAGGGGTAAAAATAAAATACAAAGTAAACTTTCAAGAGCTTCTTATTTTTTACTAGGTAAATCAACTTCAGAATTTGTAGAGTTAGTAGATGACAATCCTTTAATAGGAGACTTTTTAAGAAAATTAAGGACAGACTATGATGTAGGTTTTATGAAAGCAGGCAAGACAGGGCTTATTAAAAACAAAACAGTTAATGGTCCTGAAGCAGAAACTGAATTTAGTTTTGGAGAAATACTTGGTCAAACTTTTGGTAAGTATCAATTTGGAATGATGAAAGCTTTAAACCCATTAAGAAGATTTGGGTATTTTGGAAGACTAAGCCAAGAAAGAAATGAATCACTTACTACTTTATTTAGAGATAAAAGATTATATTCTAAAAAAGAAACAAATGAACTTACTGGAAAAATAACTTACAAATCAAACATCGAAAGTTTTTTAAATAAAGATGGAACATATACTACTAAAGTCAATGGTATTGATACCACGTTAAAATTAAACTCAGATGCTATAGAAAGTTTTAAAGAAATAAGAGCTTTACTTGACGAAGGATTTGATGAGGCAAGTGCTCTTGGTTTATTCCAAAAAGATACTATTAATAAAAGAGGATTTTTACCAAGACTATATAAATACGATGTGCTAGATAAAAACCGTGATGAGTTTGAAGAAAAATTAATTGCTTCTGGACATGCAGACCCTGTTAATACAAAAAATAATTATAAATTTGAGGTTGAGTATTTAGAAGACGGAGTTAAAAAAGTAAGGCTAGAAGAAGGAAGCATACATAAAGAAGTTGGATTAGACGAAAATGTTTTTGGAAGAGATTTTTTAGAAGACGCTGGTGGTGATATGGCTGAAGCTAAAAAAAATAAAGCTCGGGCTATTGTTCAAGAAATGTTAGACCAAAGATTTACTCCGTTTGAATTAAGAAATAAAGGAAGGTCAAATGCTGCTGGGTTTATGCAAGCTAGGAGATTTCAAAATATAAAAGATAATGATATTGCTAAGTTTTTAGAATCAGACGTAGAGGCAATCTTAGGTGGTTACTTTACTAACCTATCACAATCTATGGCTCGTAAAAAAATGTTTGGGGCTACTTTAAGTGAATGGGAAAAGGGTACTTTAACTCCTATACTAGACAATATGAGAGCTCTTAAAAATAAAAATGGCTCAAAAAAACATACATATCAAGAAGTTGAAGACGTACAAAAAAGATTAACAAGAATGTTTAAAAGAGCTACAGGATTAGAAACATTTAGTTCTTCTAGTTTAAGAACAAACGCCACTTTAAGCACAGGAAAAGATATTTTATTACTTTCTCAACAAGCAGCATTACTACCGTTTGCTACGTTATCTAGTATTACTGAACCTTTAATATTATTATCAAGAGTTAGTTTAGCTGACACCCCTGAGACACTTGCTAATATTGGATTTGCTTTAGGCAAACAAACACAGTCTAGTTTTAGAAGAATGGGTCAAGGAATAAAAAGAACCCTTGGTAAAGCTGAAGATAAAATTAAAGGTCAAGTAGATGAGACGGGTGGTGTTGGAAACATTGCTGATTATGATGACGAAGTGTGGACTGAGTTATATCAAACAGGATTAGCTTTAGACCAAGCAGTTCTTGAAAGAATAGAAGGTTTAGCTGGGGCAGGTGTCGAAGGCGGAACGGCTAAAAAATTACAACAAATATTTTTTAAAACTAATTTCTTAACTCCTTGGACAAAGGCTGTACAGCTTGCTTCTTTTACTACAGGCAAAAGAATAATAACTCAACATGCTAAAAAGTTAGCTACCGGCAAAGGTTTTACCGGTGAAATAACTGATAGTGGCAGACAAAAACTTGTAAATGAATTAAATCAATTAGGTATAGATGAAAAAGAAGCAGTTGCGTGGTACAAAAAATCTTTAAATAAAGAAGGTGAGTTTGATACTAATTTATCTCGTGGTATAAATGGAAGAGGTGGTATTATAAGAGATAAATCTTCTAAAGCTTTTGGTAACGATTTATTTTATCAAAGAAATGTACTCGGTGGAGCTAACAGATTTACTAAAGAAATTATTTTAAACCCTAGAGCAGCAGAAGCTAACAGACCTGATTGGTTTGGAATGCCTGCATCTCAATTTTTAATTCAGTTTGCTGGTTACCCTACGGTATTTAACAACACTATTTTAAAAAGAATGGTAAATGATTTGTCTCCTATAAATAGAAAGCAAAAAGGAGGCATAGAATACAATTCTAATTTCCACCACAACGCTGCAAAAACTTTAGGAACTATGGCATTAATGACTACCGTAGCACATTTTGGTAATGAAATAAGAAGTAATGGTACTAATAGTATTGATAGAACAACAGGCAAAAGAAAACCAGAAGGTGAAATTTTACAATCAGCCATTAGAAGATGGGGTGGTTTTGGACCATATGATTATATTTCAAAATTTAATAACGAGCAAGAAAGAGGTTCTGGAGCACCGGCTGCCCTAGCAAAATCTTTAGGAGGTCCAGCACCTCAACAATTATTAGATGCTGTAGCTTATAGAAAAGGTTTTGGTGAAATGTTTGCTACAAGTCTACCTTACTATGGAACTTATGATGTTATTTTTGGTGAAGGAACTAAGAAAAATCTAAGAGCTAGGGCTAGAGGAACATATAAAGAAGAAGTAGTTCCTACTGTTAGTTTTGGTGGTGTGTCTTCAGGTAAAAAAAGAAAGAAAGACCCAAGTAAAGTTACTTTTGCAAAAGGTGGCATAGTTAAAAATGTACCTAATGTAACAGACGAGCCTGATGAAATGCAGAGTAGAGTAACAGGACAACCTTTTAATTCTACATCAGAAGCCGCACAAGATATTACAGATAGAGAGCTTAGAGGACAGATGGAAGGACTAGGCATAAGTAGACAACAAAAAGCTATAGGTGGGATAGTAAGTTTAGCAATTAAAAAAGTTAATGCTTTATTAAAAAGAAAAATTAATGTTAATAATCAAAAAGAAATAGAAAATTTTATTGAAGAAAGTCAAGTAGCTCAAGATTTATTAAGAGAAGAAAAAGAAAAAATATTTAATAACTGGATGCTTAATCAAGATGAACAAACAATAAAAAACTTACAGAAATTAGATACTAAAACACAAATAAATACTAATGTTCCAATAGAAGAATATACATATCAAACAAATTTATTTAAAGAAGAATTACTTGACACTCCTGAATATTTAAAAATCTATAAAGATAATCCTATTTTAAAAGAGATAGATGAGTTAGAAGAAAAAATAGTTAATAAAGAAATAGATTATCTTTTAAGTAATAAAAGAGAGCCTTTTGTAATTGGTGGAATAGCAAAAGCTTTAACTAAAACTATTGACAATGCTGCTAGTAAAAGAGGTAAGAAATTAAGAAAGAGTTATTTAGATAGAAGCCATTTAGAAAAATTAGATGAAACTGTAGATGAAAGATTTGTAAGTTTAACAATGATAAAAGATTTATTAGAAGATAAAGATATTACTATAACAGAAGCGGTAGATGTTTTAAAAGCTGGTGGATATAAACAGTCTGTAATAAATAAATTTATCAGACCATACAAGGAAATAGGATTAAACTTATGAGTATATTTAAAACATTAAAAAGTCTTTTATCTAGGGATGATGAGCCTAAAGAATACTCAGTAGCTAAAGGAGATACTTTATCCTCTATTGCTAAAAAAAATAATACTGATGTAAGTAGTTTAATAAAAGCAAATAAAATTAAAGATGCTAATTTAATTCAACCTAAACAAAAAATAGTAATACCTAAAAAAGAAATTAAAATGCCGGCTAGTGTTAAAGCTAATAACAATGATTACAGTGTAAAACAAGGAGATACTTTATCCTCTATTGCTAGGAATAATAATACAAGCTTACTTAAATTATTAGAAATTAATAACTTAGAAAATCCTGATATTATAAATATTGGAACTAAATTAAAAATGCCTGTTAATATGAAACAACAAAGGATAGAAAGAGAGAAAAAAAATAATTATATAATTAAAAAGGGTGATAACTTATTTGATATTGCTAAAAATAATAATCTTAATTTACAACAACTGCTAGAAGCTAATCCTTTAATTAAAAATACTAATCAAATTAACGTAGGAAGAGAAATAACTGTTCCTCAATTTGGAAACATTTACAAAGCTGAAGCTGAAGAAAGAAGAAATTTACCAATAGAAGAACCTCAAGAAAGTTTTATACCTTCTAATCTTAAACAACTTGTTTATGATATTAATCCTATTAATAGAATTAAAAGAAAATATAATATGAATATGGGTGATTTTACAGAAGGAGATTTAACACCGGCTGAATATAAAGCTGCAAAAGTATTAGCTAAGAGAGCATTAAAAGACGGAAGAAATAATATAACTTATGATGATTTTGCTACTGGAGACGATGTAGGTGCTGGTAAATCAATGAGTTTAAAAGAAGCATATTTTAAATTTAAAAATCCTATGTACTCTTTAAAAACTTTAGTTGGTAGAGGTACTCTTGAAATAAATAATGCGGGTGAGACTGTCATTGTAGACAGGTATAATTTCAATGAAAAAGAAGCTTCTTCAGTTAGAGACTATGCACAAAAAATAGCTAGAGTAGTAAGCGACCCTCTCTACGGTGTATTTAGAGAAGCAGGAAGTGTGTTTGGAAGTAATGAAGGTGAAGGTAGTTATGTTAGATTAAACTTAGGAAAATTATAATGAATATAGAATTATGTAAAGAACAAATAAAAAGACACGAAGGCGAAGTACTAAACATCTACGAAGATAGTTTAGGTTATAAAACTCTAGGAGTTGGACACCTCTGCAAACCGCAAGACCCTGAATATGATTGGGCAGTAGGTACTTCTGTATCTCAAGAGGTTGTAGACATGTACTACAAAGATGATTTTGTTACTCACTTAGCAGAAGCTATACATATCTTTGGAAGCGAAGAAAGTTTTTATGACTTGCCTGAAGACATACAACATGTGTTAGTAAACATGTGTTTTAATCTAGGCGGAACAAGACTATCTAAATTTAAAAATATGATTAAAGCTTGTAAAGAACATGATTGGAAAGAAATGGCTGTACAAATGGAAGACAGTAAATGGTACGGACAAGTAGGTAGACGTAGTAAAGAATTACAAGATATAGTATTAGGAGCTTGAAATGAAAGGATTATTAAAAAACATAATAGGAGCTGTTGCACCTACATTAGGTACTGCTTTAGGCGGACCAATGGGGGGAATGGCAGCTAACATGATATCAGAAGTGTTAGGTGTTCCTAATACTCCAAAGGCTATAGAGAAAGCTATAGCAGATGCAACGCCTGAACAAATGTTAGAACTTAAAAAAGCTGAACAAGCTTTTGAAATACAAATGAAAGAACTAGAAGTAGATGTATTTGCTTTAGAGACAGCAGATGTACAAGATGCTAGAGGTAAGTTTAGTAAGGACTGGACAGCCCGTATAATGGGCATAGCTGTTGTTGGTGGATTCATGGGATATATATTCTTAGTAACACTACAACCGCCTGAACAGAACTCTGAAGCCCTTATAAACCTTGTGTTAGGTTATCTTGGTGGTTTAGCAAGTGCTGTTATATCATTTTACTTTGGAGCTTCTAACACTCAAAAAGACTAATGGATGTAGTATCAGTCATAACAGAACTAGGCTTTCCTATTGCAGCAGCTCTAGGACTAGGCATGTTTGTCTGGAAACTTATCAATAGAATCATTGATGGTATGGAAACTAAACTAGATACTTTAGATGAGAAGGTTCAGACAGCTTTAGATACTATGGAAGAAAGAGTATCTACAAAATTAGATAGTCAATACGGTATTATAGTAGCCTTGATTGATAGGGTAAGAGCTTTGGATAATCAAAGCATTAGACAAGATGTACTCTTGAAAACATTACTAGGAGTACCCAACTTAATAGATATAGGAAAGATAGCGAAAGCGGATAGGGAAGATGAACGTAAAGATTAAATTAAAACCAACA
>Ga0307488_10001340_pt1 | contig 20572 bp, 19 predicted proteins | sample SB02metaG_FD_202248 | JGI IMG/M metagenome (GOLD analysis project Ga0307488, IMG submission 202248) | Sea-ice brine microbial communities from Beaufort Sea near Barrow, Alaska, United States - SB 0.2 | ecosystem: Environmental > Aquatic > Marine > Coastal | place: USA: Alaska | collected... | reverse complement strand
TTGCGATGGCGGATACACTATGGGCCATAAGGGCCGTGGGGTCCTCAGGTCGCAAGAGCAACCATTTTTCCGCCATCGGCAGCATAGCACTGTAGTTGCCAATGCTCTGATTAAGCGCGACAGCCCGATTAATGGCCGCCACGTCATTGTAGGTAGCGCCTACTTCGCTATAGAGGGCCGCAGCAGCGACGTATTCGTTTCGATTGGTCGCAATTTCGGCGAGCAGCAATTGGAACAGGCTCTGCCCAGTCAATTCTTGATAGGGAATAGTCGGTGCTGCATCGACCGCGTTGGCGCTTGATGTGCTAGTCGGACCGGCCAAATTGGCGCAAGCGGACAGCAAAAGGCCTGCGGAAAGCGTAAATAAAGTGTTCAATTTGACTGCGAATTGCATAGTATTCCCGATAAAACATGGTCTGTGGCGCGACAGTGGCAATTTGTATTCAATACTTACGCGGATATTAGCATAGCTTATATCGCCTATTTTCGGTAAAACGACTAGAATACCGCCTTTTTACACAAATAAGGTTTCACCCAAGCGATGTCGTTATTGGCCATCGGTATAAATCATAATACCGCTTCCGTAGCAGTTCGGGAAAAAATAAGCTTTATGCCGGAAACGATGTCCGCATCGCTTCAGGCTGTCTTAGGCCTGTCCGGTGTGCAAGAATCGGTGATCTTATCTACCTGTAATCGCAGCGAAATCTATTGTTACAGCGACGATGCCGACCGCTCAACGGAAGCCGTGATCCTCTGGCTGGCCGCTCAACATCAGATTGAGGAAGACGAACTCCGTGCCTGTCTCTATGTCCACAGCGAGGAACAAGCCGTCAGCCATATCAGCGAAGTGGCCTCGGGCTTGGACAGCATGGTGCTGGGTGAACCGCAGATCTTAGGACAACTGAAATCAGCCTATGCCGTGGCGCAAGAATTTCACAGCGTGGGCGCGCACCTCAACTATATGTTTCAGCACAGCTTTAAGGTCGCCAAGCAGGTCCGGACCGAAACCGCTATCGGCGAAAATGCGGTCAGTATCGCCTTTGCCGCGGTGAGCCTATCGGCACGTATCTTTTCCGATTTTGCCAGTTGCCGCGCGTTGCTAGTCGGGGCCGGTGAAACCATTGATTTGGTCGCTCGGCATCTGCGCGAAAAGGGCGTTACTCAAATCACGGTGGCCAACCGTACCCTGGCCCGGGCAGAGGTCTTGGCCAAGGAGTTCAATGCGCGTGCCTGTTTGCTGTCCGATATTCCCGACGAACTGCCCCATGCCGATATTGTTATTTCCTCAACAGCCAGTCAGTTGCCGCTGATCGGCAAGGGCATGGTGGAGCGGGCACTTAAGCAGCGCAAACACAAACCCATCTTTATGGTCGATATCGCCGTACCGCGCGATATCGAGAGTGAGGTCGCGGAACTTTCAGATGTGTTCCTCTACACCGTCGACGATCTGCGCTCTGTGATAGAAGACAGTAAGCGGCTGCGCGCCAAGGCCGCGATAGAGGCTCGGTTGATTATTGATCAACAGACTGCGAGCTTTATCACCAATCTGAATGCCCGCTCGGCTTCGGATTCCATTAAGCTAATCCGCAGTCACGCCGATAGCATCCGTCAAACCGAATTGGATAAGGCACTGCGCGCCTTGGCCGCGGGCGGCGATCCGAGCGTGGTCAGCAAGCAACTGGCGCACAATATTACCAATAAATTAATGCATGCCCCAACCGTTGCGCTGCGCTCTGCTCATGAGCAGGGTGATGCAGCGGCCAGCGATTGGGCCTTGCGATTATTCGACATAGACGGCTAAGGACAATATGAAAGAATCGATCCGTTACAAGTTAACCGAATTGTCAGAGCGTTATGAAGAACTGGGTGTCTTGCTGTCGCAAGCCGCGGTGATTGCCAAGCAGGACGATTTCAGGCGTTATTCGCAAGAATACTCAGACCTTGAAGACGTGGTGCGGACCTTTGCCGCCTATCAAGCGGGCGAGGGCGATGTGGCCGAAGCGCTGGCACTGACCGACGATGCCGATCCAGAGATGCGTGAAATGGGCAAAGAAGAGCTGAAATTAGCGCAAGCTCAGGTTCTGCTGCTGGATAATGAACTGCAGGTCCTGTTGCTGCCCAAGGATCCCAACGATGGCAAAAACGTATTTCTTGAAATTCGCGCCGGCACCGGTGGCGACGAAGCCGCTATCTTTTCCGGTGATCTGTTTCGCATGTACTCCCGCCATGCCGAGAAGATGGGCTGGCAGGTGGAAATACTGTCCACCAGCGATGGCGAACACGGCGGTTATAAAGAAATTATATCGCGCGTCAGCGGTGCCAACGTCTATTCACAGTTGAAGTTTGAATCCGGTGCGCATCGGGTTCAGCGGGTCCCGGAGACGGAAAGCCAGGGTCGGATCCATACCTCGGCCTGCACCGTGGCCGTGTTGCCGGAGGCCGACGAATTGGAAAAGGTCGAAATTGACCGCAACGATCTGCGCATCGACACCTTTCGGGCATCCGGCGCCGGCGGTCAGCATGTCAACAAGACCGATTCGGCCATTCGACTGACCCACTTGCCTACCGGCATGGTGGTGGAGTGCCAGGATGAGCGTTCGCAACATAAGAACAAGGCCCGAGCGATGTCATTGCTCTCATCTAAGTTAAAAAACATGCAGGAGAGCGCCGCGGCTAAAGAGCAGGCGGATCAACGCAAATCTCTGGTCGGCAGTGGCGATCGCTCGGAACGGATCCGCACCTATAACTTCCCACAGGGCCGGGTCAGCGACCATCGCATTAACCTAACTCTCTATAAGCTCGATGAGGTCATGGGTGGGCAGTTGGAACATATAATTCAACCGCTGCGCATCGAACATCAGGCTCAGCTGTTCGCCGAAATGGGTCAGCAGTGACCCTAAGCATTGCCGATGCCCTGATCCAGGGCCAAAGCCTGGGTCTGGACAGCGTCGATGTGCAGGTGTTGCTCGCTACCGCTCTGCAAAAGCCGCGCACCTTTCTCTTGGCTTTTCCGGAGCGACCGCTCACCGAGCAACAAGCGGCTCGCTATCAGGGTTGGTTGGCACGCCGAGTGACTGGCGAACCCGTTGCCTATTTAGTGGGCGAACGTGAATTCTGGTCTCTTCCCTTAAAAACCAACGCCAGTACCCTGATTCCCCGACCCGACACCGAAATATTGGTGGAGACGGTTCTCGCCCATTTTGGGCCGTCACCGCGAGTGTGTCTTGATCTGGGCACGGGGACTGGTGCTATCGCCCTGGCCCTTAAGTCGGAACGTGCCGCCTGGCATATTGCCGGTCTCGATCGACAAGCGGCTGCGGTCGGTTTGGCGCAAGAAAACGCTCTGGCCTTGGGTCTGGCGGTGGAGTTCCGTGTGGGCGATTGGTGCGCCGGGGTGGCGCCCGGATCGGTGGATCTTTTGGTCAGTAATCCGCCCTATATCGATGCTAACGATCCCCATTTGCAGCTTGGTGATGTGCGCTTCGAGCCAAGCAGTGCACTGATTGCAGATCGGGGCGGTCTGGCGGAGTTTGACAAGATTATCGCGCAGGCGAGTAACTGCTTGAGTGCAGGCGGTGCGTTGTTTTTTGAACACGGCTGGCAACAGGCACCCGCCGTCAGAGCACTGTTGAGTGCCGGGGGCTTTAGCCGAATTGAGACGGTCACCGATTACGGTGGCAACGAGCGGGTCACCCTCGGTTATCTCCAGCCCTAAGTGCTAGAACACCAGCAACATTAATGTTTGCGCCACACAGGCGGGGCGACGGCAACCTTCAATTTCGACGGTTATTTCTTCAGTGACTTCCAGGCCGCGCCGGACCAACGCGACATGGATGACCTTTTTCGACGCCCGAAGTCGAGAACCGGTTTTCACTGGATAGGGATAGCGCACCTGATTCAAGCCCATATTTACGACCATTTTAGCGCCCGGGTAGGTCGGTGTGTCGGGGTTTACGGCGCCGATCAGTTTGGGTATGAGCGCCAAGGTCAGAAACCCATGGGCAATGGTGCCGCCGAACGGCGAATGCTCTTTCGCCCGGACCACATCGGTATGGATCCATTGGTGGTCATCGGTGACATCGGCGAACCGGTCGATCCGTTCTTGATCGACCGTGAGCCATTCACCGACCAGCGTGACCTGATTCATTTGCGCCGACAGTTGTTGAAGCATTTTTTGCGCATCGGAGCCCATCTTTTCCGGCCAGGCCTGATCGCTATTTTGGGCCTCGGTACCGACGCCGAACTTGGTTTGATCCAGTACCCAACTGAGCCATTGGTTGTTGCGGGCATTGTTCATCGCGCCGATAAAATAGCCGCGCACCTGGGGATTGACCAAGTCCATGATCTCGGTCCGGTTCTTCGCCAGGCGATCGCTCTTTTCCTTTAATAGATCTATCACATTCATGCAAAACCCTTTGTGCCATCAGTTTAAAAAAACGGCGGACTTTTCATTCCTTCCTTTGCCGGGAGCTAGTATATGGACTTAAAAAACGAGTTGATAGGCAGTAAAAATTAATATACGGCTGTCCATCTTTTATTGGTTGATCTAACCGGCCCGCCAGGTAGGCGACTGGCCTGCACAAAACATCGTTCCGCGCCAGCATCGGCCAAGGGCGCCGTTGATGTGGTTGGCCGGCAGAGTGAGGGAAGGAATGCGTCCTCTGGCGGTTGCGCGCCTTTGTAATTTTAATGAGGGATTAAACTTACCCTAGGGTTTAGTTTAATCCCTTTTCGAACGGGGAAAGGGTCGAAAAGCCTGGGGGGTGGGGTTGGGCTGAACCGCGCTTAATGGTCACTCATCTGGTCCGCCTGAATAGCCGTGAGCGCGATAGTGTAGACAATGTCCTCAACCAACGCGCCGCGTGATAAATCATTCACCGGCTTTCGCAAACCCTGCAACATGGGGCCAATGCTGATGACATTGGCGCTGCGCTGCACCGCTTTATAGGTGGTATTGCCCGTATTGAGATCGGGAAAAACAAACACCGTGGCCCGACCCGCGACCAAACTGTCTGGTGCCTTACTGGCCGCGACCGACGGTGTGCTCGCTGCGTCATATTGCATGGGGCCATCAATTAGCAGGTCGGGGCGCAGTTTCTGCGCAATACGCGTGGCTTCACGGACCTTTTCAACATCGCTGCCGGTGCCCGATATGCCGGTCGAATAGCTGATCATCGCAATGCGCGGTTCAATACCAAAGGCCCGGGCCGAATCGCCCGATTGAATGGCAATATCGGCTAGCTCTTCGGCATTAGGGTCCGGGTTGATCGCGCAATCGCCATAGACCACAGCCTGATCGGGCAAAAGCATAAAGAACACCGACGATACCAACTTGGTATTGGGTCGGGTTTTGATCAGCTGCAGAGCGGGGCGAACGGTATTGGCTGTGGTGTGGATGGCCCCGGCGACCAAGCCGTCGACATCATTCAGCGCCAACATCATGGTACCCAAAACGATCGGGTCTTCCAGTTGGGCTTCGGCCATCGGCGCGCTCAGGCCCTTGTGTTTGCGCAGCTCAACCATGGCGTCAATATACTTGGGTACGGCGATGGCCGGATCGATGATCTCGATGGAGTCGGGCAAGATGATATCGAGGGTTTGCGCGATACGACGAATCTCATCGGGATTGCCCAACAGGACGCAATGGGCAATGCCTTTTTCGTGGCAAATGGCTGCGGCTCGAATCGTGCGCGGCTCACTGCCTTCCGGTAAAATAATGCGTTTGGCCGCCTTGCGCGCGCGCTTGACCAACAGGTGCCGGAAGGCCGGTGGCGACAAACGCCGTTCTTCAATAACCTGGGCCCGTTCGGCCAGCCATTTGGCATTGATCGAACCGGCCACCGCGTTCATCACGCTTTCCATGCGCTGGATGTCATTGGCCGGGACTTCGGTATTCATGGAATTCAACAGCTGGGCCGAGCGGAAGGTATTGTGTTCCGAGGTCAACACCGGCAAACCGGTTAAGAAAGCCGAATGGCACAGATCCATCACCTGGGGAATGGGTTGTAGGCCGCCGGTTAGGATGACGCCCGCCAGCGGCACGCCATTGAGCGCCGCCATACAGGCCGCGAGTAAGATATCGTCCCGATCACCGGGGGTCACCACCAGAGTGCCGGCCTTGAGCGTATGCAGCATATTGGGCATGGTGCGCGCGCAGACGGTAATGGATTGCACCCTCCGTTCGCTCATCTGGCCCTCATTGATAATGCGCGCGCCCAAATGCTCAGCAACATCTGCGGTGCGCGGGGCAACCAGTAAAGGGTTCCATTGCACCGCGCCAATGCATTTAAAGTCATCTTTCTTGAATATCGGTAAGATGGCGGCAAATTCCTCGGCACTGTGGTGTCTGGCTGTACCCAGTTCCTCAGGGTCTTCTTCGGCGATTACCTGCTGACTGGCCGGTGCCGGTGCCCCAACCTTGTTGAGGATGCAACCGACCACTTTCCTATGATGGATGCCACCGAATAGACTGGCGGTCATCTTAATACGTTCATTCAGTTGAGCCGTGCTGTCGCTGTTCTTGGCCGAGACCAGAATAACATCGGCGTCCAACGCCTTGGCCATATTACGGTTCAGCTCGGCGATGTAGTTTTCATCGGCAACTGGCACCAGGCCTTCGACGATTAGAATGTCAGCATCTTCGCCCGACGCCTGGGAGAGCTGGATGACTTCTTCCATCAGGCGGTCGGCCTGGCCCAGGGCCAGTTGCTGCTGAGCATGGGCCAGCTTGATGGGCTTTTCTGGGTGTAAGCCGAGCGTCACATTGACCAGATGGGTCGAGCGTTCAGGGCCTTGCTCCTTGTCAAATTGCTGGGCGATGGGCTTGCAAAAAGCGACTCGAACGCCCAATTGCTCCAAGGCTCGGACTAGGCCGAGACAGACTGATGTGAGGCCAGTGCCGGCGCCGGTGGCGGTGACAAAATATGTATATTTCACGTTGCGTTACCTTTTAAGCTATCGCATTAAATTAGAGCTAGAGCGGCTCGGGCAATCATTAATTCTTCTTTGGTCTCAATGACCACGACCTTTGGGCCTGGCCCGGTGGAGATGACACCGAGCATATCGCCATTGCGGGCATTGAGCTCGTTGTCCAATCGGAAGCCAAAGATCGCCAGATTTTCAATCACCGTAGCGCGAATAAATCGAGAGTTTTCGCCGATACCGCCGGTAAATACCAGGGCGTCCAGGCGGGTTAGTGAGGTTGCCAAACCGCCGATATGGCGCGCCAGGCGAAAGCAGAAAACCGCCAGCGCCAGTTGTGCCCGTTCGACCCCCTCATTAGCCGCGGCCTCCAAAGTGCGCATATCATTGGACAGGCCCGAGAGGCCGAGCATACCGCTTTCCTTGTTGAGCATGTTGGTAACCGTTTCGACATCCCAGCCCTTCTGTTGGTACAAAAACTGGTGCAAACCCGGGTCGACATCGCCACTGCGCGTGCCCATGACCAGGCCTTCCAGTGGTGTCATGCCCATCGTGGTGTCCATCGATTGGCCGTTGGCCACAGCACAGGCGCTGCAGCCATTGCCCAGATGGGCGCTGATGATGCCGTGCTGCGCGCTAATACCCAAGCGTGTGGCGGCTTCGGCGGCGACATACTGATGGCTCACGCCATGGAAACCATAGCGGCGCACCCCCTCGTGCTCATAGAGTGTATAAGGCACCGCATACAAGAAGGCCTTCGGCGCTAGGCTTTGGTGAAAGGCGGTGTCGAACACCGCGACCTGAGGAATGTTTGGATAGAGCGTCGCCAGTGCCTCTATACCAGCCAGATTGGCCGGATTGTGTAACGGTGCCAGCGCAATACACTGACGAATGCTAGCCAGGACCTCATCCGTTACGATAACCGGATCGCTGAAGACCTCGCCGCCGTGCACCACACGGTGACCGATCACTGAGGGCAAGCGATGCAACAGCTGCTGCTCGGTCAAGACCGAGATGATCTGGGTCAGGACCGATGCATAGTCGCTGTCGTGCAAGGCTTGGCGATGTTCGCCATCCGCCCAGCGTAGCGTCAGCGCGGCAGCGTCTGAGCCGAGCCGTTCAGCCAGTCCACTGGCGGTTTCAGTCTGATGAGTCATGTCAAAGAGTGAGAATTTTACCGAAGAGCTACCTGAGTTTATGACGAGAATATTTTGTGACATTGTCCAGCCTGATAGTGTTGGCGTTGAATTCATGCGAATAGGCACATTGCTGCGATTATACCCAGCAACGCCTAATAAAACCCAGAAAGGTAGCAAATACGGCTACACTGGTTGCCCAAAGCCACCCAAGTGCAGGTTAGCCGATAATGATGTCGATCCAATTGAAGCGAATTGTGCGGATTTCCCCCTTACTTTTCATCTGTTTTATGAACCAATCGGCCGCTAAATTGATGGTGGTCATAGAACAGGCTGCCGTGAGCGGTGGTTATCTTATCGTGCAGACCGATCCAGGCAACTCGGTTCAGTTTCAAGATCGTCTGTACCAGACCGATAACGAGGGTTATCTAGCCATTGGCATTGGCCGAGAGCTTGCCGGCCAGCATGAAGTGGCGGCCACCGATGCCATCGGTCAGACCGAAAGCCTCGACCTGTGGATTGACAGTCGGAGCTTTAATATTCAACGGGTGAGTGGGTTGCCGAAGGAGTTGGTCACGCCACCCAAATCGTTCACTGATCGAATCGTGCGCGAAGCACAGGCGGTCAAGCGTGCACGAGCCGCAGGCAGTGAGCTCCAATTCTGGCGCGAAGAGCAATTTATTTGGCCGGCCCAGGGCCGCATTTCCGGGGTCTATGGCAGCCAACGCTACTATAACGACGTTCCAGGCTCGCCCCATTGGGGCGTTGATATTGCCAGCCCGACCGGCTCCCCTGTGATAGCCCCGGCTGGGGGTATCGTAGTCCTGGCCGAAGCGGATCTCTATTTTAGCGGCGGTACGCTGGTCTTGGATCACGGGGGCGGCCTGAGTAGCAGCTTCCTGCATCTATCTAAACTGTTGGTTGAGGTCGGCCAAGTGGTTGCCCAAGGTCAGCTGTTGGCTGAAATCGGCGCATCCGGTCGTGCCACCGGGCCACATCTGGATTGGCGGATGAACCTGCATGGCGAACGGATCGATGCCGTGCTCTGGGTTGATAAGCCGGTGCCCTGAGGGCCAATTGCTCAGATGGGCCCTCGACCGTTAAATAATCATTCCGCGAGGCAAATGAGGCAGTTAATTCCCTTGTGTTTTTTTTCAAGGTTCCGCACCATGTCTAGGTCAAACACGTATAAAAAAAATAGAGAGATCCTAAATGATAAACAAAACATTATTAGCTGTTGCAATTGCGGGTGTATCGTTACTGAATGTCGCCCAAGCTGACGTCAAAATTGGTTTTCTGGGTGGTTTTACCGGTCCAATCGAAAGTCTGACCCCACCGATCTTTGAAGGCGCTAAGGTAGCCATTGCCCACGTCAACACTCAGGGTGGCCTGCTGCAGGGTGAAATGATTGAGATGCCCAGTGCCGATACAACCTGTGTTGACGCCTCAGCCGCCTCTAATGGCGCAGACCGCCTGATCAACAGCGAAGGCGCTATTGCCCTAGTTGGTGGCCTGTGCTCTGGCGCGACGATTGCCGCAGCGAACAATATCGCCATACCGGCCGGCGTGCCGATGATTTCTCCGGCATCTACCTCACCGGCCTTGACCGACCTGGATGACAACGATTTAGTCTTCCGTACCGCTCCGTCCGACGCTTATCAGGGTGCCATGTTGGCTAACTTGCTAACCGCGAAAGGCATTACTGAAATTGCCATCACCTATGTCAACAACGACTACGGCAAAGGTTTTGCCGATGCATTGGAAGCGTCTTTCACCGGTACCGTAACCGCGAACGAAGCCCATGAAGACAGCAAGGCCGACTATCGTGCCGAGCTGGGATCTTTGGCCTCTACTGGAACCGAAACCCTTGTCGTGTTGGCCTATGCCGACGGATCGGGCCAGACTATCCTGCGTCAGGCCTATGAAAGCGGTGACTTCACCCGTTATATCGGCGGTGATGGCATGGTCGGTCAGTCGCTGATCGACGCGGTCGGTGCTGATGTACTCGATGGCATGATTGCCACCAAGCCGGGCACACCCGATGTTCCTGGTAAAGACGTTTTCGCCAAAGAAATGAAGGCATTACTCTTGGATCCGAATGCAGTGTTCTCGGCCCAAGCCTACGACGCGGCCTTCCTATTGGCGCTGGCAATTGAAGAAAATGGCACCACCGACAAGGCTGGCCTAAGCGCTGCGCTGCGTAAAGTGTCCTCCGCACCGGGTGAGATCGTTCTGCCAGGTGAATGGGCCAAGGCGAAGAAACTGATTGCCGCCGGTAAAGACATCAACTTTGAAGGCGCTTCGGGCAACCATGAGTTCGACGCCAATGGCGACGTACCGGGCCTGATCGTTGAAATGGTTGTGGAAAACGGCCAGTTTGTCCAGAAAGGCTTCTTAAAATAAGCTTCGGTTAAACGAGCTAAACGAAACGCGGCCTGGCCGCGTTTTTTTATGGCCGGCCTTCCGGCGTCTCACCTTGATCCGTGGGCCATCGGAGTTCAAACTCTTTATGATTCAAACTATGGGTCGCCATGGTGGCAGGCTCATAGCACTGTTAAAGGAAAACCCGATGTCAGTCACACTTGCTTTTGATGTTTACGGAACTTTGATTGATACCCAGGGCATAGTGTCGTCCCTAGAGAAAATGATCGGCACACAGGCGTCTGAGTTTTCGCGCACTTGGCGAGAGAAGCAGCTGGAGTATTCATTTCGCAGAGGCTTAATGCAGAACTACGCGCCATTTTCTGTCTGCACCAGCAATGCGCTAGATTTTACCTGTAGCTACCTAAAAGTGTCGCTCACCCAAGCACAGAAAACCGAGCTGCTAAAAAACTATCGCACCCTGCCAGCCTTTGCGGATGTTGTCGAGTCCCTCAGTCAATTGAAGGCTGCGGGTTTCCGCTTGTTCGCCTTTTCCAACGGCAGTGCCGACGCGGTTGAAGAGCTGCTGGTGAACGCGGGCATTAGGACGTACTTTGAGGGCGTCGTCAGTGTAGAGGACATTAGGTCCTTTAAACCCAACCCAGGGGTCTACAGTTATTTTTTACGCCAATCCGGTGCCCTAGGCAGCGCGACGTGGTTAATATCAAGCAATCCATTCGATGTTATTGGCGCGATCTCAGCCGGGCTGCAATCGGCTTGGGTGCAGCGCTCGCAGGATGCGGTATTTGACCCTTGGGGCATTGAGCCAACGGCGATTGTCGCAAGTCTCAATGAGCTCAACGACGTTTTAGCCTAGAGTGCCCTCACGCCGCGGTCATAACCTAACCGCGTCGACGGGCGGGGCTGGGCAGTACCGTTGTACGTGATGTCTAACCTCAATCGGTTGGCGCACATATTGGCATGTTGATATGAGGTTTTTTCTATGACGTTAACCAAACACTTTTCTAGCCTGCTGTTCGTCGTACTCATCATTAGCCCAGCCCGGGCCGATACCCCGCTAGAGCGCCACAGGGTAGTCGACGGGGTCTATGCCATAGTCGGTGAGCTCGGTAACCGCACGCTGGCCAATAGGGGCAACAACGCAACCTTTGGGCTCATTGTGACGTCTGAGGGGGTTGTTCTGATTGACTCAGGCGGGACCTACCAGGGTGCTCAAGAGATCGATCTGCTGATCAAAGACATTACCGACCAAGCCGTTGTTGCGGTTATTAATACCGGTGGGCAGGATCATCGCTGGTTGGGTAATGACTACTTTAAGCAGCAGGGCGCGCAAATTATCGCCAGTGAACAAGCCGTACTGGACCAAAACAAACGCGTACAGGATCAGCTTATCTCGCTCGGCAACCTGTTTGACGCAGAGTTCATGGCACAGACGATGCCGCTAACGGCCGATACGACCTTTAAAGACTACTTCGAGTTAGAGCTCGGTGGCGTGGTCATGCAAATACATCATGCCGGCCCGGCCCACACCCCTGGGGACAGCTTTGTTTGGCTGCCACAGAAAGGCGTTATGTTCAGCGGCGACATCGTTTATGTTGAACGCATGCTGGGGGTTGGCACCCAGTCCAACAGCAAAAGCTGGATCAACGTCTTTCAAACCATGGCAGCCTATAAGCCGGCCTACCTGGTGCCTGGGCACGGCAAGCCGACCACCTTGGCCGAGGCGACAATCGATACCTATGATTACTTGGCTTTTTTACGTGCAGCGATCGGGGATTTTATTGATCAAGGACGTGATATGACTGAGATTGGCAGCCTGGATCAGTCCGAGTTTGCCTATTTGCAAAACTTCGACGCTATTGCCGGGCGCAATGCCCAGCAGGTGTTTATCGAGATGGAGTGGGAATGAATCTTAAAAAAACGGTATAAATTCGAGGGATAGAGCGTTAGATGGGTCTATTTGGCCAAGCTTGGCTCTAATGCCTCACGCTGAAAGTTGACGTGATAAACGAGAATGGCAAGCTTGTCGAGAATCTTATTGGTCGCATGCATGCTCAGGGTGCGGCGCTCTGAAGCCAATGCCGCGTCCATCGCCGCTTGATCTGCATAGGTATGCTGCATCATCAAGAGCAAGTCTTGTGGCCCAGCCGGATCGATAACCTCTGGGAAGTTCAACTGCAGTGTTTGCATGCCCGGGAATGTTTGCAAAATGGGAACGACTTCCGCTCTCATATAGTCTTGAAATTCCTGTCGCTCAGGCGCAGTTAGCGTGCCCTGAAAAAAGGCGGTGCGTGCATAGACCATATAATTCTCCGGCTGTTACTCGACTTCGACCCCGGCCATATGAGCTGGGGTCAGTTTGATTGGAGGGGCCATTATTGAACGGACCCCAGCTCTCGGTTATAACTTTGCGGCAATCATCACTTCGAGCTTGCCTTGGTCAAGCGCAAAGTTGCGAATGCCTTCGGCGAGTTTTTCCGTCGCCATGGCATCGCCATTATGCTGCCAAAGGAATTCGGCGTGGGTCATGGCCGCAGGCGCTGCTTGCACATCGGCAGTCGGCACCAGCTTGCGTTCCACTACGCCATCGGTCTCTTTCAGGACCTGGAGCAATTGCGGGCTAATGGTGAGGCGGTCGCACCCAGCCAGTTCCAAAATTTCGCCGGTATTGCGGAAGCTGGCACCCATCACGACTGTTTTATAGCCGTGCGACTTGTAGTAGTCGTAGATTGCACTGACAGACACCACACCCGGGTCTTCTGACGGGCCGAAGTCACGTCCTTCTTTAGCCTTGTACCAATCCATAATGCGGCCGACAAAGGGCGATATCAGATAGACGCCGGCTTCAGCGCAAGCGCGCGCCTGTGCAAAGGAGAACAACAGCGTCAGATTGCAGTTGATGCCCTCTTTTTCCAACACTTCGGCGGCACGGATACCTTCCCACGTGGCGGCGAGCTTAATCAGAATGCGCTCGTTGGTGATACCGGCATCATGGTACATGCCGATCAGTTGACGCGCCTTGGCGATGCTGGCCTCGGTGTCATAAGAGAGGCGGGCATCGACTTCGGTTGAAATACGGCCGGGCACGATATTCAGAATTTCCTTACCGATATTCACCGCTAACATATCGCAGGTATCTTTGACCTGCTGCTCTGGGCTATCGCTTTGGCCTTTTGCCCAAGCGATGGCGGCGTCAATTAGGGGTGCATAGGCCGGAATCTGGGCGGCTTTCAAGATCAACGAAGGGTTGGTCGTAGCATCTTGGGGTTGGTACTGCTTAATGGCATCGATTTCACCGGTGTCAGCGACAACTGTAGTGAATTCACGTAATTGAGCGAGTTGATTCATTTTTTGCATTCCTTGGCCGGTAAGGCGGTGAGTGTCTGTTTTACAATTCAAAGCCAACGCTGTTGGCAATTTGCTGCAACTTTGTTTTGGCGGCAACCATATCCTCAAACCACTGATCGTTTTGAGCCCACATTTCTATCACCATTGGTGCCGCATAATCAATGTTTTTTAGCGTTTTAAAGATGGCGTGGAAGTCAACCTGACCTTCGCCAATAACCAGATCGCGGAACTGACCCTTGCTGGTCCCAGAGACGCGCAGAGTATCCTTAAGGTGGATCTGCACCAGATGGTCTTGGCTCAGCTTGAGTTCGGTACAAACATCATGGTTCCAGCCGGAAATATTGCCGACGTCTGGATAGGCCATGAAATAGGGCGACGGGATCTCGCGCTTGAGGATCTCAAATTTACTCAGTGAATTTAAGTACGGAGTATCCATGATTTCGACTCCAAGCATAATGCCGGCACGCTCGGCCATTTTGGTGGCTTGCTGCATGCCGTCGATAAAGCGCAAGTGGGTCTGTTCCGACTGCGCTTCATAATACACATCATAACCGGCCATCTGAATGCAGCGGATACCAAGTTTGTAGGCCAGAGTGATCGCCTTTGCCATGATTACTAAGGACTCTGCACGAATGCCATCGTCTATTGAACCAAAAGGATATTTGCGGTGTGCACTGAGGCACATCGATTGCAATGGCAGTTCATATTGCTCGCTCAAGCGGCGCAGAGCGTAGATTTCGTCATCGCTCCAATCCAATCGAGCACGTCGCTCTGCGGTCTCATCAACCGAGATTTCTAAAAAATCAAAGCCAGCAGCCTTGGCATTGGTAAAGCGTTGTGCCCAGCTAAGTTCAGTTGGCATTGCCTTCTCATATATACCCAGGCGATATTTGTTGTGGTTGCTAAACATAAGTGACCTCTAGAATAGCTTTGCTTCCAGTTCTCCGGTGATCGCTTTAATCTCTTCGGCGAACTGGGCGTAGCCTTTTTGGCGCATTTTGGGGGTTAGGGTCGAGACGCTGACTGCGTAGGTCGGATGGCCGGCCTTATCGCATATCGGCACGGCAACGCAGGAAATACCGGCTTCGTTTTCTTCATCATCAATGGCAAAACCGTTTTCTTTTATCTCATCCAATACCTCAAAAAAACGCACTTTTTCGATGATGGTATTGTCAGTCAATTTTCGCATCGTACTTGCATTGCGTTGCCAATAGGCTTCACGTACCCCGTCTGAGGAAAACGCCAGGTAACATTTCCCGGCCGCTGAGCAATACATAGGGGAGTGCAGACCAACATAGGTTCGAGTCCGAAACGAGGATGAAACGGGTTCGACCTTGTCTTTAAAGATTATGCTGTCACTATCGAAGGATAAAAAATTAATAGTTTCGTTTAGGGTTTTTAACAGCACAGCCAAATGCGGTTTTACGATGCCGGTGACATCGGCGTTAATAGCCGCCTGACCCACATGTAACAACTTCATGGTAAGCCGATATTCTTTGTTGGTGGCGACCTGAGTCACGTAGCCAGACTCCTCAAAGGTAGCCAGCATGCGATGAACGGAGGTCTTGTTGATCCCCGTCTGCTCCGATAAAAGCTGCAATGATGCGCCGTTAGGATGTTGCCCTAGCAGGTCCAATACGGCGAGTGCCTTAGATAAGGACTTAACCTGTTCGCCCATAGTGATTACCAATTCTCCGCAATGGCGCGATGGAACTGGGCGGCGATATCTGGGCCGTCTTCAGCCGCCAGTGCGCGTCCAGCAATAAAGGATTTTACGCGTAAATGTCTAAACAGAGGTAAATCTGTCGGTACAATACCACCGGTTATAGAGAGTTCAATGCCGAGGTTAGACAACTGCGTCATACGTGAAAGGTCGGCATCAGTCCAGGTTACACCGGCCAGTTCAGCATCGCGTGAGCGATGATAGATAGCCTGGGTGATGCCCATCGCCAGCCATGCTTGAGCATCGTCTAAGGTCCAGTGGCCATAGAGCTCAATCTGTATCTCACCGCCCAGCTCATCGGCCACTTTCTTCGCGGCGCGAATAGTTTCGATGTGTGCCGCGGCACTGACGGTAACCCAGTTGGCGCCATGCTCCAAGGCCAGGCGCGTCAGTATGGCGCTGGCATCGGTAATCTTCATGTCACAAACGATGATATGGTTCGGGTAACTCTTGCGCAGCGCCCGAACGCTGCCGACACCGGCGCCAAAGGCCAAGATGGTGCCAATTTCGATTACATCGACAAAGGTGGAGACCTTGGCCGCCGATTGCAGAGCGGTATTCAAGTCGCTGGCATCCAATGCGATCTGTAGCAGTGGCCTAGTCATGGGCAGATTCCTCAAATTCTTTAAACAAGGCGACCAATTTTAGGTAACGCCGATATTTCTTCTGGTAGGCCATGAAGTGCTGCGCATTCGGTTGGTGCTGTCGACTGCCGGTGTCAAACGCGGCCAGGGCGTCATACAGACTGGCGTACTCGCCCGCACCAACCATCGCAATGGCAGCAGCGCCAAGTGACCCGGTTTCTTCAATATTGGGTATTTCCAAGGTCATACCGCTGAGGTCCGCGAGCATTTGCATCCAATGGCTCGACGCCGTTGGACCCCCGGTAACCCTTAGGGTTCGTGACGCTGGAAAGCGAGTGCGCATCCGCTCTAAATGAACGTTATGGCAGAACAGAATACCCTCCCATATGGCCTGTACCAGATGGGCTTTGGTGTGGTGCGACTGCAGACCATAGAAGCCAGACTTAATGCCCAAACCCATATTGGACCCGAATAGGAAAGGTACAAAGAATAATGCGCTGTCTGCGACGGGCAGTGTTGCGACTTCCGCCTGAAGAGCGGCATGATCGACCTCCCCATTGACACTGAGGTAGCTGGCAAACCAGTCATAGTTACTCGCAGACGTCGGGCTTGCTTCATGAATAATATACTCATTAGCCACGGCATAGTGGCCATAGACGAAGTTGTGCTCCATCGAGCTAATCTCCGTGGCGATGCCCGAGGTTACCGACCAAGTACCCATAACATAATTAAGTTTGTCCTCAGTGGCGTTGATGCCAGAGCAGATCGCCGTAGCAACCACATCGAATAGGCCGCCAAAAACAGGGGTGCCAGCCATTAGACCGGTTAGTTGTGCGGACGCTGAGCTGATAACGCCCGCCTGAGCGTCGGGTTTCAATATGGGCGGCAGGGCATCCCATACGTCATCGATGCCAAAGAGCTCTAGCAGAGTTCGATCGTAAGCGCCAGTTTGCGCATTAAAGAAGTTGCTCTCCGACATATTGGTCAGCTCGGCGTGAATAGCACCGCTGAGTCGATAGCGCAGGTAATCGTGGGCCATCATAATGGCACCGATGTTAGCGTAGTTCTCCGGTTCGTTTTCTTTCAACCATCGGACAATGGAGACCGGGTGGCCGGTCCACAGAGTCTGCAAAGTGAGCGGGTATATTTTTTCCGGCAAACCCTCTTGCTGCCACTGCTTTACTATCGAGAGGGAACGGCCATCGGAAGAGAGGATGCCGGGCCGCAGATTATTGCCCGCCTTGTCGAGCAAGTAAACCCCCTTGCCCTGGGCCGAAATACTGATGCCCTTGATGTCGCCTGGCGCCACCTGGGTCTCGGTCAGCAGTTGCCTAATTGCGGTGCTGGCATTGGCCCAGAGTTCGTCCAGATCGCGCTCAACCCAACCCTCTTGTTCGCTGACTGCATTGACCGAGATACGCGCCAAGCCGTATTGCTTGCCGTTGGCATCGAACAGACCGGCCTTCATAAAGGTGCCGCCGGAGTCTAACCCTAGATAGTAATGCATACTCAGGCCACCAACAGGTCGTTGTGAATCTTAACCACCAGCTTGCGCACCTTGGCGCGGCTGCCGTCGACTATATTGCTGACATGGATGGTATTGGGGCTGAACAGATAAAACTGATTTTCCAGCGCGACAAAACTGTTGAGCTTAAGGTTGTCGGGCTTAAGATATTGCAGGTCGCGCTCGACCAGATAGTCTTGCGCCGCTTCGCTGTCACCGGTGTCCAGTGCCCAGGTCATCACTTCGGACCCGGACAGCATGATTTGTAAATCCGAATGGTAGCGGTGAACTTCCGGTAGGAACTTGTCTGCTGGCTGGGTATGGTACTCCAAGATCACAAACCAGGCTCGATCTGACGCGCAAAACGGCAGTTCATGACGGCCGAACGCAAGAGTATCCAGTTCCAAAGTCGTTAAATAGGCGAGCACATCGGTAATGATCTTTGGGTAGTAACCGTGCTCTATCGTGTTGTCTAACTGTCCTACTAACATGGTATCACCTGGTTGTATTATTTGGCTGGAAAAAGGTTTTTGAGCAGATCGGCGAGCACCTGTGCATCATCATTACTGGCCACTGTGGTCAGTTGAGCGGCTTGTTTGACGGCAGCGCTGGCATTGAACATGGCCACGCCGAGGCCGGCATACATAAGCATGGAGATGTCGTTGTCGTTGTCGCCAATTGCCACAACCTCGTCGGCGCTGTAGCCCAATTGGGTAACATAACGGGCCAATGCGATGCCTTTGGTATTGCCCTGGTTCGCGTAATCGATGCGATCAATCCAGGAGCGCTCGCCGGAAAAGTGGTTGCGGATAAAATCGAGTTGATCAAAATGGCCGACGTCGGTGCCTTCGATGACAAACTTCCAGATATTGTCAGTATTGTCGAGTTCCTCGATAAAGCTGTCCACCTGACGAATATCCGGGCGCAGTTCGATCTGCACCGTCTCTGCCCAACGCAACAAGCGATCCATATAGGCTACTGGTTGGCTGCGGGAGTAGAGCATCGCGTCCTGAACATACATCACCAACTTCAGGTCGTTGCCCTCGGCGATCTGGATGAAGTCACGCGCCTGAGCTTTACCGATGGCATTGTGCTCGATAACCGCTTGATTGGCGTAATCATACACATAGGTGCCATTGCAGCAGATAATCGGCGAGGTAAGTTCCAGCTCAGCGTAATAGGGCTTAGCTGCGGTATGGTGACGACCGGTGACCAAAACCACGTGGACGTATGGCTTTAGCGCCTGAATGGTAGCGCGCAACTCGTTACTGATGCGGTGCTCAGAGTTGAGCACTGTGCCATCTAAGTCCAATGCTAAGACCTTATGCATAGCTTGCTTTATCCTAGTTCTGACCGTAGTAGGCATCTTTGCCGTGTTTGCGGTTGTAGTGTTTATCAAGTAGTTCTTGCTGAATGCGAATATTGGCATTCAGAGCTCGAGTGGCAATGGCCATAGCCGCTATTTCTTCCAACACCACCGCATTATGTACCGCATCGAAGGCATCTTTCCCCCAAGAGAAGGGCGCATGTCCGGAAATGATGGCGCTCGGTATGGCAACGGGGTCGAGCCGGCGGCGATCGAATTCCTCGATGATAACCCGGCCGGTGTTGACCTCGTACTCGTTGGCAATTTCATTCGCCGTTAATGGCCTTGTGCACGGAATATCGCCGTAAAAGTAGTCGGCGTGGGTGGTGCCCAATGCCGGGATATCCAAGCCGGCCTGCGCCCAAACGGTGGCATGACGCGAATGGGTATGGACGATGCCGCCGATGCTGATAAAGGCTTTATAGAGTTCAATATGGGTGGCGGTATCACTAGAAGGCTGTAAATTACCTTCCACGATATGGCCGTTCAGATCGACAATCACGATGTCGTCAATGCCCATATTAGCATAAGAAACGCCGGATGGTTTGATGGCAATCACCCCAAGCGCTCGGTCAATTTCGGAGACATTGCCCCAGGTAAAGGTCACCAGACTATAGTCGGGCAATTGCAGGTTGGCTTTGAGTACGCGTTGTTTAAGTTCTGTATACATCTGATTGTCTCTACTCGGGTCCAGCCAATGGGAATTTGGTCATACTGGAAATTTTTGATGGTACTGATAATTTTGATGGTACTAATAATTTGGGTAGCGCGGATATTTCTAAAAAAAGAGCCTGGTCTGTGTAGACAGACCAGGCGGCACTTGCTGGTGGAGCGGAAGGCTCAATTAGCTATTTTTTACTTAGAGGCGGCCTTAATCTTGTTGATCATGTCGTCGCCATACTCTGCGATGAATGCAGCCCATACTGGGGCAACAGCCGCTTGGAATGCAGCGCCATCAACGTCGGTGTTCACTTTCATACCGTATGCTTCCAGGTCCGCAATCATCTTGTCTTCTTTGGCGATACTTAGTTCACGTTGCATTGCAACGGCTTCAGCAGACACTTCCATGATGATCTTGCGTTCAGCTCGGCTAAGGTTTTTGAATTTCTTCAGGTTCATGGTGACAACCAGAGGAGAGTAAGCGTGCTGAGTCATGCTCAAATACTTCTGAACTTCATAGAATTTGAACGACAAGGTAACCCCGATTGGATGATCCTGTGCATCGACCACACCCGTTTCCAGAGCGGTGTACAATTCAGCGACTGGGATTTGCTGTGGGCTTGCACCTAACTCTGAGAACATGTCGCTCAATGCTTTGGAACCGTTAACGCGCATTTGCAAGCCTTTCACGTCTGCTGGTACCCGTATCGGTGCTACATTGTTGGTCATATTACGGTAGCCGTTTTCTGGATAACCGAGACCTTTAATGCCAAAGTCTTCCATGTCTTCCAACACGCCCTGACCAACCTTGCCGTCCAATACCTTGTAAGCCGAGTCCCGAGTAGGGAACATAAACGGCAGGGTGAAGGCTGATGATTCAGGCAATAAACCCGAGTAGTTATTTAGGCCGACCATTGAGATGTCCAATACACCAGAGCGGGTACCGTC
>Ga0307488_10001339_pt1 | contig 20576 bp, 20 predicted proteins | sample SB02metaG_FD_202248 | JGI IMG/M metagenome (GOLD analysis project Ga0307488, IMG submission 202248) | Sea-ice brine microbial communities from Beaufort Sea near Barrow, Alaska, United States - SB 0.2 | ecosystem: Environmental > Aquatic > Marine > Coastal | place: USA: Alaska | collected... | reverse complement strand
TGTGCTCATGCGCTTCAGTAATATTACAAGCATGTGATGTATCGCAAAGATGAAAAGTTTTATTTTTATTAGTTTTATGTATCAATCCATTTTTAGTTAAATTCTTAAGAGCTCTATAAATTGTCATAGGTTGTATGGGTTTAAATTTTTGTACTAAATTTAATATTTGATAAGCAGTAAGGCCTTTTGGATTTTTTTTTAGACTATTAAGTACTAATTTATTATTTTCAGTCATGTGATGTTATAACATAACGTATCTATATGTCAAGAAAAAGATATACTTAAAACCATGAAAAATTATAGAATAGATAAAATAGCAAATAATCTTGTTAGAGCATTTACTAAAAATAAAATTATTTCTCCGATTCCATTAAAATATACTAGGAGCATGAAGGAAGCTGAAAAATTAAGAAGGTTATGTGAAAGTAAAATAAAAGAACCAGTTATTGGATTTAAGGCTGCTGGAACAGGTATACCTGTATTAAAAAAATTAGGTGAAAAGGAGCCTTTTTACGCATCTATCTTTAAGAAAAATGTTTTAAAAAGCGGCAAATCAGTTAAGACCAATCCATACACACTAGGCATAGAACTTGAAGTTGGATATTTAATTAAAAAAAGTTTTTTTCAATCAAGAGGTTCAGTAAATTTTAAAAATATTCATAAACATATATCTCATATGATGCCTGCAATTGAAGTGGTTGGGTATAGACAAAAAAAAGGGGGGATTAAATTTCTCGGTGATTTATGCAGTGATTTTGGTGCCAATGTTAAATTTATTATAGGTAAGAAAAGTAAATATAAAAAATTTAATTTTGGAAAATTAAAATCAAGTATTGAAAATAAAAAAGTTAATCAATTAGTTAACGGACATACTAATACTGTTTATGTTAGTCCACTTAATTCATTAAAATTTGTTTTAAATAAATTAAGAAAAGAAAAAATTATTCTTGATAAAGATTTTTATATATTTACAGGTTCTACGGTAGGTGTAACTCCAATTTTAGGCAAAGGTGTTTATCAAGGTAAAATAGATAAATTAGGTTCTGTAAAAGCTAAAATAATTTAGATTATTTAATAGATTTATATAGCCAAGCTCTTTTGTCTACATATTCAGAAAAAATTTTTATCGTCAGCTCTGTTGGTAAAATAAAAATTGAGCGTTTGTCTTTTTTGTTTCTTATTGTCTTAAAATAATTTTTTTTAACTGCTTGGTCTATGTAAGTGTTTGATGTTAAATATGATCTTTCTGAAAATTTTATTAATTGATTTTTAGTAATTGTTTCATTCTTTAGGTAAGCAATCATGACCTTATGAAGCATAATCCAGTGAGCTGGATTAACTGAAAACCAATCAAGAACATCATTCTTAGCTTTGTCAGTAAAATCTTTAAGAGAAATTTCCGCCAATTTTATAGTCTTTAAAACTTTTTGCGGTATTTTACCTGTCATAGTTTTTACAAAATTCTATTGAAAATAAGAAAATATAGCAACGTATAAGTCTTATGCTTTTAAGGATAACTCTTTATATATATTATTAACTCTATAAATCTCATCAGCTGTATTGAAATAACATTCATATTCTATCTCGTCAGGTGTAACATCGCAGTGGTAATGTCCAGCTTCTTGCTTGTTATTGTATGAATGAAAGTGTGTATGTTCAGACGACTCTCTCAAATTCATATTTCCTCCAGTTGGATCACCAGTCCAAAGAACAGTATAACACTGAAGCTCTGAACCTACAGGTTGGTAAAATTGAAGAAAATCTTTTACACATTTCATTTGTTTTGGATCGTAGTATTCATGCTTAATGTCTTCATAATCTGGTTGGATGTGAGATTTGATTTTTCCTTTTAAAACTCTGAAAACTCCAGCTAGTCCTAAATGATCATTGCCCTCTAAATCTAAGTTTTCTAATAGCGCAGTTCTTATAGCTTGAGTTAAAGACCCTTGTTCTCCGGATCTTCCTTTTATTATAATTTTAATTACTTTTCCTTGTTTTCCATCTGTGTAAAAAACATTACCAAGCCCACCATGTTTGCTTGCCGAGTAATCTTTAGCAATACATTCTTTATTTTTTCCAACCATAGCAATAACTGATTTTTGCTCGTTTGTTATAAAGTTGTCGTTGATAACCAGTTCGCCACAATGACCATCTAAACAAGACATAGCACCGGACCCTGCACCAAAAGCATATGATTTTTCTGATCCAATCAGATTAGCAACATCTTTAAAATCAAATTCAGCCCCAATATATTTTTTATCATGCATATAAGGCTCACCGCCTACATCAGTGATTTTTTGATTTCCTGACATACCCTCAGCAGGACAATCCCAATTTTTTAAATTAGGGCAATCAACAACAGAGACAATTACTTCTTTAAAATTTTTAGGAAGGCCTTTTTGTAAAGCTTCACTTATTTTTTCTAATGATATTTTTTTAAAACTAGCTTTTTCGATTGTTAATTTCATAAGTATTATACTCCATTATTTATAATTTAGACAGTTGTCTATATTTTTATTTTTTTTCCTAATTTAGAACTTTTTAAAATAGCATCATGTATCTTAAGAGAGATGAGTCCGTCGCTACCAGTAATTTTAGGTTTACTCTTACCTTTAACTACTTCGCATAAATGATTGATCTGATTTACTAATGTATATCTACTTGATCTTGTGCTTTCGTCTTTATGATATATTTTTTTCCACCAACTTCTTTCTTTTTTATTATACCAGTGTTTAAGATTAGGAAACTGAATAGAGCCTTTGGTCCCCCCAATATAATAAGAAGATTGATTAGTTACAGGGTAAGCTGGATTCTCTCCTGCAGTTAATTCATAACTCCATGGAGCAACAATAGTATCTGATATATTTAAAGTACACAGAACTCCTGAATTAAATACAAGATTTACTACAGCTGTATCTTCAACTTTGTTTCTACGAATTTGATTAGAGGTGAATGCCTGAACATATTTAACTGGGCCTAATAGATAACAAATTAAATCAATATCATGAACCAAATTAATACCTAGGGGACCTCCACCTTTTATAGTTCTCCATTTTTCTTTGTAGTAATCTTTATGTTTATAAAGCCAGCATATCACATTTACTGAAACAATCTTACCTAATTGACCTGTGTTAATTTTTTTTTTTAATGCGTTAGCAATATTATTATGCCTCCTATGATAGCCTATTAAAAGTTGAGTTTTATTTTTTTTAGAATTTTTAATTATTTTTTCTGCTGATTTTATATTAACAGCAATGGGTTTTTCTAAGAGAACAGGGATTTTTGATTTTAAAAACTCAGATGTATGTTTTTCATGAAACTGATTTGGTGTAGCAATAATAACAGCGTCTGGTTTATTATTTTTTAACAGTTCTTGATAATTTTTATAAAAAGGAACATTAAACTTTTGAGCTATAAGTCTAGAACTCTTATTAATGTCCACAATAGAATGAAGAGAGGCTTTTTGTGAAAGTTTTATAGCCTTAAGGTGTTGGCTTCCCATTAAACCCATACCAACAACTGCAATTTTAGTTTTATTTTTCATAAAATAGTTATTAAACGATACAACTTTTATGTGTATTTTTAAATAAAAAAACTTTAATAGGTATAAAAAATATATATAATAATTATATACAAAATGATTAAAAAAGATTTAAAAATTGCAGTATTAGGAGCTGGAGCCATGGGGTGTTTGTTTGGCGGTTTATTAGCAGAAAAAGGTTTAGATGTAGTTTTAATTGATGTTTGGAAAGAGCACGTTGATGCGATTAATAAAACAGGTTTGAAAATGGATGGCTACGGAGGAGATAGATTTATAAAAATTAAAGCTACTACCGAACCTAAAACCCTAGAAAAAGTAGATGCGATTATTATTATGTGTAAGGCTACTGCATTAGAGCAAGCATTAATAAATTCAAAAAATATAATTGGAGATAAAACGGTTTTAATGTCATTCCAAAATGGTATTGGCCATGAAGCGATTATGCAAAAAATTGCAGGTAAAGAAAAAGTACTCGGTGGTACAACAACTCAAGCTGCAAATATTTTAGGTCCAGGAAACATTAAAAATCATGCATCATTACCATCTTGGATTGGTGAATATGATGGTGGGATGAGCAAAAGAGTTAATGATGTAGCAGAAACTTTTACAGCTCACGGGCTGGAAACTATTGCCTCAGATAATGTTAAAAAAAGAAAATGGATGAAGCTTTTTGCCTTAACAGCAATTGGTCCTTTATCTGCTATGTTTGATATGAATCATACTGAACTATATATAACAAACAAAAATCAAAGTTTTGCAAGAGAGTTAGGAAAAAAAATAATTTTAGAAACTCGTAGTGTTGCTTTAGCAGATGGTGTTGATGTGTCTGAAGATGAATGTCTTGAGATGTTTAATAAAATAGTGGATTCAAATCAGACAAACAAATCATCTATGGCATTTGATATTTTATATAAAAGAAAAAGTGAAATAGATTTTATAAATGGAGCTGTATCTTTGATAGGTAAAAGTCATGGTGTACCTACACCTTTAAACGACATGTTATATAAAATGATACAAGTTAAAGAAGGTGCTTATACTTAATTATTTAAGATGATAAATATTAGAAAATTAAAGCCAATAAAAAGTAATTTTCCAATAATGATAGCTGAAAAAGCAATCTCTAAAAATACTTGTGAAAATTTTGTTAAAGAAATCCAAAAATCAAAAGCTTTTGATGACATGATTATGGGTGGAAGGAGTAGAATTAATAAAGGATCTCAAAATTTTAAGAATTTTATTAAAAAATCTAAAAATGCAGACCAACTATATAGAGAATTTAACAATTTTAACTTTTATAAAACTATTGAAAAAATATTTAAAAAAAAATTTAAAGATAGTTCTTGGTCTAGTGTTTACAAAGCAAATACATTTCAAAAAGAAAGATTCACACCTAAAAAAAAATACAACTCATCTGAATTAAAGAAAATATTAGGAAAGAAACATAAAAAACCTACAGTTAATTTAGATATAGATTTTTCAGTTTCAAAGGGTGGGTATCGTTTAAGACCACATAGAGATGACATTACAAGACAATATAATTTTTTAATTTATTTAAATGATATACCAAAATCAAATGGTGGTTCGTTAATTGTTTACAAAAAAAAAAATGATAAAAAAATTAGAAAAAGCTTTAGAAGGTTTCCTAAAATAGGTGAACTAAAAATAGTTAAAGAATTTACACCCAAAATAGGCTCAGTTATTTTTTTTCAGTCAACACCAAATTCTTATCATGGTGTTAAGAGATTTATAGAGCACAATAGACAGAAAAGATATTTTATCTATGGAAGTTATGCGTTTAATGGACCAATAGTGTGGCAATATAAAAAAATTAATTATTACCCAGAAATCAAATTCACTAAAAAGAAGATGCTTTCGTCGTTTCATGATTCAAATTATACAATGAAGAATGCCAGCTAATTTTTATTGAATAATAACTCAAAGAGCCGTAGAATTTAAAATGACCTCAAAACTCAAAGATAAATTTGATAGACAAGGTTTCTTAATTGTTAGAAATGTTTTAGATTTTAACTTTGATTTAAAACCAGTCTTGAATGATATTGAATTTTTAATGAATAGATTGGTTTACAAGTTTGTTTCAAAAAAAAAATATGACATTATATTTAAATATGATTTTTGGAAAAAGTACACTTTCTTATCAAAATTAAACATTAAAAACTTTGATCAATATTTTAATATTAGACCTCCTAAAGAAAATTTAAAAAAAGACAGTGATTTTTTTGCCACCCAATCAGTCTTTAATCTTATTACAAATAGAAACATTCTAGATATAATTGAAAAATTAATTGGATCAGAAATAAATTCTAATCCCGTGCAAAATTCTAGAATTAAACAACCTGAAAAATTTTTAAAAAAAAAAACTTTATATGATGGCTTAAGCGGAAGAACTCCTTGGCATCAAGATGCCGGCGTTCTAAGTGAAAAAGGACAGAAACATACTGATTTGATTACTTGTTGGGTTCCATTTACTAAAACTACTAAAAAAAATGGCTGCATGATTACAGTTCCAGGTTTACAAAAAAAAGGTTTATTCAATCATGATGCTGATCTTAAAGGTCAGGCATATATAAGAAATAGTGAGCTATTGAATAAACTTAAAACAGTAGCTTTAGAGGCAAACCCAGGAGACATTGTTTTGCTTAGTAAGCACACGGTTCATTGTTCTTTGCCAAATATCTCAAATAATTTTAGAATTAGCATGGATTTAAGATACCATAAATCTGGTCAACCCTCTGGCCGTGACCTGCTACCAAATTTTTGCGTAAGGAGTAAAAATAAAAATAATATTAAGATTTACAATTTTAAACAATGGTTAGCTTTATGGGAAAAAGCTAAACAAAAATGTGTTCCTAAGAAGTATACATTTAAATATCAAACACCGACATTCAAAGGAAAGAAAAGAGATTTAATAAATCTTATTTAATGAAATCTGTTACAAAGAGAATCTATTTAATAGATTTCTCACTTGCCGTATTAGGCTATATCCTTTTTGTTTTATTTGACACATTAAATAAAAAACTGACTGGTTCTTATCATGTGTCACAAATAATATTTGTGAACAGTATCTCAGCTTTAATACCTATATTTTTATTTGTTCAAATGCGAAACGGTTGGATAAAATTAAAAAAAGTTAACTTAAAAATTCATTTTTTTCGATCCGGCTTAATGTTTTTAGCGATGCTTGCTTTCATTACAAGCTTAGCTCATTTGTCTTTAGTGGTAATGTACAGTGTTGCTTTTACAGCTCCGTTAATGCTTACAATTGGAGCGAATTTATTTTTGGGTGAAAAAGTTGGATGGAGAAGATACACAGCAATTATTGTTGGATTTATAGGTGTAATAATATCTTTAGATCCCTTTAATGAACCATTAAGTAAATACATATTGTTAACTTTTCTAGCGCCACTATTTGTTTCTATTAGCTGGCTAATTGTTAGAAAGTATGGTCAAACTGAAAATGTTTATTCATTTTTGATTTATGGAAAACTATTTCTATTAATATTCTCAAGTTTTTTTTTATTCAGTAATTTTATTTCAATGAACTTAAATGATTTTATTATTAATTTTACTAGTGGAATTCTAAGAGGCATAGCTTTAATTTTTATTATAAATTCAGCAAGACATTTACCTTCTTCATTATTTGCTCCTACTCAGTATATTCAAATTTTTGCAGGAGCAGTAATTGGTTATTTTGTATTTAACGATATACCTACATTAAACAATTACATGGGCAATATTTTGATTATGGGAGCTGGCTTATATATTATTATCCGAGAAATAACTCTTTCCAAAAAAATTGTTACCATAGCAGCAAGACCAGCAACAATTCCAACTGGTGTTAAAGAATAAAAAGCACGCGTGCTTATCTTTATAAGATGTGTTAAATAATTTCAAAGTGAAAAACAATAATGTAGTTGTAGTAGGTGGAGGGCTAATAGGCATTATTGGTGCACTTCTAGTAAAAAAAAATAATAACAATGTTTATTTGATTGAACAAGGCAAAACTCTCGGAGGTTTGTTTATATCTAGAAATCTATATAAAGATTTATATTTTGATTATGGTTCACATTTTATAAGAGAAACAGGAATAAACCCTTTAGATAAATTAATTTTCGGAGATGATTTAAACTTTAAAAAATGGCACGTTCTAGGAAATTTAAGAGGTGCAAGCTATTTTCAAAATAAATTAAATGATTTTTCACCTTTTATAGACACAAGATTATTACCAAATCAAATTTATAAAAAAGGGATAAAAGAAATACTAAATTTAAATTTTAAAAAAAAGAGATTGCGTAATTTAGAAGATCAAATTAAATCAAAATTTGGAAAAACTTTTTTAAAAAAAATTTTTGAACCAATAGTTTCACATAAATCTTTTGGCAGTAGTTTAAAAAAACTTGCAATTGACGCGCACAACTATTTTGGACTTATAAGAATAAAGGCTTTTGATTCCGAAAAGTCTAGAGAAATTAAAAAAAATAAATTTTTTGATCAAATATTTTCATTTCATGACTATTCTGAGGGTAAATCAAAAATTAAAAGTTTATACCCAATTAAAGGAGGATCAGGTTTTTTAATAAATATTTTAAAAAAAAAATTAATAAAAAATAATATTAAAATTTTTACTAATAGTAAAATTTCAAAAATAAACATAATTTCAAAAAACATACAGTCTGTTATCTTAAATGATAGAATTGTTTTAAATTGCAAAAAAATTATATGGACAGCAAGCCCAAATATTTTGTTAAATTATTTACCAATAATAAGTAAAAAAATTAAACCTGAAAAGTTTTACATTTCACTTCATCATTTTGCATTTAATAAAAATTTCTTAATTAAAAGTGATTACCTTCAATGTTACGACCCTAAAATGAAGACATATAGAATTACTTTTTATTCAAATATATATAGAAAAAAAAAATTTAATATAAATGTTTTAAAAAAAAATAATTTATACCATCTTACTTTAGAAGTCGTATCTCCAATGAAAGAAGATATTTATAAAATTCAAAAAATTGTTATTAAAGAAATATTTAAAATGGGCATTGTTTCTAAAAACACTAAAATAAAATTTAAATTTTCTGAAAATTTAGGTAATGGAGTTCCAGTCCCAAACCTTAAAAATTTAATATTTAATATAAAAACATTAGCCTCAATAAAAAAAAGGATAAAAAATATTATTTTCAGCACTGGTTTTAAAGGTAATACTACTGGACAACTCTTAAACAATATTTACAATGATACAAAAAATGGATAAAAAACAAATTCAATATAAATTTAAATTTTTTTTTTTATAGAATGAAAGTTGTTATCCTAGCAGGTGGTTTAGGCACAAGAATATCAGAATACTCGAAATTAATGCCAAAACCCATGATTGAGGTTTGCAAAAAGCCTTTAATTTATTTCATAATGAAACATTACGCCAACCATGGATTTAAGGATTTTTATATTGCTCTAGGTTACAAAGGCAATGTGATTAAAAAATATTTCAAAAAAAATAATTTTGGATGGAATATTAACTTAATCGACTCAGGTCTAAACACAATGACTGGTGGAAGGTTAAAAAGACTAAAAAAATATCTTAAGGACGAACCATTCATGCTCACATATGGAGATGGTTTATCAAATGTAGATATTAAGAAATTATTAAAGTTTCACTTAAAAAGTAAAAAGTTAGTCACCTTAACTGCTGTAAGGCCTCCTGCTAGATTCGGTGTTATAAAAATTACTGGTAGTAATGTTAAGTACTTTAAAGAAAAGTCAAAATTGGACGAAGGATGGATAAATGGTGGTTTTTTTGTTATGCAACCAGAATTTTTAAATTATATTAAAAATGATCAAACACTCCTAGAAAAAGAACCCATGGAAATATTGACCAAAAAAAATCAATTAAACGCGTTCAAGCATCATGATTTTTGGCAATGTATGGACACTAAAAGAGACAAAGACAATCTAGATATAATACTAAAGAAAAGAAACTATTTTGAATAACATTGAACAAGATAACGATATTTCTACTTTAAATATTTTAAAAAAAATAAACTTTCAGCTTGATAGCAAAAGGAAAAGAGACATTAAGTTTGTGCTTGGTCTTTCGATACTAAGTTCTTTTGCAGAATCTATTTCCATCGCAATGTTAATACCATTTGTAAGTTTTTTTATTAATCCAGAAAATTACTTATTTAATAATTTATTTAAAAATGTTTTTGATTTTTTAAATGTAACAGATCAAAAAGAAATTTTATTAACTGTTTCTTTTGGATTCATCGCTGTCGTTTTGTTAAGTGGCCTTATAAAATTAAGTTATACAAAATCATCCAATGAATTAACTGATGATGTTGCAAGTGATTTTAGGATAAAAATTTTTAAGTTTCTATTAAATCAGGATTATAGCTATTATTTTAAGCATGGTTCAAATGAAATTTTGAGTAATCTTTCTCAAAAAACCACATCATTCACTTCAATAATTTTTTCTTCCATTAATATTGTTAACTCAATCTTAATATCAACGGCTATTATGATAATGTTAATTATTAATGAACCTGTCTATACACCCATAATAATAGGCTCTATTTTTTTATTTTTCTTTATAATTTTTAAAATTAAATCATCACAAGTTTTAAAAAAAGGAGAAACTGTAAGTTTAAATCAAAATTTTATGATTGATATTTTTCAAAATACTGTCGGTTATATGCCTGAAGTAATTATATATAATTTAAAAAAATTTTTTTTAACGACTTTATCTAAGTTATCTCTAGAATCAGCTAGATCTGGTGCTGCAATTAGAACAATTTCGATGACACCTAAAATATATCTTGAAACCTTTGTAATTATATTTGTTGTTTTAACGGTCTATTTTTCGGGCCTCAGTGAAAGGTCAATAGAAACCAATATTTCTTATTTAGCTATCTTAGCATTTGGTGCACAAAAATGTTTACCATTAATTAATAACATTTACTCTCTTTCTATAAGATTTAAAGCAGCAGTACCTACGGTAAATACATTCTTAAATATTTTAGAAACAGATATTAAAAATGAATTTATAGCTGAAGAAAACAAGACATTAGAATTTAAAGAGTTAATTAAAATTGAAAATATTTCCTATAAGTACAATGAAAATTTAAAAAATATCATTACCAACTTTAACTTTGAGATAACAAAAGGTGAAAAAATTGCAATCAAAGGAAAGACTGGTTCTGGAAAAAGCACATTAGCAAATATCATTTCAGGACTTTTTAGTCCTTCGGAGGGTAAAATTTTAGTTGATGGTGTTGAAATTGATGCAGGAAATATTAAAAATTGGCAAAAAAATATAGCTATTGTTCCGCAAACGGTGTTTCTAAACGATGACAGTATATTAAAAAATATCGCCATTGCATTAGATGAAAATTATATTGATATAGAAAAAGCAAAAAATTCCGCTAAGTTAGCGCAAATTTATTCTTTTATTGAGTCTTTACCTAATAAATTTAATGAAAGAGTAGGTGAAAGAGGGATTAGGCTATCTGGTGGACAAAGGCAAAGAATGGGTATTGCAAGGGCTTTATATAGAAACGCTAAAGTAATAATACTTGATGAACCAACTAACGCATTGGATTCTGAAACAGAAAAATTAATAATGGATTCTATTAGCAAGTTAGGAAAAGAAATAACGCTTATTATGATTTCTCACAGCGACACCTCATTAAGGTATTTTGATAAAATTATTGATTTAGATATATCTAAATAGTTAATTTTTATGAAAAAATTAAATTCTTCTATTGTTGTCTCTTTCATGGGCACCGATGGCTCTGGTAAATCGACTTTAATTAAAAAATTAAGCAACCGATTAAAAAAAAATTATAAAGAAATCAAGTACTTACATCTAAGACCTTATCTATTTTTAACAGATAAAAGAACCACTAACTCAAACCCTCACAATCAAAAAACACCAAGATCACAATTTGAAAGTTTTATAATAATTTTAGTATGGTTATTCATGTACCATTCTTTTTTTTTAATTAATATAAATCGAAAAAATCAACTTATTATTTTTGACAGATATGCTCATGATCTATTAATTGATAAAATAAGATATAGATTCAATTTACCTAAGCAACTTACACATTTTATTTTAAGCTTATTTCCAAAACCAAATTTGTGGATAATCTGCAAAGCCCCAATTAAATTAATTGAAAAAAGAAAAAAAGAACTACCAACTAATGAATTAAAGAGACAAATGACTGAATATATTAATTTTTTTAAAAAGCAAAAAAATAAGTTAGTTATAGATACTAGTGATGAGATTAAAAAAAATATTTTATTGATAACAAAAACAATGAAGTCTATTATAATTTAAAATCTCTTATTTTTTATGTCCATTGCTTTAATTACAGGGTCTAGCGGTTTAGTAGGTTCAGAGTCAGCCTATTTTTTTTCGTCTAAAGGTTTTGATGTTGTGGGTATTGACAATAATCTCCGTGAGTTTTTTTTCGGTAAAACAGGCTCAACTATTTGGCAAAAGAATAAATTAAAAGATAAAATTAAAAAATACAGGCATTTTAATACTGATATTAGAAGTTACTCAGGTTTAGAAAAAATTTTTAAAAAATATAAAAAGAACATAAGCATAATAATTCATTGTGCAGCACAACCTTCTCATGATTATGGTAAAAATTTTCCAATATTAGATTTTAATGTAAATGCTAAAGGAACATTGAATATGCTCGAGCTCACTAAGCTATATTGTCCAGAGGCTGTTTTTATTCACATGTCAACTAACAAGGTTTATGGCGACAATCCTAATAAATTAAATATTACCGAAAGATCAAAAAGATGGGAGCTTAATAAAAAAGATAAAAATTTTAACGGCATCAAAGAAAATTTTTCAATAGATAACTGCACCCACAGTTTTTTTGGTGTATCTAAAGCTTATTCAGATTTGATCGCACAGGAATATGGTTTCAATGTTGGTCTGAAGACATCAATTTTTAGAGGAGGCTGCATAACTGGTCCAAATCATAGCGGTGCAAAACTTCATGGTTTTTTATCTTATCTAGTCAAAGCGTCTTTGAAGAAAAAAAAATATTCAATGATTGGATACAAAGGCAAGCAAGTTAGAGACAATATTCATAGCTCAGACTTAGTAAACTGTTTTTGGGAAGTTTTTAAAAAACCAAAAAAAGGAGAAGTCTATAATATTGGGGGAGGTAGGTTTTCTAATTGTTCAATAATCGAAGCTCTTGAATTAGTTGAAAGTATCGCAGAAATTAAAATTAAAAAACAATATATCAAATCAAATAGAATAGGTGATCATATCTGGTATATTTCGGATCTTTCTAAATTTAAAAAAAACTATCCTAATTGGAAACAAAAATACAATACTAGAAAAATTTTAGAAGAACTTGTTGATAATATTAATTAATATAAATTCATTATGAATAACACATGATAAAAAATATTCTTATAACTGGTGGAGCAGGTTATATTGGTGCTCATGTTACTGAAACACTGGTTAAAAATAGAAAAAAAATATTTATTATTGATAATTTATCTACAGGCTTTAAAAAATTAATTAATAAAAAAGCTAAATTTTATAAGACCAATGTTCTAAATACAAAAAAAATAAAGAAAATAATTATTAACAACAAAATTGACTCAGTTATTCATCTAGCAGGAAGTCTTATTATCAGCAAAGGTGAAAAATTTCCTAAACTTTATTATAAAAATAATGTGCTTGGAACTAAAAGTATTTTATCAGCTTGTAAGGATACGTTTGTAAAAAATTTTATTTTTTCTTCAACGGCCGCAGTTTATAAAGATAAACAGAAAGTTGTTCATGAAAAATCTATAATTAGACCTAAGAGTGTATATGGAAAAACTAAAATTGAAGCTGAAAAATTAATTATCTTGTATTGTAAAAAACTAAAAATTAATTATGCAATACTAAGGTATTTTAACGTATGTGGAGCAAGCCCTTCAGGCAAAATAGGCTTAATTGCAAAAACAGATTCTCTTTTTAGAAATATTTCTGCAGCATTAATGAAAAAAAAACCAATTATTAAGATTTATGGAAATAACTATAGCACACCTGATAAGACAGCTATTAGAGATTACATCCATGTATCTGACTTAGCGGAATTACATTTTAAAATTCTAAACAAAATATCTAAAATTAATAAGTCAACTATTCTTAATTGTGGTTATTATAGAGGCACATCAGTAAAACAAGCAGTTAATGAATTTAAAAAACAAAGTAAAAAAAACATAAAAATATTGTATCAAAAAAAAAGAACAGGTGATTTAGCGATGATAATCGCAAACAATAAAAAATTAAAAAAGATTATTAATTGGAGGCCAAAATATTCCAAATTAAGCACAATCGTTAAATCTTGTATTTTTTGGGAAAAAAATAATTAACAGTTAAATTTTGTTATTTGTTGTAACGTGTAACTTAATATCTATTATCTATGAATGCGTAAAATTGATAATATTGGTAGCATTCTTAGTGCTGTTGATGAGATTAACCTAAAACCAAAAAAAAAAAAATTCACTTTTCCAATACAACAAAAAACTATACCAAAGTTAAATCAAAATTTAGTTCTTCCACTCGACGTAGATAAAATTATTAGAGAAGCAGAGGAATACAAAATTAAATTATCATCAAAAACTTCTCAAGTTGACTCAATTCAGAACAAAATTGATAAAACAAAAAAAGAAAAATATAATAAAAATTTTGAAGATGTGCAGGTTCAAATCATAGAAGACCTTTATTCAAAATTTTCAAAAAAAATAAAAAAAAATACTTTAAAAATTATTTTTAATCTTCGCTTAGAAATCAAAGATTTAGAAAACCAATTGAAAAATTTTCAAGAGAAAAAAGAAGTGTCTTCTAATAAAAACACCCTTATTCTTAAAGATGAGATTACTGAAACCTCTAAAACACAAGACGCTTCAATTAACAATTTAGACAAAATTCTTTCTAGGAGTAAAAGCTTTCTTAAAGATGAAGTTGTTACATCTTTAAAAATTCAAGATTCAACAATTTCATTATTAAACGAGAAAATAGAGCGACATAAAAACACAGAAGAAAAATTGCGATTCCAGATAATAGACTTAGAGCAAGATAAATTTTTGACATCTAAGAAAGCTGAAAGATTTGAAAAAATACAAGATTTTAAAAATTTTATATGTGAAACAAAAGAAACTCTTCAGTCTGTTTATAAACAAGTAGAAATACAAAAAATTTTTTTTTTAGATTTAAAAAATCAGTTTACCAAAAATGAAGGAAATTTTAATTTTTATAAAGAAAACTATGAAAATTTAATTATTCAAAACAATGATTTAAAAAAAAAACTAGCAAATACCAAACTACAAGTTGAAGCTTTTGAAGAGATCAAAAAAGAATTGGTATTAACTTTCAAAAATTTTAATAATGTTTTGTCAAAAAATTCTATAATAAAACTTAACGAATCTTTTTCCAAAATTGATACAAATTTTGTAATTTCTGATGTCCCTAATAAGAAAGACAAATAATTTTTTATACGTTAGTATTAATTTTAGGATTATTTAAATCCTTTATATTCTTTAATTTTTTTACTATTTCCCCCTTCATGGTGATTCAAATTTTTCAATACTGCGACATTATGTGCGATTGATAATCATTATCATTGTGAATAATAATCATTCTCAAAAATTAAAAAAGGAATATAAATGAAAAAAATACTATTATTTGCTTTTGCTTTAACATTCTTTATTACTTCTTTGTTTGCAAATGAAGTTAATGTATTCAGCGCAAGGCATTATGACTCAGATATTCAGCTTTATGAAAAATTTACATCAAAAACTGGAATTAAAGTAAACGTTGTTTCTGGAAAAGACAAAGCACTTCAAAAAAGAATAAGTGAAGAAGGAGCAGACTCAAAAGCTGATTTATATATCACCGCAGATGCAGGGAGATTAGGTGCATTTGATGCAGCTGGCATGTTTCAAAATTCTATGTCATCAAAAATTAAAGCCGCTGTTCCATCAAATTTTAGATCTAGCAATTGGACTGGCATAGCTAAAAGAGCAAGAATTATTTATTACTCACCTGAAAGAGTAAGCTCAAACGATCTTAATGGTATGACCTACGAAGATCTTGCTAATCCAAGGTGGAAAAATAGAATTGTTATTAGAAAATCTAATAATGTCTACAATCAATCACTTGTCGCTTCATTGGTTACGAATAATGGAAAAAAAGCAACAGCAGCTTGGGCTAAAGGAGTAGTAGCTAATATGGCTAGAGACTCAAAAGGAAATGATAGAGCTCAAATACTAGCCGTTGCAGCAGGTGAAGCTGACTTGGCAGTAGCTAACACTTATTATTACGCATTGATGTTATCAGGTAGCAAAGGTGAAGAACAGAAAGCCGCAGCAAAAAAAGTTTTACCTTTCTTTCCAAATCAAGGTGATAGAGGAACACACATGAACATTAGTGGTGGAGGAGTTATAAAAACTGCTCCAAACAAAGCTAATGCTATTAAACTACTTGAGTTTTTATTAACTAAAGAAGCACAAGAACACATAGTTAATAATACATATGAATATTCAATTATTGATAATGTAGAACCACATGAACTTGTTAAAGCAATGGGTCTTGGGTTTAAACAAGATCTTAAAACAAAAGTTGTTTCTTATGGAAAAAAACAAGCAGACGCACTAGAGGTAATGCTAGCTGCAGAATGGAAGTAAAAAGATATTCTTCTATTTGTTTGCTAGTTAAAGAGATGAAAAAAGATTTATTTAACATTAATTTAGATAACTCAGCTGATGATATTAGTTTATTGTATCCGCAATTGACAAATTTTGATTATTTATCAGAGTGTAAAAAAATTGATTTAAATAAATGGAAGAAGATTAATTAATTTTTTTCCCAGTGTGCCTGTAATTACTTTTAATGAATTACCCCGTTAAATGTGTTATGGGCACTGTATAAATGTTCTTAAAAAAAATTAATATTTGGTACTTAAGTTCCTTCGTAATATCTTTAATTGTGGCCATACCAATATTAACTGTCTTTGGCAGCTTCTTTGATACCACTGGAAATTATTCCACAATTTTAAAAAATACCTTTTTATATGAGTATATTTTTAATTCCTTTGTACTTTTAATGGGCGTTTTAATATTAACATTCTTAATTGGCGTTACCTGTGCTTATCTAGTATCTTTTTACAATTTCCCAGGTGTTAGTTTTTTTAGATGGGCCCTAATCTTGTCGTTTGCGGTACCAGCGTACATATATGCTTATTCATTAACAGCATTTTTTGAAAATTATGGTACAGCTTTTTCAATCCTAAAAAACTTATTTGGTGAAATTAATTATAATCCTTACATACCTAAATTTGATGGGATGTTAGGAGCTATTCTATCAATTTCATTTTCATTATTTGGATATGTTTATGTTTTAACAAGGGCATCTTTTCATTATCAATCACAAAATCTTATAGAACTTGGTAAAAATTTAGGTTTTTCTAAAAAAAAATCATTTTGTAAGATAATCTTACCTTCTGCTAGGCCAGCTATTGTTGCAGGTCTTTCTCTAGTTGCTATGGAAACATTATCAGATTTTGGATCAGTTTCTTTCTTTGGGATTTCTACATTAACCACTGGAATTTATAATGCATGGATTTCATTTGATGATCTTGCCCTTGCAAACAGATTGTCATTCTATTTATTAATATTTATACTTGGCTTATTCATTCTAGAAAACTTTTCTAGAAAAAAAGCCCAGTTTCATACGCCAATTAAAAGTGGAATAAAAAAAAGAAATTTGATTGATTTAAATGGCAAGAAAGCATTTTTAGCTTTTTTATTCTGCGCAGTAATTTTTTTTATTAGTTTTTTGTTTCCGGTTTTACAAATGCTTTATTGGACTATTAACTTTCCAAAACATTTAGCAGATTTAGATTTGTTAAAATTACTATCAAACACTATGTTGTTAGTTTTTTTATCTAGTTTTGTTTTAATATCTTTAAGTTTTATATCAAACTATGGAAACAGACTAGCACGAAGTGAATTTTTAAATATGTTAACTACATTTTCTGTTTCTGGTTACGCAATACCGGGAATAATTTTAGCAGTAGCCTTTATTACCTTTGTTTCTTGGTTTGATAACACTGTAATTAATTTTTTTGGCATGAAAACAATAAAATCGATTTTTATTGGTTCTATCTTAGGATTGATTTTAGTTTATTTTATTAGGTTTTATTCACTTGCTAGTAATGGAATTAAGTCTAGTTATTTGAAAATAAATTATTCAATTGATGAAAGCGCTTACCTTTTAGGTTACTCAAAGTTTAAAACTTTTACTAATATTCATATTCCCTTTTTAAAGAATTCAATTTTGTTAGTAGGGGTTTTAATAGCTATTGAAATTATAAAAGAACTACCAATAACATTAATAATGAGACCCTTCAATTTTGAAACATTTGCAACAACTGCTTATATTTTTGCATCTCAAGACCTGCTCGAAGCGGCTGCCGCACCTTCTTTGTTTCTTATTATTATTGCAAGTTTCTTTATTTTGATTACATCTAGATATATCCTTAGAGACTAAATTATGAATAAAAATTTTTTAGAAATAGACAATGTTACTTTTACAGCTAGCGCTAAAAACAAGGTAAACAATGTCTCTTTGCACATCGAAAACAAAGGAGACATTATCTGCTTATTGGGCCCTTCAGGGATAGGGAAAACTACAATATTAAGAACTATTGCTGGTTTAGAAAAAGTTCAATCTGGTAAAATTACTTTAAATGGTAGTGTGTTGTCTTCTAAAGACAAACATGTTGAACCAGAAAAACGAAATATTTCCTTAGCGTTCCAAGATAACTCATTGTTTCCACATTATAATGTTATTCAAAATATAAAATTTGGAGCTGAAAGAAACAAAAGTAAGAAAAAAAATTTAACGATTAATGAAGCTATGAATTTTTTACATTTAGAAAATGTAGTAAATAAATTCCCTCATCAAATAAGCTCAGGAGAAGCACAAAGAGTATCATTAGCTAGATCTCTTGTGTCCAACCCAGATTTATTATTATTAGATGAACCTTTGTCTAATATTGATCAAAATTTTAAGGAAGAAATACAAGTTAAACTAAAAAAAGTTTTAACTGAACACAAAATAACAACAATTATTGTGACGCATGATTCTTACGAAGCTTTTTATTTAGGCTCCAAATGCGGTATTATTTTAGACGGCCAACTTAAGCAGTATGATGATCCTTATAATGTGTATCATTTTCCTAACTCGATAGAAGTTGTAAATTTTTTGAATAGAGGTACTTTGATTCCAGCTAAAGTTACAGGTGAAAATAGTTTAGAGAGTAATGATCTTGGAACTATCAAGGGTAATTTTATTAAACACTATCCAAAAGGATCTGATGTTAAACTATTAATACAACCTGAAGATTTAGAGCACGATGATGGAAGTAATTTAAAGCTCGAAGTTGTTGACAGACAGTTTAGAGGAACTAACTTTATATATACATTAAAAACTTCGAGTAATTTAATGATTCCTGTGTTTGTTCACTCGCATCATATTCACCAGCATGAAGTTGATGAAAAATTTGGAATTAAACGACCTATTAATATTGATCATATAGTTTGTTTCTAATAGAAACTAATGTTTTAATTATTTTTAACTTCTTCTATAGTCAAAATTATATTAAATTATTAAAAAGCGCCCCTAGCTCAGTTGGATAGAGCATCGGTTTTCTAAACCGAGGGTCGGAGGTTCGAATCCTCCGGGGCGCACCAATTAAATTATATTCACAACAAATCCAATAAGTCCAAAAATTGAAATTTTCAATATTTCAATTATTTCATAAAAATAATTTATATAGGGTTCTACAGTTGGATATTTTAAAATAATTGTTTCTTCCAAAATACTTAAAGCACCATAAAAAGTAAGAAATATAACTATAGTTAAAATTAGATAACTATAAAAACCTAAAGAGTTTTTTTTCTTTTTTTCATTATTTTCTTCATAATAATATGACTCATCTATCGAGAGAAGGTTTTTATCAATAGGGTGATCTTTAAATTCACTAATAGTATCTTTTTTTGAATCATCAGATGATGCAATTGATTTATCTGAATTGTTGATGTTTTTTTCAAGTTCTTCAATTCTTTTTAATAAATTATTATTTTTAACAAGGTTATTCTCTTCATTCGTTAGTTCATTTTTTGCTATGTTGATTTTTGATATTACAGATTTGACTTGTGGAAGAATTTTATCATTTTCAGGAACACCTTGCTCTTCATTTATCTTACGTTCTAGATTGATGAGAATTTGATCAATTTCTTTCAACGTCTTGTCAAATATTGACTCATCTATAGTATCAAAATTTAGTCTATTCTCTAAGATTAATTCACTAGACTCTATCTCGTCTGCTTTAGGTTTATCTTTAGTTGATTCACTGTCCATAATAAGCTCAATAAACTATCCTATTTTTTTAAATTAATATATAATTAGTTAATTTTCACAATGAATTATTAACAACTATCAAGAATTAATTGAAAAACGTTTTTTTAGAATACTGCTCTAATAATAAATTTCAGCAAAATATAGAACAAATCAAGTCATTAGACCTGATCATAAATTTTTACAAGCAAAGTTGTGTTTCAAAAAATAAATTTTTTAAATTTTTTACTAAGGCAGATAAAAAATTAGGATTTTATTTATATGGAGACGTTGGTGTTGGTAAGACGATGTTACTTGATTTCTTTTTTAATAATCTAAAGATTTCAAAACAACGTATGCACTTCAATGAATTTATGATCAATTTTCATGATTTTAGGCATGATTCAAAGCTTAAAAAAAAAGATAACTCCATTGAAACTTTTGCCAACAAGTTAAAAGAAAAAGTAGATTTAATATACTTAGATGAATTTCAAGTAACCAATATAGTTGATGCTATGATTTTAGGTAAATTGTTTAAATCTATTTTTAATAAAAATATAAAAATTTTAATTTCATCTAATATTAAAATTA
>Ga0307488_10001338_pt1 | contig 20577 bp, 9 predicted proteins | sample SB02metaG_FD_202248 | JGI IMG/M metagenome (GOLD analysis project Ga0307488, IMG submission 202248) | Sea-ice brine microbial communities from Beaufort Sea near Barrow, Alaska, United States - SB 0.2 | ecosystem: Environmental > Aquatic > Marine > Coastal | place: USA: Alaska | collected 2017-05-06 | reverse complement strand
TTGGACTATGCAACAGCCTCTAACTTTGCTAAGTTTGGATCAGCAGAGCTTTATTATGAGTTCGCATTTAGCAGGATCTACAACGAATACCCATACGATGGAACAGACCAAGAGAAATTAGAGTTTCGCTTGTCTTCATCCTATCTTGACGACTACATTTTTGAAAATCATTACCCGAGAACAAACGGACATGTAATTTTTTCTTATGTAAGTAATACAACAGCCGCAGGTATTCATGATGGCTATGGCCGCCCAGATACTCCTGAATATATCTCAACCAAGGGTGGCCCTCATACGGGATCCACAACATTTGCAAACCAGTCAATTTATAAAGCATTCAGCGGATCAAATTATTATAATGCTGCGGATGATCTTGGCTCAAGTTTGGAACTTAACTTTGATCCGGGTGTTACTGTTGAATTCTGGCTAAAGAAAGAAGCCTTCGACATAGCTGCTACGGAAAAAGAGGTCATTTTTGATCTCTGGAACAATCAATTATCCTCATCAGCAGATTATGGGCGATTAACAATCGCACTTACATCGAGTACCTCAGCCGGTGCCAACCCTTTTCTCATTACCGCACAATCCGGAACCACAGGGTTCTCCGAATACCAGCCAACAATCACAAGCTTCACGACTGCTTCCATTGCAGACGGAAATTGGCACCACTATGCTTTAACTATTGCTTCACAGTCAGCCGGTATTCAAACAAAGATTTATGTTGATGGTGTTAAATTGGCCACAGATTCTAATGGCTCTGTCGGAATAAACAGTGTCAGCACGATTAATGGGAATATCTCATTGCTCGGTGGTCTTGTCGCTGCTCCTTCTGCTTCTTATCTTGCTCATGTCACAGGTTCTGGTAAACTTAGCGGCTCTATGGACGAATTCCGTTATTGGAAACAGCCGAGAACAGACAAACAAGTAGCAAATACATTTTTTATACCGATTGGTGGAGGAACCAATGAATTCGATTACAACCGATCACTTGGATTATACTACAAGTTCAACGAAGGGATTACAGGAACTGACTCAATCGATAATCAAATCCTTGACTATTCTGGTCGGATTGCTAATGGTGCTTGGAACAATTATGCTGCTGGCGCCCGACAGACTACATCGGCAATGGTTCAATCTGGTTACGCTCGAACAGAATTCAAAGATCCTATCATTTATTCATTCCACCCAGATGTTGTATCAACTCTTGCTACTCTAAAAACAACCGGCTCTGTTCAGGATAATGAAGGCACATCAAAAATGATGGCCCTTCTTCCCGGATGGCTTCAAGAGAAAGACCAAGACAATTACAACAATCAAGTTAAGAAATTCACTCAGATAATGGCGAGTTATTTTGACAACCTTAATGCACAGATTGGCGAAGTCAATAACATTTTTGATGAGAAATATCCAACAACGACCGAAGAGCCATACCCATTCGCCCAAAAGCTTTTAGAGTCTCGTGGTTTTGTCGTTCCAAATCTATTCACAGACGGAGATCTTGTAAATTATCTTCTCCAGAAAGACGACAATGAAATCTTCGAGATGAACATTACAGATGTTAAGAATAGAATTTATCACAACATTTATAACAATCTCACATACATCCTCAAATCAAAGGGAACCGAGAAATCGTTTCGCAACCTTCTCCGCTGTTTTGGTATCGACTCCGAGGTTATGAGACTAAGCCTGTATGCTGACGATTCAACATATACAATCCTCGACAATTACGAATACACAAGTGTTGAAAAGAAGGCACTTAACTTAAACAACCGCTACAACCTTGAAGCAACGATCTATAATACAGCCTCAGCAGGATCAACCTTTACATATATTTCATCGTCAGAAGGTGATCCAGATGATGGAGCCGTTCAGGAAGAAAATACTGCTTTTACTTTTGAGGTCGAAGCAGTATTTCCTTTGCAACTTGAAAAATTCGACGATGGTTATTTCCCAAAACAATTTTTTACCTCTTCAATTGCTGGTATCCACAGAGCCATACACACAGATCCTAGTGATTATACATGGGCCGCAAACGATACTGGTTTAACTATCTATGCTGTAAAACCAGAACACGAAAGCAAAGATGTTTATTTTGTAGCATCTGGTTCTGGATATGCTAATTTTGAATTGACTTCTTCAACCTTTTTTAATGTTTATGAAAATAATAAATGGAACTTTGCTTTTAGAATTAAGAACAATAAATACCCTTATACATATGGGCTCACAGGATCTACGGGAGATGCCTATGATATTGAGTTCGTTGGTTATAATTCCGAGGGCGACACAACAAAGAATAGCTTTTCTGTATCTTCTAGTATCTCGTTTTCTCTAGGACAAAATTGGCTTTTATCCTCAAAGAGGCTTTATGCCGGAGCCCATAAGACAAACTTCACAGGCTCAACTCTTCTGAAGTCAGATGTTATGGTTACTGATGTAAAGTACTGGCAATCATACCTTGACGACGAAACGATCCAATATCACTCGTTCAATCCAGACAATGCAGGAACAAAAACTCCGTTCAGACCAGATAATGTTAATACGGGCATAGAATACCACGAACTCACAGACTATGAAACTCTCGCTCTTCATTGGCGATTCGATACTCTTACAGGTTCAGATGCCTCTGGTGTTATAACAGGATTTGATTTCTCTTCCGGTTCAACCGAAAATGCCTCTAGAAACTCGTGGCTCGGTGGAATCACAGGCCGCAAGTATCCGTTTAAGGGACAGAATTTCATAACCTCTTCAGCTAAAGCCTTAGATAGGCAATTCCTTTATTCAGCAAAGCAGAGAAACTTTGGTGTCCTTATGTCCTCCGACGGAGTGACCATTAAGAACGATGCAAACACCCTTCTCTTTACAGACGACGATGTAAGCGATAACTTTTACTCATTTGAGAAAAGCTATCATGGTGTTATCTCACAAGAAATGCTCAACATGTTCGCCTCTCTTATTGAATTCAACGATCTCATCGGCTATCCCATCGACGGATATAAGCGATCATACAAAGAAATGGAAAAGCTTGCTCGCTTATTCTTCGAGAAAATGGAGAACAGAGTTGAACCAGAGAAATTCTTTGACTTTTATAAGTGGATTGACTCCTCAATCATGTATGCCTTGGGACAACTATTCCCAGCATCAGCAAAATTCTCCGAGACATCAAGAAATGTTATTGAAAGTCATGTGCTTGAAAGAAACAAGCTTGACCGCAAGTTCCCAATCCTCATCGATGTCTCCGCAACCGAAGGCTATGCCCGAGGTATAAACGAATTATTTTATAGTTGGAAGTTTGGTCATGCTCCCGTAAACGGAAATGAAAACGAAAACTGCCTATGGCAAAAGCACAGAAAAGAAAGAACGGACATAACCGACCGCCAAACATTACTAGATAACCTAAATTCTGGTAATAATAGCAAACATTTAGCGAAGTTCGAGCAAGATGGGACTGCTTATGCGGGTAGCACCTATGCCCTAAGAAACTTTGGCTCATTACACAAGTTTTCGGTTGTTATGGATAAGAACATTCATGGCGGAACAAATTACGGACAAAACAAGAATAGAGACATAGTTTGGGATGCTACCTATATTCACGGACCAGTTTCGCAACAATATCCAAAAGGAATACCACAGAATGTTCTAGTTGTTGGTTTAGGTGAAGGCCAAGGTACTGAGGCTTTCATCGATTGTGCAGATGTCGAGAACCCAAATGAAAAAAGAAAATGGAGACTGACAACTGTAGCGGGTCGTCGATCTGCTCTTGCTCAGGGTGCCGCTACTGCTAGAAATAGTGATGAAGATTATAATGCAGTTGTTAAAGGCGAAATCGCTTGGCCCCTCAACCTTATTTCGGCGTCAGTTACTACTGGATATCAAGCAGAAGTGGTTTCAAAGTTTAAATCTGGTGTTGTTTTATCTAATATTCATTCGGACACTTATGCGCCCGGAAATGAAATCGGGATGCAAGGCCCGTTTACTGAGACATGGGTCGGCGGTCATCAATCAAGGCATGTTGATTTAAATAAACATAATACCTCTTACACTACAACTCCCAATAATCTTGATGCTTGGGACACTCGTCCTGAAGGTTGGCGACTTCTTCTTAATGAATGCGATGATGCAGACCCAAGTTATCAGCAATCCGGATCCGGCGATGGAGCCATGGGTTTTGTTGGCCCTGATTATGGTGGCCCTTATCCTGATTATAATCGTAAATATGCGGTTCATTATCGCGATGAAAGGGCAAAGCGACCCCTTAATGTTAGAAATATTAAAACAACAACAGGTTCTGCTCGCGCTGGTAACTTCTCGAACAATTATGAAGTGTTCATGACAACAGGTCGCTTGGAGCATGAAAGAGGCGGCGCTTTAACCCCTTCTACAGCACTACCTTCATTTTATTCAAATTTACCAAACACAACACAAGAGGCATCGTTGGTTGGGGTTATACCAAGCATAACCCCAACAAGTGCAACAGCAACTTTGGCTATGAGTGTAAAACCGATTGATGGTGATACCATTACTATTGGAGATGGTGTTACAGCCCCCATAATTTATGCTTTTAAAAATACCATATCTGCTCCTGCAACTCAAATCCAGATTGGTGCCGATGCTCTTGCAACAATACTAAATGCGAGAACAAAAATAATTGGTGATTTTAATATAAGTATTCCCGGCAGTGGTATATTAACCACTAGGGTCTTAACCAATCTCAATCTTGGGCCCATAGGAAATTATACCTTAGCGGCATCCTTTACTTCTGTTAGCAATAGTATTACCGGCTTTACTGGAGGAGTTGGAACTGTTGGCTTTGGTGGTGGAAATGTCGTATCAAACTTTAATAACACAAATCGCATTCCATCTAGTATTAGAGATAATTCAGTCTACGATCCAAATTTATATACTGACTCAATCATCGCAACTCGCTTCTCTGCTCCCGGTGGTTTTGAAACAATGTCCGAGGTCTTCTTAGATATACCAGCGAAAGAGTACTCAGCATATAATGCTCTTCCATTTAGAAACCTTTTGCTCCGAGGCTCAGGCTCAGGAGAAGCAGGAACAATAAGATTAAACGATATTCATGACCAAAGATTTGGATTACAAACCCACCTTCGAAGACACAGCGGCCAATTTGGTTACGACTCTGTTGTAGGTTCTGTTACGACAGCAAATGACTATGTAGCGGTACCTTCATTCCACAAAATCCAAAGAAATGGAATGAAGAGATTAAATTATAGCACTAGTGAAACAGTAGTGACAGGAACTATTTATAATAACGGGTTCTATCAATCCTGCATACCACAATCAGATTTTCAGTATGCTTGGATTACAGGATCAATTGGAGATGATTTGACACAAAGAATTTTAGGCTTTGCCCCCGCTGGTGGCTATGTATCTTCATCGAGCGGCTATGTTGATGCTATTGTATTTCCATCCGCGTCACAGATTTTAGGGAGTTTATAATGTCAGTTTTTGTTGACTTTGTTGGTTTAAATACTTTGGTTAGTAGTTCTTTTGAGACTGATACCTTTGATAATATTTTAACGACAAATAGAAACACAAGTATCGCCACTATCCCTGAGTCTGAGCTTTTAGTCGCTACCAATATTCACCGCAATGGACCATACAATTTCGCGACATTCAAACAAATAAGAATTCACGAGAACCCTTTAACGAGATACCAAAGAAGAAACAATCTTCTATCGTTTTCAAAGAGATCCGAGCAAAAAGAAATAACAGACTCTAACAATAATGTCTTATTTATTCAAGAGAAGTTCGGAGATCTTGTAACCTTTACCGAGCCTGCTGTTGTCTCAAGCTACCATCCATTGGTTTATAATCTTGGGACCTTGCAAGGCGATAAAGTTAAATCGTTTAATAGGTTCGGCCTATCTTTTGATTATGGAAATCACATAACCTATTTTACAAACGAAGAACTCAACAAGCTTTTGTTGCTTGACGACCTAGACGATGAGGTTTATGAGCAAATCAAAGAACTTTATCTAAACGGAGCCCTTGAGACAAACGCTTCCGAGGTTGATTACTTTGAGTTTTTGAGATACAAGCAAGATATTTATCCTCGCGAGATCAATAAATACTCTGCTGCTGTTAGACAAAGAACAAATTATCAAAACGATTTTTGGAGAGATGCGAGGGCTGATAGAAATAGGTTGTTATCTTCAATCGATGGCGACGGGTTTTTCTTTGCTGGAACTTATCCATCTACAAACGCACTTGCGGCTTCAAGTCAAAGTATGTGGCCTCTAGATCCACAATCAAATTGGTCAACTCGATCAAGCCTTCCTTTGAGACAGCTTGGTATTGCTGAGAATAACTCAGTTCCGACACTACCAGATACAGGATTTGCTTCCGATACTGGTATTTTATTAAATAAATATTGTCACTTTGTTCCGCTATATAACGCCTCCGCAATCGACCAAGCATTTAGAAGCGCCGCGCCCATCTATAGTCGCTTACATACGGTTCCAATGACCAGTTCGGTTATTAGCTCTACTGGTATTCCGATACCTGAAACTTCATCTTTTGGGACAATCTTTCAGGGCCACGCTCTATGGGAAGCAGGAACGCAAGCTGGTAAAAATCCTTTCTATTCTTCATACGATTATTTTGTTGAAGAACTCCGAGGCATAGGTAAAGATTATTCTATTGTGCCTGAATTTAGAATTAGCGATCATGTTGAAACTTTACTTAAACAAGGCAATCTTACGAAGCTAACAAATATGCTTGAAGTAACAGGTGGTAATGCAAATTCAAATATATCAAATGAAGCAAATTTTTATGAAACTTATTCTACATCAGATTTCTTGAAACATTTTGCTTCAATTAAAGAAGACCATAAAGATTTTGAAGATCCAGCAACAATTACGCTTACTTGCAAGGCTCTCAAAAAATTCCTTGCTTATGATTCTTTTTACCCCCAAGATAGATCCGTTGATTGTGCGGAACAATTTATGAATTCTTATTCACAGTATATAGATACCTTTTCAGCAGTCGGTATTAAAAAACAGGCGGCTTTTCAAGCCATATTAGACCCTCTTTTCGCACCCGGAGTTTTATATAATACGATAAAATCCGGAATTGCAGTAGATTATCCACTTATTTTAACAGGATCTACTACAATAGTTGGCTCAAGCACGGTTGGTGCTTTAAACGGCGAAACCTTTTATTATATAGACCGCAGTGTTTTTGATACAAGAATACCATTCGAGGCTTTAATAGAACCTGAAAAATATTTAAGCAATGTATCCCTTAGAGATAATGTTGCTCACCCAAGTGGGTCTTATGTTACTGGTTCTTTATTCTGGGACGGCAAAGGAGACAACCTTTATAATAAGATGATTTCAAATTATTTAGCGGAAATACCATCATTTTTCTTAGATGGCGGAAGCTTGACTACAATATCATCTTTACCACAAGGAAATGAAAATTTTGGAGTTGCTAACTTGGGCAAGCCATATGCAATGCGAATAAAAATTTTTAAAACAAAAGATGATAATAATTTATTTTTTGAGAAAACGGAGGGAGTTGGAGATTATTCTGTTCCTCAAAGCAATAATGGTGTTGAGACAATAACCATGTATTCAAGACCATCAGCATTTGGACCACCCGTTGCAACAGACTCCAGCACCACGATTAGAAGTTCAATGGGTGGCCTCAATCCTTGTTTCACTCCTCCTTATTATGATGGGGAAGCATGGATAGATTTGATTTGGCATGCCCCCGATGTGGGTTCTGCTGGGGCTTCAGCAGGTGTTAAAACAAGAAAGTTCTCTATTTCTGAAATAATATCTTCTTTGACGGCATCTGCGATAAGATTTGATAAAGATTATGAATCAGCATCATTCGGAGCGGTCACGCAAGGTCCGTTGGCTAATAATAATTCTTTTGGATCTATTGCACTGAAATATCGAGACCCTCTTTATGCCTCCGACACAAGTCGCCTAAATTATGTTAACGATGTAGGTCAGCCAATAAATGTTAATTCAGTCCAGTTGCCAGCTAGTATAAATCCACTACAAATCGGAAAGCTTGTCGAAACTAATTTGCAAAATAACACTATTGTTCAAAATAATAATTTATTCCAATCAGCAAATGAAAATTCTGATGAAGCTCGATGGCTAATACAAACAAAGTTTGAAACACCCATATTAAATTTTAAAGATGTTCAACTAACAGTATCGGCATCCGGGGCCGGTGGGTCAAATGGCCAAACACCAAGGGGCATGTGGCATCAATATGGTGTAATACCTGAGAGTAATGAAGGAATTTATCTTCAAGTAACTGATGTCCCAATGCAATGGCTTAAGAATAAAGTAGGCGATGCAACCACTTATAACCAAACTGGATCGTTAGCAGACCTTTGTGGATTTGCATCGGAACCAATAAAACTCGGACAAGTTGCTCAAGGTCGTGTGATAAGTGAAGCGGTGGTCGCTGTTCCATACATCAACGATGGAGGAGTTAAGAAATTCTTCGAGATCAATGAAAACAATTTTAATGCCGCAAAAAAATACTTCCAAGCCGTAGATATCGTTAACCAAGGCGGTAACCCTGATAACCTAGGCTTAGGAAACCCAGAGTTCTGGGAAGAAAGAGCAGGATCATCTGTTATCGACCAAGTAAGAAAGATGAAGCATTATGTATTCCCTCCAACAATGGACTTCTTCAACTATCCTGAAGTGACACCCTTCTCGATGTATATCTTCGAATTTAGGCACACTCTTACACAACAAGATCTCGCAGACATGTGGCAAGGTCTTCCACCAGAGATAGGGACTTCTTTTGAAGTTGCCGAAGATTCTATTTCGCATCCTCTGTTAGCCAACCAATTGCTCGGAGCCGGAGAAGGCACCGATAGATCTAGAACAGGTGCAGACTTAGAAGGAGAAATTCGTTGGATGGTCTTTAAAGTTAAGAAAAGAGCAAAGACGAATTACTTTGATAAAGTTGTTGGTAAAAAAGCAGGTTACGGCCAAGCCGCTGCCGCTGCCGGCTTTTCAACTAATGCTTCCAGCGAAACAGCCGCAGAAGCCAAAATCTCATACAACTGGCCCTACGATTTCTTTTCTCTCGTAGAACTAGTTAAGATTGACGCAGAAATTGAATTTTCTAACATCCCAGAGGGTAAATTTGAGCCCAAGAAAAGGGAGATACCAGAAGCAGTTCAACAATTTGCAGCCAATCTTTCTCGTAGACGCAGATGACATTTTTCAACAACAAAGAACAATCACTAAAATTTGAACTTACGCCATACGGAAGATACTTGATGTCTCAAGGAAAGCTTAAGCCTCACTCGTATGAGTTCATTGACGATGATGTAATGTATGATCTCCAGCAGGTATCCGGAAGCGAAATACAAAACGAGACATATGAAAGAGTTAAATTTGAAACTCCCAAGCTTGTGCCTAATCCAAATAAGGCCGAGATAACTCCAATAACATACGATAATGCATTAAAAAACTTTGGAACTCTCAATAAGCATGGCTACACAAGCCACCAAGCCCCAATAGGAAAATCTAGCGGAGAAACAAAGAAAACTCCCGGCTTTTCTATGATAATGCTTGATGGACAGATTTCCGGCACACTTCCTGTATATAACGGTAACTCTGCCCAAAACACAACCGGATCTTTTGAAAATGCATTCATACCACAATTCAACTTTGATTTGAATTATGTTCTCAAGCGAAGACAACAAAGTCGCTTTCGACAAGACGAGGACATAAGGATTGTTAGTCAAAGATTTGACGATGGAAAAATTATGTATGTCCAAGAAGACAACTTAATGTCTTTTCTCAAAGAGTTTGGATCGGATTATGAAAAAGAAAACTTCGAGATTGAAGTATTTGAGATCACAGATGCCGAAAGAAATGTTAGTGGCTCCATTTTTCCTGAGACTTTAAAGACACTGTACTTCGAACAACAACAAAAAAGACTACAGAACGGTATGATTACTAACGAAATGATGAATCTAAATGTCGTTGATATGGATAGAGACAAGCTAGTCCTTACATATTTTGAGCTTTTGGTTGATGACGAGATAGATCCTATTGAATTATGCAACAATATCAAAGATGTTAAGAGAGAAAATCTTTACATCGATGACGATCTTGTCTGCCCTGATGATGAAGTTCCGCAAAGATTTAATATTTATGCTACTGACCCAAGTGCTCTGGAGGATTGTGACTAATGAGTATTCCTGTAATCGGCCTTGAAAACATGCCAAATGTTTATTTCTCAAGTGTAAGTATCGAGAATAACATTCTTGATGCGAAGCTGACAATGAAAGATTTTGTCGATAATCCAACATGGTCTGAATCTGAAATCCTTCGTGGTCGTCTTAACATAAAGATTCTCGCGCTCTCCTATGAACCAGCAAGCCTCAGCGGTATAGTTTCAACGACCTCCCAAGACCAAGAGGCCAAGAATTTTTCTATGGGCCTAACTAATGGAATGTTTTCAATTCACGAAGTTTCTGGGTATCCGATCAGAACACTTTCCGCTCATGATTACATATCATCCGAGACTATACAAACAGACACGATTAATAATTTTTATTATAATTTTAAATTAACCTCACAAGATATTGATCTATCAAAGCGAAGCATTTATCTATTTGCAGTTGCCTATATTGACTTAACAGAAATGAATTTAGATTATGCTGAATATAAGTTTCTTGATGGACCTATGGTTTCTGAAGCGGTCCGAGACAATGGAAACACTCCAATCAAAGGAGCATTATTTAGGCTAGAAGATGGCTCAGTTTGGACAGGGCCGGTTCACGAACATAGTGGTAATTATATGGAGGGATCATTTCACAGAGAACTCTCCCATTCCGACTTAACCCAAGAACAAGTTGAATCAAAAGTATCGTCATTTATGTTTGAAATAAATGAAGGTGCTGAATCCTTGGCGAGCACTGAACAAGTAGCACCACAATTTGAAGAATTTTATCATTATGAACAAGAACTAGACACTTCGATTGTCGTCATCGATACATCTAATCTTGCTTTGAACGAACTTGAGTCTGCTCGAGAGCTTTTCAACACAAACAAAGACTATTTTTATGAATTGATGAAGAATTTTTATGTTCCCCAATTTGAATTACGAAAGGCTCCTCCCAAGAGACGATTAGAATTTATGGATATTGGAACAAGTGATTGGGCTTATGATCCGGATTTTGAAAGTGTTTTGATTAAAACAAGCATGGTCGATGGGAAATTCGACGAAAGATACGAAATGAAGTTCTTTTCTCGGCAATATAATGTGAATCCAAACAATTTAGTCGAGGCTACAACCAATGCCTTTGATATAACAACTAAATCAACCTTTGAATCCTCAAAGAAAGTGGGATATATAAAAGAGCTTCCGTCTAATGAATTATTTCTGCACAACCTTATGATCGTCGATGAAGAATATTTTAGCGATGAGTCCGAGGACTACAAACTAAAAATGAGTCTAGATGTAATAGATTCATTTAAAATAGAATTAGAAAACACAAAGCAAGAGATGCTAATGTTAATTTCTGATCTATCTTTGACTTATAATGGGCTTTTTGGAAAATTAGATAAACAAAGAATAATAAATTTCTTTTCTGGTAATGGTATTCTGATTGGAGATAGTCTTAATTTTATCAGAATTGAGAGCCAATCGTTATTTAACAACAGCATTTTTTCTAGGCTCTCGAGAACTCTTAGAAAAGTTCTCTTGGCGATGTTATCTGGAGACCAAGTAATACAGGGTGTTATAGATAATACACTTAAAAATCTATATATCAACTCTGTTTCAAAAGAAAACTACAATATTGTTACTTCTTTTTTAGATAATTTGATGAATCGTTTTATTACAAAATATAATCTGTCTCCCACCAATGGTAATTCCGTCTTAACAAATTCAAAGATTTCGCGAGTTGAAAGAAAAATTCAAAAAGTTATTGAAGTCAATCGAGTTAAAGATGGAAACTTTAGCTTCTTTAACAAAGAAGACAACCAGAGAATGATCACAGTAGATGCGATGCGACAACGAGCAGAAGACGAATACAATAAATTCTTTAATCGTCGTATCTCCGGAGCCGAGATAAAACAAATTTCTCAAGACTTAAGCGAAGAAGATGCAAATAAAATGGCTGATTTTGATTCGTCAAAGTATATTTTCTTTACTCCAACGAGTTACCGCCACGGAGACAAGTCGATAGACCTTGGCCAAGCAGATATATCAATCTTCGATGAGAAAAAGCACAACATTATAACAGACAATATGTTTGCAATTAACTCTCGTGCCAAAAGACTTAGACGAAGAGGAAAGGCCAAAAAAAGAAATAGATCTAACAAGCTACCTAAAAGAGGCAAGACTCCTCTACTTACGACCCTTTCTGTGCGACAACCATTTAAAAAGAGCACGGCTGCGGGTGAAGATGCAAAATTTGAGAATGCAGAAGACTACTTGGGATCAAGCAGTCCATTTCTTTCATTAGAGCTCGGAACAAGAAGAAAGCCTTTACCAGAAGATGAGGGGCCACCAACTTTGATAAAGAAGTCGTTCGCCCAAGATAGAAAGATAAAAAATTATAATCAGATTTCCTTAACAGATCAAGATTCTGCTTTGTTGAAGAATAAAAACAAAATTGACTTTTCAAGTTTGCCTCTTCAGTTCCGTGCTTTGGTTCTCTCAAACTACGGATTATCTAGATTTTCATTTGCACTCGAAGAAGAACAGCTTCTACAAAACCCGAAGTTCTCAACGGCAATAAATAATATCTTTAATCGTGTAAGAATAGCGAAGTATTTAGACGGCTTTGAGAAGAGACAAAATGGATTAAGAATAATGAACAATCCTGTCTATCTTCCTTTGAACAAGGAAGCGTTGGATTCTGGTAGAACTTTAATGATAAAGATGTCAAAGTTTAATAATGGACTTCTTCAAGTTGAAGGCGAGGATCAAGTGCCTGCTACAAATTCTTTTGTAGCTATCGAGGGCACAATAACACCTGCTTCCAATCAACCAGAAAATCCAGAAATTCAAATTTCAGATCGAGAAGAAAAAGAGTTTTCTACGACGAACATAATTAAACAAAACGAAAAGAGGCAAGAACTAAATAAATTTGTCGATCCAGTGCAACAAACTAGACAACAGGCCCCGAGCCCACAAAGAAGAAATAATGTTAATAGAAGAACCGCTATTCGCCCAACTAGAGGGAGTTACTAATGTCTAATAGAGTTATTGATGGCTCCAGCATCTTCACGGGCAATGACCTAGGTCAAGATGGCTTGCGAAAAGAATTTGGTGTCTATTATGAAATAGACGAAGGAGCCGTTGTTCCCAAAATTAATTCAGTAACTCCTTATTTATTGACTCAAGGTGCTACTGCTACCGACACAAGTGGTCTCCTACCTTTTAACACACAAAGATTAACTTTTACCTCTGCTTCCAATGTTGATAATTATGATCAGTGGGCAGCAGATTTTAGAGCCAAGTTTGTTCCAAATGTGGAATACATAGATCATTTTTTCAATACACCATTAGATTTCACAAATATAGATGCCATAAACAACTATGAGTCTTATGGGTATGAACTATTAACCAAAAATGTTCCACCATTGTCGCTTTTGAATATACACGATCAAGATGATTTCCCTGCTGATACACTGGGCCCCAATGGTGCCCAAATGCAAATGTTTTTAGATCAATTCTCAATCAATAGATCTGAGGCTACAAGTAGGCAGAATTTATTCTTTGGTGCTGAAAAGATTAAAGATATCAAGATAGGCCACATAGAACAAGTTGGCCTCAATGTTCCGGATCAACCAAATAAGCCTTACAATTCTTTTGTTAAGATAAAGCCCTTATCCTCTGTGTTATACTCAAATAATGTTCCAACTCCACAAGAGATTTTATTTGACCAAACAAAGATGACGAACAAATTGTTTTCTTACTTCAAACGAGAAGAAGGAACAGGTTTAGACTTCTACCTTGACTCAGAGCAGACCCTGACGCAAGTAAATGTCCGAGGGTTCATTGACTTTATCTCTAATTATGATCTCTTAACCATGGTGACACAACCAGATGAAAAATTTTATAAAGATTTTGAAGAGGCTACCTCATTCGAATCACAATTTTTGAGACTAGAGATGTTCTCACGAATTAGAGACTTTGTGTCTCAGAGAATGAGAAAGACATTTAGCAGAGTAATTTTGCAAAATGATTCGTGTGCTAATTTGATTGTTGGCTATAAAATTCAAAAGTTTGTCGCCAACGGAACACAACCAGTTCAGACCACATATATTATGACTCCAAAGACAAGAGACTATTATGATTCTCTCTTTTCTTATGACACGATGTATCGGTATGAGATAAAAGCTATAACAATGGTTCTCGGTACTTCTTATTCATATAGCAATGTCCAAGAAGATCCAGAACAAGGGCAGATAACATTAACATTTGTAAATCGCCCCTCTCTTCAGTTTTTAGACATACCGGTGCTAATACAAGATATGATTGTGACGGACATACCCAATCCTCCGCCCGAGGTTATGTTTTATAATGAAAGAGGCAACCGAAATCAAGCTATACTCACTCTTGATCAAGCAACGATTGTAGAGAACTCTTCACCAGACAATTATCCACAATACTTTGCTAACGATTATGTTTCTCAAAATAAAGCCTTCACACAACAAGAAGATACACAAATACAATTTAGCACACTCTATACTTCAAATCTTTACGAGATTTACCGCACCAACGAGAAGCCGAAGAGCTATCAAGACTTTGAAAACAATCTTTTAACTGTCGTAGGTCAAGCAGGGGTAGAACAAACAGATAATTTGTTTAGAGATATTATTGCTCCACACAAAAAGTATTACTATTTAATAAGAACGCTTACGAACTTTGGTATTCACTCAAATCCAACGAGAATTTACGAAGTAGAATTAATTCAAGATTCAGATGAAACATACCTAACCTATAGCGAGTTTAAGTTCGAGGAAATACAAAATACGAGCAAACATAAAATGTTCAAAAAGTTTTTACAGATCAAGCCGTCCCTGCCGCAGCTTGCTTTAAAGAATGACCAGATCACAGATCTTTCAACAACAGATAATTATGGAGACACAATTGTCGGAACAGATCCGGATTTAATTTGGGGCAGAAAATTTAAAATTCGTGTTAAATCAAAGAAAACAGGTAAGTTGTTTGATTTGAATGTGACTTTCAATTTAAAAGACGAAAATAACCAACCAATCTAATTATTAATGTATTAGGAGAAAAATATGGGATTCCAAGACAATAGCGGCGATATCATTCTAGATGTTGTCCTTACCGATGAGGGAAGAAAGAGATTAGCAAAAGCAGACGGCAGTTTTGAAATTGTTAAATTTGCTTGTGGTGATGATGAAATCAACTACAGCCTCTATAACCTCAACACCGGTTCTGCTTATCAGGATCTATCAATCCTCCAGACTCCAGTGCTTGAGGCATTTACAAACAATGCTTCTTCGATGAAATCAACTCTTGTTTCTATTCCAAGAACAAATATTCTTTTCATGCCAATTCTTCGCTTGAACGAAAAGCAAGTGCAAACACAAGTTGGAACATCAGGATCTTTCATTGTAGCAGTTACTGCCGATACACAAGATAATAGTGCAAAAAGCTTAAACACGAGTATTGGCTATGTAAGTGACTCTCACCAGCAAGGTGTCCTCTTTGGAAATAATCCAGAGATTGAAGTTAGTTCATTCATTAAAGTTGATGCCGGTATCGATGGCGGATCCCTCATTGAAGTTCCAGCAGACCTCTCAGAGACTCAATTTATGATCCAAATGGATCATAGGCTTGGAAGCTTAGTTGATACGACTGGTAAGACTTTCATGAGACCTGTCGCGATAGATGATGATAATGTTGCAACATATCTTGTATCTTTGGCTGATAATAACTCTTTTGTTAAACAACCATCTCAATTAAGTCTAGATGCGAACGACAGCCCAATCAACGGCCCACTATCTTCAACTCTAGAGTTTAAGATTAAATCTTCTCCTGACTTGGTTAATAGCAACTATCTTTTTAACTTGATTGGATCGACAGCCAACATTACAAATAATGCTGGTGGCGATAGTTCCTGCAAGATTATTGATTCTTATGTTAGAATCACAGGAAGAAATATTGGTTATGCAATTGACATTCCAGTTAGATACGCAAAATTATAAGGTGAATTAAATGGCTAGTATTTATAAAACAATTAGAAGCGAAGACATCGCATCAACAAGAACAGTTCTCCACGAGGCAATCCCGTTGACTGGGACAATCGTCTCCGGAACTTACGGAGATTTTGGAAGCGAGGGTAATGTTAAAAATTATGCCCACGGTATGTTCCAATCAGTCTATGACTATCCTTACCTGAGTTCCTCGGCAAATCATATCTTTGATATTACACTTGGATTTTCAAATGAGTCTGCTTTATCGAGCTCTACAACAAGTCAGCAAGCAAAAAAGCAAAACATTTATAATCAAATGGCTCAAGTCCTTATGGGCTATAACAAGTCTGGTGTTATTCAAAAGTTTGATTCTGATGGTAATCTTTTTGATACAACTACAGATAAAATGAATGATTGTATCTTTTTAAATTTTTCTAGACTTCTTGTTAAAGATGAATTACAAAAAGGAACATTTTCGCTTGAGCTTGGAGTAACCGGTTCTTTTACCGCACCAATGGACTCTCGCGTAACTCTCAAAGATACAGGGGCTTCTTCTGATTATCGTGTAAATTCTCCAACTGGTGAATACGGTATTCTTTATATTAGCAACAGCTCTGGAACGCCTTTAGATGGTATTACAACTTCTACCCAACAAGCAGCAGGATTATTATTCTATCAAGCTGGTGTTGCCGTGCTTACATCTTCTGTATTCTTGGGAACTGCTCAAGGCGGCCTTTTGTCTGCGTCGGCCCAATGGGAAGGAAATGCTCAATATCTAACTGCTTCAATAACAGGTTCTAATATTGAGACTAATGCAAACTCCCTAAGACACAGAATGTATAATCTTTCTTTCAATAACTCTATTGAATTGAATTCAACAATCTACTTCTGTCACCTCGGAGCAAATGAATTTAATTATTCATCGAACCCAACATACCTAAGTGGATCACAGATTGTTGTTAAGGCACAAAGTACAGATGACCCTGTATCATACCTTACAACTGTTGGTCTCTATTCTTCCGACAATCAATTGATGGCGACTGCTAAATTATCAGAACCGATAAAGAAAACACCAGCCACCTCCCTAACATTCAGGGTGCGATTAGATTACTAATGTCAAAGTTCGAGTTCAAAAAAGAAGACATTTATGTCAATCGAACTAAAACTTATCCGGACTACAAGATATTCGTTAACGATGCAAATGTAACAATAAATAATAAAATTGAAACAAATGCAAACTCAGCGGTATCTTCCGGCTATGATAGTTTATATGAATATAACTTTGATACTCGATTCGAATACATACATCCATTTATTGTTGGCGGAGAGAATACTCCACGACAACTATTCCGGTCGCAGATTCCAGAGTCGGCAAGTGCCGCGATTTATAACTCGCAGAATCCAAACTGGGCCCAGTATTCCAATCTGCTTCCGGCAATCGGTCAGCAGCTAACTTCTTCGTATCTTTCTATGACCGCTTCTCTAAAAAGAGAAAAACCAATAGCAACCAGAAAGAGAGATGTCCTTATCAACATCGCAAGGGATTATTATCTTTATAGCACGGAATTCGCTATTAGCAGCACAACCTTTGATGAAAATACTGCTCTAATCAATATACCTCAGACTTTCTTTGGTTCTTCAATTAAGAAAGGTTCTGTTGAATTAAATTTCTATGTGACCGGAACACTTGTTGCTACCTGTACTGATGCTGGACAAAATGGCGAGTTGGTCCAAACTAATGGAACTGGATCTGTTAGCGGCTCATGTGTTGGCCTCGTATTTTACAATCACGGCCTCATGATGATCACATCTTCAGCGGCCCTATATGCAACCGGTGGCACACCACCTTTAAATCGATGGGTTGATTTTGCAACAGGTCTTCACGATGGAACATCCGGAGGATCAGGTCTTGAGGAGCGATCATTCGAGATCAAATACAAAGGCACCAACTATGTTAATACGATGACTATGTTCTGCCATGCAAGAGCCGGAGAACTCAATAGCTCAAATAACCCAACAGCGATTGATTGGTCCACAGAAACAACATATGCTCTTGCCGACACAGGATCAACAAAAGGTTTTGAGGAAAGATCAAAAGCTGTAAAGAATGTTGTGTCGTCAAGCATCGAGAACCTAAATGATGATTTTAAAAAGACAACTTATCTTTCGAAGATAAATATGTATGATGATAAAGGTAATCTTATTGGTGTAGCCTCAACCGCACAACCAATCAAGAAAGAAGAAAATGATGATTATACATTTAAAATTGAATTAGATACATAGTGAGTATGGCTACTTAGTAGAAGACAAGGTTAAAGATTATGTGGGGAATTGGTGAAATTGGGATCACGCTGGCTTTGCAAGCCTGAATTTCGGGTTCAATCCCCGAATTCTCCACCATTTTTAAAATAAAAACTTGACAAACTACTCAAAACATGTTATATTATTATATGACTAATAATATAATCTTAGGTATTGATGTAAGTACCTCTCGCATCGGAATTGCAGCAGTAACCGAAAACGAAAAACTTATATTCGCCGATACTTTAACATTCAAGAAGAAGGATATGTCCCTCGAAGATAGAGCGATTCTATTTGAGAATTCCTTGAGAATGATTCTGAAAGTTGAGAAACTGAAGCCTATCGCTGTCTTTATCGAAGAACCCTTCACGGCCTTTGCCGGAGGCAAGACCTCCGCTAACACGATGGCCAAACTCCAAAGGTTTAACGGAATGTGTTGTCTCGCGACAAGAAAGATCTTTGACAAAGACTCCACACTTCTCTCAGCAAGAGTGTGCCGCTCTCTCAACGAAATCAAGATTCCCCGAGGATCAAAAACAAAAAAGCTGATCATCGATTGGGTCTCCGCAAAGTATCCAAAAGACTTTACTTATGAATTGACGAGATACGGCAATCCTAAGCCGGGAACAGATGATATGTGTGATGCGATTGTGGTTGCATTAGCAGGTCTGAAAAGACATAAAGCAACTATTTAATAACAGATAATTCATTTTGAGGAGATAAAAGATGAAACTCACAACAGCTACATTACGAAAGTTAATCAAAGAAGAACTTTCGAGAGTTTTGAATGAAAACATCGAAATCAATCCATCGGCACAATCGACATGGAAAAGTTATGACAATGCTTTAGAAGATATGGATGATCTTTATATGTGGTTAAATGAAATTGGCGATGCTTTTAAAGATTATAAAAGATATGGTGACAAACTAGAAAGCGATGGAATAGAGGAACTTTTAGCCAACAACAATATTCAGCTTCCAATTACTGATCTGGAAATAGCAGTTAAATTATATCAAATGGCAAAAGCGGCGCTATAACAACGATACTAAGTATGAATGGATTAGCGACATGAAGATCACAAAAACTAGATTACGACAGATCATCAAAGAAGAAATCAAAAGAGCATTAGACAGGCAAATAAGATTTTATGGAGAAAATGTTTGACAAATAAAGGCACCGTGTTATATTATTAATAGAGGTGCTTAATGAATGAGAAGATTAAAATCATAAATGACATTTTAGGTTCGTATCGTAAGCAACGAGATGAATATTTATACAGTTGTCCTTTTTGTGAATCATCAAGCGGCAAGCAGAAAATGTCTATTAACTTCTCAAAGAATTTTGCAAAATGTTGGTCGTGCGATTGGAGAGCAAAAAACATTTATCGTATTGTTCGTAAGTTTGGAACATACGATCAGCGACAGAAGTGGCTGCTCCTTGATGGGCGACTTGACCTCACAGAGTTTGATAAGTTCTTTTCAGAGATAAACGATGAAGAAATCAAGCAAACTGTTTCTTTACCAGAAGAATTCGTATCTTTATGCAACAAAAACCTCCCAATGTCCTCCAAGAAGGCCCTAGAATATTTAAATTGTCGGGGCATAACCCAGAAAGACATAAGAAATTGGAAAATTGGATACAGCACAGGAGGCCGTTATAGCGGGAGGATTATTATTCCTAGTTATAATTGGGATGGGAATGCTAATTACTTCATCGCTCGTTCATTTGTTAATCATGGACGGCGATATTTAAATCCACCAGTAGGAAGGGATATTGTGTTTAATGAGCTTTATGTTGATTGGGATGAGGAAGTGGTTCTTGTGGAAGGCGTTTTTGATGCCATAGTCGCAGGTCCCAACACCATACCGATACTTGGCTCTACTTTGAGGGAAAACTCTCGCTTATTTCAACAGATTGTGCTAAACGATACACCGATTTACTTGGCACTTGATAAAGATGCCGAGAAGAAAAGGAACTGGATAATCAAGTCCTTTTTGAGGTACGACATAGAGTTGTATGTTATCGACACATCGGGATGCGAAGATATTGGCTCGATGAGCCGAGAAGAATTCCAGC
>Ga0307488_10001337_pt1 | contig 20579 bp, 14 predicted proteins | sample SB02metaG_FD_202248 | JGI IMG/M metagenome (GOLD analysis project Ga0307488, IMG submission 202248) | Sea-ice brine microbial communities from Beaufort Sea near Barrow, Alaska, United States - SB 0.2 | ecosystem: Environmental > Aquatic > Marine > Coastal | place: USA: Alaska | collected... | reverse complement strand
TTTTAAATTTACCTGCATCTGCTTGTCCAACAATTAAAATATCATCTAATAGTTTAGTCATATGTACTACTTGATCCTCTATTTTATCTAGTTTTTTTTCTATCATAATTGGTTCCATTTTTGCCCAATATTTTTTAATAGAACCTGCAGCAAAATTAATTGCCGATAATGGTGTTCTAAATTCGTGAGATGCTGTAGAAACAAATTTTGATTTTAATTCGTTTAATTCTTTTTCTTTGTGCAGTGCTTTATTTAATTTTAAGGTTCTTTCATTTACCTTCTGTTCTAACTCATTTCGGTAACCAGCTAACTCTGTAATGTCCTGACCTACACCAATAACCCCAGTAATCTTACCATTTGCATCTCTTCGTGAACTCGAGTTTAATAACACCATAACACGATGACCATTTCTGGTAAATAACGGAAACTCAAAGTTTGCAGTTTCTTTTCCAATTAGGGCGTCATCTAGTACTTTTTTTACGGATTCCCTATAATCTTCAGTAATGTAAGTTTGTATTAGGTTTTTTCCAAATACATCTTCTTTTTTAAACCCAGTAATTTTTTCAGAGGTTTGGTTCCATTCATTCACAAGTCCTTTACTATCGATGCCAAAAATAGGAGCATTGGCAGTTTCAATAAACTGTCTTAATTCTTTTGCAATAGATTCTGATACTGTTCTCAGTTTATCCATTTCCGAAATATCTTGTCCTACTCCTAATACTCCTATAATTTTACCATTAGCGTCTCGACGTGTACTTGAATTTAATAATACCATTACACGTTCTCCGTCTTTGGAAAATAGCGGAAATTCATAATTGGCAGTTTCTATACCCAGTAAAGCGTCATCTAATACTTTGTTTACGGATTTTCTATAATCTTTAGTGATGTATGTTTGTACAAGGTTTTTTCCAAATACATCTTCTTTTTTAAATCCAGTAATTTTTTCAGAGGTTTGGTTCCATTCATTCACAAGTCCTTTACTATCGATGCCAAAAATAGGAGCATTGGCAGTTTCAATAAACTGTCTTAGTTCTTTTGCAATAGATTCTGATACTGTTCTCAGTTTATCCATTTCCGAAATATCTTGTCCCACTCCTAAAACTCCTATAATTTTACCATTTGCATCTCTGCGTGAACTTGAGTTTAGTAATACCATAACACGTTCTCCATTTTTAGTAAAAAGTGGAAATTCATAGTTGGCAGTTTCCTTTCCACGCAAAGCATCATCTAATACTTTGTTTACGGATTCTCTATAATCTTCAGTAATGTATGTTTGTACAAGGTTTTTTCCAAATACATCTTCTTTTTTAAACCCAGTAATTTTTTCAGAGGTTTGGTTCCATTCATTCACAAGTCCTTTACTATCGATGCCAAAAATAGGAGCATTGGCAGTTTCAATAAACTGTCTTAATTCTTTTGCAATAGATTCTGATTCTGTTCTCAATTTATCCATTTCCGAAATATCTTGTCCTACTCCTAATACTCCTATAATTTTACCATTAGCGTCTCGACGTGTGCTTGAATTTAATAATACCATTACACGTTCTCCGTCTTTGGAAAATAGCGGAAACTCATAGTTGGCAGTTTCTTTACCCAGTAAAGCATCATCTAATACTTTTTTTACCGATTTTTGATAATCTTCAGTAATGTAAGTTTGTACTAGCTTTTTTCCTAACACTTCGTCTTTTTTAAATCCAGTAATTTTTTCAGAAGTTTGATTCCACTCATTTACAAGTCCTTTACTGTCAATACCAAAGATAGGAGCATTCGCAGTGTCAATCAATAGCGTTAATTCAAGCGCTACACGCTCTGCTTCGAATCGATAACTATCCAGCTGTTTTTGATATATAAGTTCTTTTTTAGCGATAGCTAATTCATCTGCTCTTTTTTCTTTTTCTTCATTTTGAAATGCAAGTTCTGTATTTGCTAGTGCCAATTCATTTGCACGTTTTTCTTTTTCTTCATTTTGAAATGCAAGTTCTGTATTTGCTAGTGCCAGTTCATTTGCACGTTTTTCTTTTTCTTCATTTTGAAATGCAAGTTCTGTATTTGCTAGTGCCAGTTCATTTGCACGTTTTTCTTTTTCTTTATTTTGAAATGCAAGTTCTGTATTTGCTAGTGCCAGTTCATTTGCACGTTTTTCTTTTTCTTTATTTTGAAATGCAAGTTCTGTATTCGCAACCGCTAGTTCATCTGCACGTTTTTCTTTTTCTTCATTTTGAAATGCAAGTTCTGTATTTGCTAGTGCCAGCTCATTTGCACGTTTTTCTTTTTCTTTATTTTGAAATGCAAGTTCTGTATTCGCTAGCGCTAGTTCATTTGCACGTTTTTCTTTTTCTTCATTTTGAAATGCAAGTTCTGTATTCGCTAGCGCTAGTTCATTTGCACGTTTTTCTTTTTCTTCATTTTGAAATGCAAGTTCCGTATTGGCAACAGCCCAATCATTTGTGCGCTGTTCTTTTTCTTTTTTTCGAAAGGCAAGTTTTTTGTTCGCATTCGCTAACTCTCCTGCACGCGTTTCTTTCTCTATACGCTGTTGCGTGATATCCGTTAATGAGACACCTAAAAGGTTTTTAGATATTTTCCAAGCAGTACAATAAAAATATTTATTAAAGTCTGAGGCATAATATTCAAAACTAATCGCTGTACCCGTATTTTCTACTTCTGCAAAAGTATTTAGCCAACGATCCTCTATCCTATTTACTACTGAGGATACTTTTTTGTTTATTAATTCTTTCTTAGTTTTTCCAAGAAAAGAGGCAAACGAAGTATTTATGTCTCTTATATAATAATCTAACGGTCCCCCTTCTTTATTGTAAGTAAGTTCTATAGTCTGTACCAACTCGATCATGGAGTCAAAGAGCATTTTATATTGATTGTCTTTGGCTTGTTTTAAACTATTTTCTGCGTTTTTTTGTGTTGTAATATCGGTAAAAATTGAGGCTATTCTATTTTCCCCTACTTTCCATGCAACTACCTTATAATATTTGTCAAATTCTTTTCCATAATCTTCAAAGCTTTCAGACTCTCCTGTAGTTAAAATACGGTGATATCTTTCTAGCCAATACTCTTCAAAATGAAATAGGTCTCGGACTTTTTTGTCAATCAATTGTGCGCTTGTTTTTCCAGTTAATCTCTCTAGGGCTGGATTTACTTCACGATAATAACAGTCAATTGGTTTTCCTTTGCTATCATACACGAGTTCTAAAACTTGAAATAGATCTGTCATCGAGTTAAATAGCGCTTGATTCCGTTCTTCACTATGTTTTAAATGGTTTGGCTGCTCTTTTTTTTGCGAGATGAGCCTCTGTTTTACTTCCTTTTTATTTGACATTTTCTTTTGTTCTGCAGTCTGCAGTTATTTTGAGCTTGGCGTTATAGAGGCTCTTTATATAGGAATGGTTAGATTTAAAAAAGCACTAAATATAAAAGAATCTCATGCAGAACGTGTTTTTTAGAGAGTAATAAATTTTTTTTTTATCGCTAGCTAAAACGAAACATGCCTCCTTTATTTCGTCTGTTTTTAGCAACAAAGACATTATTATAGCTAAAGTATACTATTTAAATGATAAAGTCAATAGTTTATTTTTGGTGAATACAAACAAAAAGTTACTTTAAAAGAGTGGTTTTAAAATATAATTAGAAACTAGAATTTATTTAGTGTCCTGCTTTTCTAGCTCAAAAAACTGATGTAATTTTAGTATAATGATCATTTTTGCTCAAATACATGCGCTGCTTCTGTTATACCTTTATTTCTTTTTTTATCATTTTGACATATACCTATATCTTTACCGGTGTCAAATTTCATTAAGTTTTAATACATTCACTTTTTTATTAAAATTCCTTAGGTTTTGTTAGTATTCAAAATAAGGTAATCTTGCACTTTAGGAATGGTTGTATGTAAAAAAACCACTCAAAAAGAGTGGTTTTTTATATTTCAAAAAGGAGTTAAATATTATTCAGCGTCTTGCTCTAATAAATCAAAAAACTGACTTAATCTCGGCATAATGATAATTTTTGTTCTCCTATTTTTTGCTCTATTTTCTGGAGTGTCGTTAGCTGCTAATGGAATGTACTGACTTCTTGCAGCTGCAATTAAACGATTTGGTTTTACTCCAAATTTATATTGTAAAATTCGTGTAATTGAAGTTGCTCTTAAAGCAGATAAATCCCAGTTATCTTGAATAATAGCTCTTTTGATTGGGGTAGTATCTGTATGGCCTTCAATCATAACTTCCATTTGAGGTTGGTCATTTATGACTTTAGCAATTTTCTCTAAAACAGTATATGCGCCGTCCGTTACGTTATAGCTTCCGCTTTTGAATAACAATTTATCAGAAATAGAGATAAAAACAACGGTTTTTTCAATATTAACCTCAATATCTTTATCTTGGATACCTTCTGTTAGATTTCTTGTTAAATGATATTTTATAGCAAGATTTAAAGAATCTTTTTGGGTCATTGCTTCTCTAACGCCATTAATATATTTGTCTTTAGCGCTTAATTGCGCAATAACTGTCTTGATATTATCTGAAGAAGATTGCGTTAAAACCGTTAAGTTTTCAACCTGCTTCAGCGCATTTTTTTTATCAGCTTGTAAGTATTTTATTTGCTCTGTTAAAGCGAAAACCTTTTCATCTTGTTCAATTAAACACTTTTGTAAATTTCCTTTAACAGTTATTAATTGCGCTTGTGTTTTAGTTTTTTCTGATTGCAATGCTGCAAAATCTTTTTTAGAAACACACGAACTAACGAACATTACTGATATTAAAATTAAAGATATTTTTTTCATAGATTCTATACTTTATAATTTACTCTAGAAAACAAATTTAACAAAATCAATGAACAAAAAGAACGATTAACAATAATTTGTGATAAAATTATATGCTATTTTTGCAATACCTATTAATGCTCTATGAAATACTTTCATTCTCTTTTTATTTTTTCAATATTTCTTGTTTTTTCAACCTGCAAAAAAGAACAAATTTTTAAAGATTATACTTTAAAAGGACCTGTTTTTGGTACTACCTATAAAATAACGTATTTAAATTCAGACATAAATTATCAAAAAAGTATCGATAGTTTATTTTTAAAAATGAATTTATCTTTGTCTACATATATATCAAATTCAGCTATTTCTAGAATTAATAAAGGAGATACTGATGTAATTGTAGATGATTTCTTTGTGGAGGTTTTTGAGAAATCGAAAAGAATATTCAAAGAGACAGATGGTTTTTTTGATCCTACAGTGGGTAATTTGGTAAATGCTTGGGGTTTTGGGCCTAAAATAGAAAAAGGCAATTTAACAGAGGATCAAGTAAATGCTCAAATGCAGTTTGTTGGTTTAGATAAAGTAAAGCTTAAAAATAACAGGATTGTTACAGAGGGCTCAGGTTTTTATTTAGACTTTAATTCGATAGCAAAAGGTTTCGGAATTGATGTTGTTGCCCGTTTTCTAGAAAGTAAAAAAATAAATAATTATTTAGTGGAAATTGGTGGAGAAATTAGGACAGGTGGATTTAAAAAGGGGCAACAACCTTGGCTTGTGAGATTGGTAGATCCGATACAATCTAATGCTAATGCAGGTTTTAAAAATCTAAATTTATCTAATAAGTCGATGGCAACTTCTGGGAATTACAGAAAATTTAGAATTACCGATACTGGTAAAAAGTATGTGCACACAATAAACCCCAAAACAGGATACGCTAGAGAAAGTAACTTATTAAGCGTTTCTGTAATTGCCGATTTAGATTGTGCCGATGTTGATGGGTATGCAACCGCTTTTATGGCGATGGGTTTAGAAAAGGCAAAATCATTTCTTGATAAAAACACAAATTTAAAAGTTATTTTATTGTTTACAAATACGGAAGGAAATTTAGAGGAATTTACTAATTACAGCTATAACTAACTGTTGTTTCTAAGCTGCATTTTACAATTTATAGCATACAGGAAGAATTTCATTTTGCATTAAACAAAAGCGTTTTAATTGTTCTGGAATTATTTTTTTGGTATAATCAATTTCATCAACCTGAAAACCAATACTTCGTAACTTCTCAAAATAATCTCGCCCATAAACTCTAACGTGATCATATTGTCCAAATATTTCAGCGCGCTCTTTTTTGTCTGTTATGGTATTATCTTCAAAAGTTTCTGCTCTAGATAAGTCTTGCGGAATTTGAAAAATACCAAATCCGCCCGGTTTTAAAACCCGATATAATTCTTGCATTGCTTTTGTATCCTCTGGAACATGTTCTAAAACATGATTGCAAAAAACAATATCAAACTCATTTGTCTTAAAAGGTAAATCGCAAATATCTGCCTTTACGTCTGCAATAGGAGATTCTAAATCTGAAGTTGTGTATGCTAAGTTTTTTTGCTTTTTAAAAATATCTAAAAAACATTGTTCCGGTGCAATATGTAAGACTTTTAATTTTGTGGTTGCTTTAAAAAAGAGAGTTTCGTCTCTCAAGAAAAGCCACATTAAACGGTGTCTTTCTAGTGATAGCGTAGAGGGTGAAAGTACATTTTCTCTCTGCTTACCATAGCCATATGGTAAAAACTTTCGAAAACTTTCACCATCTATAGGGTCTGTAAAATTATCACCTTTTAAATACCAAGCAATTAGTGGTCTAACGATATAGCTAGCCTTTATTAACCAAGGTCTCGGCACGGTGTTTAAGATATGTTTGAAGAGCTTCATAATTATTTCACAGAGATTCAAATATTTTACTGTCGAAACTCATCTTCCTCGTTCGTCTCAATACCAAGAGCCTCATGAACATACTTAAAAGTAGATAATAATTCTGGTTTGCCGTTTAAAATGGCGATATCGTGCTCAAAATGTGCAGAAGGTTTTCCATCTAAAGTGGTAATTGTCCAGCCATCTGAATGTTGTTTTATTTTATGAGTTCCTAAGTTGGTCATTGGCTCAATTGCAACTACCATTCCTTCGATAAACTTTTTCCCTTTTCCTCTTGTACCATAATTTGGCATTTCAGGATCTTCGTGCATTACTCTGCCTAACCCATGCCCAACTAATTCTCTAACAACACCATAGCCTCTGTCTTCTGAGAATTTTTGAATTGCATAACCAACATCTCCAACTCTATTTCCTACTTTAAACTCTCTAATACCAACGTATAAACTTTCTTTGGTAACGTCTAATAATTTTTTAGTTTCTATATCAATTTCACCAACAGCAAACGTGTATGCATGATCGCCATAAAAACCATTCTTTTTGGCGCCACAATCTATTGAAACAATATCGCCCTCTATTAAAGGATTTTTATTTGGAATACCGTGAACCACTTGAGAATTTGGACTGATGCAAAGTGTATTAGGGAAATCGTACAAGCCTAAAAAACCAGGAATTGCCCCTTCTGACCTGATAAAATCTTCTGCTAATTTGTCTAAATATAAAGTAGAAACTCCAGGTTTTACCTCTCTAGCAAGCATCCCTAATGTTTTAGAAACGATCAAAGCACTTTCGCGCATAATTTCTATTTCTTCTTTGGTTTTAATCTTAATCATGTAAAAAAAATTGAACCGCAAAGTTACTATAATTTAAGGAAATAGGAGACTGAAATAGGTATTAGAAGAAAGAGAAAACTCCTTTCTTTTTATAACTTCTAATTCGCAGCTAAAATACGTCTGTAAACATCTAATCAAACTCTGAAACCGTCAATATCTCTAACAGCTGCAAATATTTCTACCGTATTTTTTGTTACACTCTTCTTCGAGCATAATTACATGTACCGTATAAAATTTAATATTGTTTTTATCAGCAAGTAACAACTTCCTTTAATTTGGTGCTACTTCTTTAGGTTTTAAAAAGTAATCTGTAATTTTTACTTTGGCGTTTTCTTAGCGTTTCAAAAGTAAAAAAACGATACCGCACAAATAGTAGCGTCTTCACCTTCAATGACAGTATCGTCAAAATCTAAGGAATTTAGAACTTGTTAATATTCCTTTATTTATTGCTTTCGTAAGCATGTTTATATGCTTCACCAGAAACAATTTTTAACATATCTTTCTCAAGAGATTCTATAGCATATTCAACATAACGTCCAATTTCTTTACCTTTTTTATAGAAAATAAATGTTGGTACTCTTTTTATATTGAAACCTTTCTGTAAATTATCTGGTGTTTTTTTAGAACGATTTACAGTAACCAGCTCTAAGTTTTTAAAGTTGAAATTAGACAGTTCTAAAATTTTATAAAAATGCGGAGTTTCTCTTTTACTATCTCCACACCAAGTACCCATAAACCCTTTGATTGTAATGCCGTTTAGCATTTCTTTTAATAAAGAAATTGTGGCTTCATTTGGGTTGTAAGTATCAAAGTTTTGAGTAAACCAAGCATCGTATGGAGCTTGCTTAAAAGATTCTTTATTTGCAAAACCGATAAGATCTCCTTGTTTATTTTTTGCGGCATTTATTTCTCTTTGAGCCTGGCAGGAAAATAATGTAATTGTAAATAATAGGAAAAAAAAATATTTCATTTTTCTGATTTTTTTTTATGTTTATAATAGCGAATGCTGCGTCATTTCTTTTGGTTGTTCAATACCCATTAATTCTAAAGTAGTTGGTGCAATATCGCCTAAGATACCATTTTTTATAGATTTTATTTCTTTATCAATCAAAATGAATGGAACAGGATTTGTTGTGTGCGCTGTATTTGGAGAACCATCTGGATTCATCATTGTTTCGCAATTACCATGATCTGCAATTAATAAAGTAGAGTACCCGTTTTTTAAACCCGTTTCAATTACTCTTTTTGCACAATTATCTACAGTTTCACATGCTTTAATAGCAGCTTCCATAACTCCTGTATGACCAACCATATCTCCGTTTGCAAAATTTAAGCAAACAAAATCTGGTCCACTTTTTTCTAGTTCTTCGCACAAAGCATCTGTTAATTTGTATGCACTCATCTCTGGTTTTAAATCATAAGTTGCTACTTTTGGTGAGTTCTTTAAAATTCTAGATTCTCCTTCAAAAGGAGCTTCTTGTCCGCCAGAAAAGAAAAATGTAACGTGTGGATATTTTTCTGTTTCTGCAATTCTAATTTGTTTTTTACCTGCTTTAGACAACACTTCTCCTAAGGTATTTATGATATTATCACTGTTGTAAATAACATTTATTCCCTTAAAACTTTGATCGTATAAAGTGATGGTTGTAAAGTATAAGTCTAACTTTTTCATTCCAAATTCAGGAAAATCATTTTGAGACAGCGCATTTGTTAATTCCCTTCCTCTATCTGTTCTATAATTGAAAAATAGTACAACATCTCCTTCCTTTATTTGTGATTTTGGATAGCCATCGCTCTTTGTAGCGATAATAGATGTATGAAATTCATCTGTAATTCCTGCGGCATAGTTTTTATTCATTTCTGCAACTACATCCGTCGTTTTTGTTCCAATTCCGTCTACCAAACCAGCATATGCTTCCTTGACACGTTCCCATCTATTATCTCTGTCCATTGCATAATAACGTCCAGTAACAGAAGCCAATTCTCCTGTACTTTCTTTCATGTATTCTTGAATGTCATTTATGAAAAAGGTTCCAGATTTTGGATCACAATCTCTACCATCTGTAAATGCATGCAAATACACATTGCCCACTTTATTTTCTTTTGCAATATCTAAAATTCCTTTTAAATGATTAATGTGTGCATGAATACCGCCATCAGAAACCAAACCTAATAAATGAACATCTTTATTGTTTTTTTTGGCATGTTTAAAAGTATCCAGCAATACTTTTTCGGTACCTAGTGTTTTTTCTTTTACTGCCTTATTAATTCTAGCTAAATTTTGATAGACAATTCTGCCAGCTCCTAAATTCATATGACCAACTTCCGAATTCCCCATTTGACCTTCTGGTAAACCAACATGTAAACCGTCTGTTCTTAATTCTGCATTCGGATATGTGTCGTATAAACCATTTATAAAAGGTGTTTTGGCGTTGAAAATAGCAGATACTTTTGGGTCTTGTGTAATTCCCCAACCATCTAAAATCATTAAGATTACTTTCTTGTTCATTTTCTAAAATTGAACAGTAAAAATAAGAAAGTTTTTTCTTTTTTTTTGACAATTTCACGAAACCGATAGCGTAATAGTTCTAGAATCTTTGAAGACAATGCAATATAACCAATTGAAAGCTAATTTCTTTTTATTAAAAATACAAACATGCCTTTATTCATTGTTTTTAAACCAACAGCCACCTTTGGAAATCCAATGAAAGAACAATTTATATTTAACGGGCTAAAAATAATAAAAGGGATATTTTAAATTAACAGATATAAAATAAATATTCCTTATTATAATGCGTAATTTTGTGGTAATAATTCAAGAAATAGATCGATATGCACTTTCAATTGAATGATGTCACAAAAAAACTACCAAAACACCTTCATAAGTTTGTTATAAATCAACCTTACGAAGAATATACACCACAAAACCAAGCAGTTTGGCGATATGTAATGCGAATTAATGTCGACTATTTAAGTAAAGTTGCACATAATTCGTACATCGAAGGACTGGCTAAAACGGGTATTTCAACAGAGGTAATTCCTTATATGGCAGGAATGAATCGTATCTTAAAAGATATTGGCTGGGCAGCAGTGTCGGTAGATGGCTTTATTCCGCCAAATGCATTTATGGAGTTTCAAGCCTATAATGTATTGGTAATCGCATCAGACATGAGAACTATAAATCATATAGAATATACTCCTGCGCCAGATATTATCCATGAAGCTGCGGGGCATGCACCTATTATAGCAAACCCAGAATATGCAGAGTATTTAAGACGTTTTGGCGAAATAGGATGTAAAGCTATTTCTTCGGCGAAAGACTTTGAAATTTATGAAGCGATTCGTCTCTTATCTATCTTAAAAGAAAACCCAAATTCTTCTAAAAGTGAAGTTGAAGACGCAGAAGAAAAAGTAGCCTATGTACAAGATAATATGGGTGAACTTTCTGAAATGGCACAAATACGGAATTTACATTGGTGGACCGTAGAATACGGAATGATTGGTACTTTAAAGGATCCTAAAATTTATGGAGCAGGTTTGCTTTCTTCTATTGGAGAAAGTGCTTGGTGTATGAAAGATGAAGTCGTAAAAAGACCTTACTCTATAGAAGCTGTGGATGTAAATTTTGATATTACAAAACCTCAACCACAATTATTTGTAACGCCAAATTTTGCACATTTAAGTTTGGTATTAGAGCAATTTGCAAATAATATGGCCATTAGAAAAGGGGGATTAGAAGGAATCCAAAAATTAATAAACTCTAAAAATTTAGGGACTATTGAGCTGAGTACCGGATTGCAAGTATCTGGTGTTTTCACCAACGTAATAGCAGACGAAAACAACAAACCCATTTATTTTCAAACTACTGGTTTAACAGCTCTTTCCAATAGAGATAAAGAGTTAATAGGTCATGGTGTAGAAACACATGGAAATGGATTTGGAAGCCCTGTTGGAAAATTGAAAGGAATCAATATTCCCATCGAAAACATGAGTCCTAGAGATTTAGAAGCATATCAAATTTATGAAGGGAAAAGAACTTCTTTAGAATTTGAAGGCGGCATAAAAGTTGTTGGAGATTTAATTACAGGAACTAGAGATTTACGTGGTAAAATATTATTAGTTTCTTTTGAAAACTGTACCGTAACATATGGAGAAAAGATACTCTTTAAACCAACATGGGGGATTTATGACATGGCAGTTGGTAAAAATGTAGTTTCAGCATATGCAGATGCTGCAGATATCTCTTCTTTTGAAGATAAAAGTGAAGTTTCTAAAACAAAAACACATAAAATACAGTACACTGATAAAGAAAAAGAGTTGTATTCTTTGTATGAAAAAGTAAGGAATATGCGAGAAACAAATTCAGTTTCTGAGGAAAAGATAACAAGCATTTTCAATCAGCTGAAAAAAGATTTTTCGAAGGACTGGTTATTGAATTTAGAACTTTATGAACTAGCTTTGCAGTATGATTTTTTGATACAAGAAGAAATATATTCTTACTTGTTAGTTTTACAGGAAAATGAGTCTTATCAGAAGTTAATAGAAAACGGATTAAATTTATTAAAGGTCGAAGAATCAGAAATATAAAACACTGGCTTTATTTGACATTTTTAAAAAGAAAACATGAGTACAGAAATAAAAGAGTATTTAGAAAAAGAGGCAATAGTTTTAGATGTTAGAACGCTAGAGGAGTGGGATGAAGGCCATGTAGAAGGCTCGAAACATGTCGTTTTAACGGTAATTCCCTCAGAAATAGAACAAATTAAATCTTGGGGTAAACCTATAATCGCAGTTTGTAGAAGTGGAGCTAGAAGTGGTCAAGCAGCTCAGTTTTTAGCTCAAAATGGGGTAGATATAATTAATGGTGGCCCTTGGCAAAATGTGGCAAAAGAGTTAGATTAAATCTTTTTTTTTTGATTCTCTTTCAAAAGAAATAAAAGAATATTTTTGTGTCAATACTTTTTTCTTGAGCTCTAAATTTCTTAAAAACTTTTGATGTTGCTCAGAATTTTCGTTAAAAGGTCTGTGCGCAATTCCTTTTTGAATTACTTCTATTTCTTGCATGGTTTCTTGAGATTCTTTAGAAAACCAAGTAGAAATAAATTTTTCCCAAATATAGTTGATGGCGATTTTATTTGGATGAACCATGTCTTCCTTATAAAAGCGATATTCTCTTAACTCGTCCATTATAATTTCATAAGAGGGGAAATAATAGATGTTAGTTTTCGGATGAACAACCGCATGAATTCCTGCAATTAAATGCGCTTTGCTTCTTGTGTTTTCTGTAAAACCATCTTTTAAATGCCGCACAGGAGAAACTGTAAATGTTACTGATACATTAATACTTATTGATTTTATTAAAGCGATACTATTCTTTAACATCTTCGAAATTTCGTCAACAGATAAGATTTCTTTTAAGAATTTTTTTTGTGGAATTTTATGGCAATTTGCGACAATTATATCTGTTTCTATAAGCTTGTATACCCAAGCAGTGCCTAAAGTAACAATTACATGTGTGGCCTCTTCTAATTGTTTTTTTGTATCAATTAACGCTGTATTTAAGTTTGTTAAGAGTTCCTTCTTATCAGTAGCGCTTAAACTAGAATGTGCGTCAAAACAGTGCCAACGTTCGTTATTAAAAGTCAAATCTGCCTCGGTATAACTTTCTTCGTTAACTGCTCTTGTAATTAAATTTTCTATTGCTTTTGGGTGAAAAAGAATTCCAAACGGATTTTGGTCTGATTGAAATTTAAAATATGAAAGTTTACCACCAATATTTTCTGAAAAACAAGAACCCAATAAGAGTATTTTAGAGTGATAGCTTATTAAATTACTAGCTTGTTTTTTTATGGAAATATTTGTTTGTAATTTCATTTTATATTAAATAATCTTGTGCTTTTTCCAAAGCCTTAGGGATTCCTCCAGGATTTTTACCACCAGCAGTTGCAAAGAAATTTTGTCCACCACCGCCTCCGTGGATTAATTTTCCTAACTCCCGAACCACTTTACCAGCATCATAACCTCGTTCATTTGCCAGCTCCTTAGAAATATAACAGGTTAACATTGCCTTGTCTTTTTTCTCTGAAGAGGCAAATAGTAAAAATAAATTTTCATGTTCTTTTCCAATAGTAAAAGCTAAATTTTTAATACCGTTTGCATCTAAATCAACTTTAGTTGCTAAAAATTGAACACCATTTATTTCTTGTAGTTGCTTTTTAATTTCGCCAGATAAGTTTTGTGCTTTCTCTTTTAAAAGTAACTCTATTTGTTTTTGTAATGAAGTGTTTTCGTCTTGTAATTTCTGAACTGCTTTTGCAGGTTCTTTTGTATTGCTTAACAGCTCTTTAATTTCAAATAAAGTGTTATTATTTTCAAAATAAAAATCTTTAACAGCATCATTTGTTATTGCTTCAATTCTTCTAATTCCTGATGCAACGGCGCCTTCAGATTTTATTTTGAAGTGCCAAATATCTCCTGTATTTTCCACATGTGTTCCACCACAAAGTTCTATAGAATCACCAAATTTAATAGCGCGCACTGTATCACCATATTTTTCACCAAATAAAGCCATCGCACCCTCGTCAATTGCTTGTTGCATTGGTATGTTTCTTTTTTCTATTAAAGGAAGTTTTTCTGAAATACGAGCATTTACAAAGTTTTCTACTGCACGTAATTCATCAACCGTTAATTTAGAAAAATGAGAAAAATCGAAACGTAAATAGTTAGCGTTTACAGCAGAGCCTTTTTGTTCTACATGCGTTCCTAGGATTTCTCTTAACGCTTGATGCAGTAAGTGTGTTGCTGTATGGTTGCATGTTGTTCTAAAGCGTTGTTTTTCATCTACAACTGCTTTAAAAGAGTCATTTAAGAGCTTTGGAAGACTTTTTGTAAAGTGTATAATTACATTATTTTCTTTTTTAGTATCTAAGATATACACAAGATCTCCGTGAGTATCTTCTAGAGATCCTTCGTCTCCAACTTGTCCACCACCTTCAGGATAAAAAGGTGTTGCATTAAAAACCAATTGATACATTTCTCCGTCTTTTTTAGACGTTACTTTTCTGTATCTTGTTAGCTTTACAGATGCGTTTAAAGCATCATAACCAATAAACTCTTCAGCGGAATTATCTACTAATACCGTCCAATCTTCAGTAGACGTCTCACTGGCAGCTCTCGATCTCTTTTTTTGTTTTTGAAGTTCTTCTTGAAAGCCTTTTGCGTCTAAAGTATATCCTTTTTCAGATAAAATTAATGCTGTTAAATCAACCGGAAAACCAAAAGTATCGTATAATTCGAATATTTTTTCACCAGAGATTTCTTTTGAGTCAGAAGATGCAATAATACCATCCAATAAAACCAACCCTTTATCCAAAGTTCTTAAAAAAGAAGTTTCTTCTTCTTTAATTACATTTTCTATGAGCTGTTTTTGTGCTTTTAATTCAGGGAAAGCTTCTCCCATTTTCTCACTTAAAACGTTTACCAATCTATAAATAAATGGTTCTTTTTTATCTAGAAATGTAAATCCATATCTAATGGCTCTTCTTAAAATTCTACGAATTACATAACCAGCGCCTGTATTACTTGGTAGTTGGCCATCGGCAATAGAAAAAGCAACAGCCCTTACGTGATCTGAGATTACACGAGTTGCAATATCTTGTTTTTTATTAGCGCCATACTTAGTGTTGGTTATAGTACCAATTTCACTAATAATTGGTTTAAAAATATCGGTATCGTAATTAGATTGTACTCCTTGTAAAACCATACATAAACGCTCAAAACCCATTCCGGTGTCTATGTGTTTGTTTGGTAACTCTTCTAAAGATCCGTTTGCCTTTCGATTGAATTGCATAAAAACCAAATTCCATACCTCTACTACATGCGGATGATCTTCGTTGATCAAAGTGCTACCATCTACTTTTGCTTTTTCTTCCGCAGAACGAATATCTATGTGAATTTCAGAGCAAGGTCCACAAGGTCCTTGTTCTCCCATTTCCCAGAAATTATCCTTTTTATTTCCTTTTAAAATTCTGTCTTCGGCAATAAATTGTTTCCACAAATCATACGCTTCAGTATCCATTTCAAGATTGTCTGCATCATCAGATCCTTCAAAAACGGTCACATATAAAATGTCTTTATCTATTTTGTAAACTTCGGTTAATAACTCCCAAGCCCAAGCAATTGCTTCTTTCTTAAAGTAATCTCCAAAAGACCAGTTTCCTAGCATCTCAAATAAGGTGTGATGATAGGTGTCGTAACCAACCTCCTCCAGATCGTTATGTTTTCCAGAAACACGCAAACATTTTTGAGAGTCTGTAATTCTATTGTTTTTTGGTTTTGCGTTTCCTAAGAAATATTCTTTAAAAGGGGCCATTCCAGAATTTATAAATAGTAGAGTTGGGTCATCTTTAGTAACCATTGGCGCAGAGGGCACAATTAAATGTGATTTTTCTTGGAAGAAATTTAAAAATGTGGCGCGTATATCTTGAGATTTCATAAAAAAGAAGTTTCTCCCGAAGCTTTGGGACTGGATTGTGTTAATATTTTTTTTAAAAAACTACTTTAAAAAAGTAGGTGTAAAACATTTTTGTAAATTAGCTTTTTCTTAAAAGCGAGATTAATAAAAAAAACGAATTTAAGAAAATAAAAATAGTATATTTATAATTATGGCAAAAGTAAAATATTATTACGATGCAGATACACTTTCTTACAGAAAAATTACTGTAGAGAAAGGCTATTATTATAAGAAAACTGTTTTTGGCTTTATGGGTGTTTTATTAGTTGCATTCATCGGTTTTATTGTTTTGAGTCAATTTATAATGTCGCCAAATGAAAGAGTAGTAAACAGAGAAAATGAAAATTTACAATTAAATTTAGATTTATTATCGAAAAGGATAGACGAAAGTTCTATTGTTTTAAACCAGCTACAAGAAAGAGATAATAATATTTATAGATTGTATTTTGAAGCAAACCCAATACCCGATGAGCAAAGAAAAGCTGGCTTTGGTGGTGTAAATAGGTATAAAAGCCTAGAGGGTTATGACAATTCTAATATGATAAAGAAATTAACCCAAGATGTAGATGTTTTATCTAAACAATTGGTCATACAGTCTAAATCTTTAGATGAAATTGTAATTTTAGCAAAAGAAAAAGAAAAAATGTTAGCAGCAATTCCTGCAATTTTGCCTGTAAAGTTGATTGATTTAACAAGAATGGCTTCGGGCTATAAATGGAGAATGCATCCTATTTTAAAAATCAGAAAATTTCATAAAGGAATGGATTTCACCGCATCTCCAGGAACACCAATTTATGCATCAGGGAATGGGAAGGTAACACGTTCAGGAAGAAGTGCATCTTTTGGAAATGTAGTTTATATAGAGCACGGGTATGGTTATAAAACCATTTATGCACATATGAGTAAGATTAAAGCAAAACGTGGCGAAAGAGTAAAACGTGGCGATTTAATTGGGTATGTTGGTAATACAGGAAGGTCTGTTTCTGCACATTTACATTATGAAGTGCATAAAAATGGCAGGGCATTAAATCCTATAAATTTTTATTACGGAGATTTAACACCAGAGGAATTTGTAGCGATGCAAAAAGCATCAGAAGAAGAAGGACAGTCTTATGATTAAGGTTTTAGTCTAGAAACTACAGATAAAATTAGTAATAATTAACAGTTATATTGAATATGTTTTTTAGCTTTCGCTAATCGCAAAAAAAATAAAATGCACATAGATTTACCCGAAAAAAGGTATTATAAAATAGGCGAAGTTGCCAATGCTTTTAATGTGAATACTTCTTTAGTTCGCTTTTGGGAAAAGGAATTTGATATTATCAAACCTAAAAAAAATGCCAAAGGAAATCGTCTTTTTACTCCGGACGATATTGCGAATTTTAAACTAATTTTCAACCTTGTAAAAGAAAGAGGTTTTACCTTAGAGGGCGCAAAACAGAAGCTGAAGAAAAACCCAGATGCTACTATTTTCAATCATGAAATTATCAGCAGATTAGAAGCTGTAAAAGCGGAGCTGGTAAAAATAAAAAATCATTTGTAAACTATTTAAAAACAGCGTTTTAGCCTTTACACAAACAGCTGTCTACTTTCTGTTTTAAAGAATATCGCACAAACCTTTACTTAAAAAGTAGAGGTATAGAAAAAGTTAGCTCATTTTTGTTGTTGCTGCATCCGTACAATCTGTTTTAATAACTATAGAGACTTCAAAAAACCAAAGTATTGCGATTTTGTCGGTAATAAGATGGTAGAATTGTGCAGTTGGATACGCGGTATATGATAAAGTTACTTTAATTATTTGAGCCTAAAAATCTCCTTAATTTCTTTTTGATAAGGGCAATTTGATCTTGTCAAGCCAAAGAAAAAAGCAAAGGATAATCGTCTATTTACTCTTGAAGATATTGTAAACTTGAAATTAATGTTTAACTTGTCAAAGGAAATTAGTTTTACTTTAGAATGTTTAGAACATAAGCTAAAAGGAATCCAAACGCTACCATATTCAATGAAGAAATTTTTTCGATGCTGAACAGCTGTAAAGTTTGAATTGGTAAAAACTAAAAATCAACAATAACAACACACACCATGGCAAAAAAATACGTAGACCTAGAAACGCTGAAGTATCTTTTGTATGACATTCATACCTTAGAAAATTTATTATCAAGAGAGCGGTTTCAGGAACACGACATGGAATCGTTGAATCTTTTTATAGATTCTGTTAAGGAATTTTCAGACAGAGAGTTGTATCCCTATTTTAAAGAAATGGACGAAACTCCTGCATATCACAAAAATGGGAAAGTAATTGTACACAAACAGGTGGAGACCGTGATGCGTCAATCCGGAGAAATGGGCATAATAGCAGCTTCTTTTGATTATGAAGATGGTGGACTTCAAATACCTTTTTCTGCATTGCAAGCAGCCGTGTATGTCATGGATGCCGCAAACAATCATTTGCCTGGATACCCGAGTTTAACACAAGGTGCTGCAGAGTTAATTATTGAGTTTGGAAATAACGCGCTAAAAGAAACGTATGTACCAAATATGCTTTCAGGGGTTTGGGGAGGGACCATGTGTTTAACAGAGCCACAGGCTGGTAGTTCTTTGTCTGATATTGTTACGAAAGCAACTCCAACGGCGGAAGGATATTATAAAATTAGCGGACAGAAAATATTTATTTCTGGGGGAGACCACCAGTATGCAGATAATTTTGTGCATTTAGTGTTGGCAAGAATTGAGGGTGCTCCGGAGGGAACGAAAGGGATTTCTCTATTTGTTGTTCCAAAAAACAGGTTCAAAGAAGATGGAACTCTAGTGTATAATGATGTCATGACCATTGCAGATTTTCAGAAAATGGGGCAACGGGGCTATTGCACAACACATTTAGGTTTTGGAGATACTGATAATTGCAGAGGTTGGCTTGTTGGTGAAGAACACAAAGGTTTAAAACAAATGTTTTTAATGATGAATGGGGCAAGAATAGCGGTTGGTAGAGGTGCTGCTGCAATTGCAATGGCTGCCTATAGAACCTCGCTACAATATGCAAATGAAAGACCACAGGGAAGAAAACTATCAAGTACTGGGAAGAAAAATCCTACAGAAAAACAAAGTTTAATTATAGAACACCCAGATGTTCGAAGAATGTTGCTGTTGCAAAAATCTATTGCAGAAGGTTCTTTAAGTTTGGTTTTTTTAGCATCAAAATATCAAGATATTATCACGACAGCAACTTCGGAAGAAGAAAAAGAAAAGTACAGCTTATTGCTAGAGATGATCATTCCAATAGTAAAAACGTTTCCATCTGAAGCGGGTGCAGAAGCTGTAGATAACGGCTTACAAGTATTAGGAGGTTATGGCTTTTGTACAGATTTCAGTTTGCAACAATATTATAGGGATATTAGAATTTCGTCCCTCTACGAGGGAACAACAGGAATACAATCACAAGATTTATTGGGCAGAAAAGTCGCCATGCAAAATGGAAAAGGTTTGGCCTTGTTGATGACCGAAATAATGCACACTATTGAAGCGGCTGCAAAAGAAGATGAGCTCAAGGAATATGCAGCTGTTTTAGGTGAAAAACTTAAACTTTCAAAAAAAGTATTAGCCCATTTAATGCCTTTTGCAATGAAAGGAAATTACGAACGCTATTTGGCAGATGCTAATTTATTTATGGAGTACATGAGTATTGTTGTGATCGGATGGTTGTGGTTGGAAATGGGGGTGGATGCAAAAAAAGAAATTTCTAATTTCCAAAGAAAATACTCCCAAGATTTTTACGAAAGTAAAATTCATACCATGAAATTCTACTTTAAATATGAGGTTCCAAAAACAGTGTCGTTGGCTGTATCCTTAATGGATGACGAAATTTTGACAATCAAACAAGACAAAGAGTATATCTTATAATGATGATAAAAGAACAATTTAGTTTGGAAGGGAAAGTTGCTATTATAACTGGATCTAGCAAGGGTATTGGAAAAGCGATTGCGAAAGGATTGGCAGAAAATGGTGCGCAAGTTGTAATTAGCTCTCGCAGTCAAGAAGCCTGTGATGGCGTGGTTACAGAATTTAAAAAAGAAGGCTTAAACGCCATTGGTATTGCCTGTCATGTTGGGAAAGAAGACCAGCGTAATCAGTTGATTGCTAAAACAATAAAAACTTTTGGCCGCATAGATGTTTTAGTAAATAATGCCGCAATAAACCCTGTATATAGTCCAATTGAAGAAGTAGATTCTGTAATTTTTGATAAAATTATGGATATTAATGTAAAAGCTCCTTGGGCTTTATCTAATTTGGTATTGCCACATTTACAGGCAAACAAAAACGGAAGCATTATCAACATCGCCTCTGTGGAAGCGTTAACTCCTGGGTATGGTTTGGGTATCTATAGTACAAGTAAAGCAGCAATTTTAATGCTTACAAAAAATCAGGCGAAAGAATGGGGAGTGCACGGCATTAAAGTCAACGCAATTTGTCCAGGATTGATTAAGACAAAATTTAGTGCTGCTTTATGGCAGAACGAAAAAATGCTAAATAAGCTAGAAAA